>ENA-UESS01001155-UESS01001155.1-human-gut-metagenome-genome-assembly--contig:-NODE-1155-length-11795-cov-6.435484_pt1 | contig 11795 bp, 8 predicted proteins | sample MGYA00243004_ERZ508005 | MGnify/ENA primary metagenome ERZ508005 (study PRJEB26167, sample SAMN06115471) | human gut metagenome | host: Homo sapiens | place: China:Guizhou | collected 2016-06-29...
GCGTGCTTCTCCGGGCGGGCGTCGCGCTGCAGCTCACGGGCTACAATCTGGAAACGGGCATCACCGTCCACGTCGGCGCCCAGATCCAGGAGGCAGGCTCGTGCGTCATGCCCGCTCGCCTGTTCTTTGATATCGTCCGGAAGCTGCCGGATGAGATGGTCTCCATCACCGTCGACCACAAGCAGCAGGTCTCCATCCGTGCGGGCGCGGCCTTTTTCCAGATCACGGCCATGGATTCCGAGGACTATCCCGAGCTGCCGGACGTCAACGGCAAGAGCGGCGTGACCATGCCGCAGTCCGCGCTGAAGGCCATGATCTCCGGCACGATCTTCTCCGTGTCCGAAAATCAGGCCCGCCCCATCCAGACCGGCTGCCTGATGGAGGTCACGGAGGATTCCGTCACCATGGTCGCCGTGGACAGCTTCCGGCTGGCCCGCCGCACCTGGCACACGGAAAATGCAGCGAACCATACCCTCAAATTCGTCGTCCCCGCCGCCGGTCTCAAGGAGATCGAGCGCATTCTGGAGGATTCCGACGAGCCCGTCACGTTCACGCTCGGCGACAAGCACATCCTCTTCTCCATCGGTGACGCGCTGCTCGTCAGCCGCGTGCTCGAGGGCGAATTCATCGACTGGCGCCGCGTTGTCCCCACAAACTGCGGCACCGTCCTCACCGCGAACGTCGCGGAGCTGACTTCCTCCATCGAGCGCGTCAGCCTCATCATCTCCGAAAAGGTCAAAAGCCCCGTCCGCTGCGTCTTCGGCGACAATATGGCCGATTTCCGCACGGCGAACACCATCGGCTCCGCGCACGACACCTGCTCCATCGCCGGAAACGGCGGCGAGCTGGAGATCGGCTTCAACAGCCGCTACCTCCTCGATGCGCTGCGCGTCATCCCGAGCGAGGAGGTCACGCTGGAGCTGCAGAACGGCCTGAGCCCCATCGTCTTCACCCCGTGCGACAAAAAATATGACTTTGCCTATATGGTCCTGCCGGTCCGCCTGCGCAGCAACAGCTAAGACCGGATGAACGTTCCATTTCTCGTCAGCAATATCCTCTCCGGCGTGGGCATGTGCGCGATGCTGGCAAGCACCGCCCTGCGCAGCCGGAGAAAGATCCTCGCGGTCCAGTCCGTGAACCACGCCCTTTCCATGGCGGCCTGCTCGCTTTTGCGCGGCTGGAGCGGCGCGGTGCAGGAGGCCGTGAACCTCGTGCGTGACCTCGCCATTCTGCAGTTCGGCAAATTGAACCGCTTCTGGCAGATCTCTTTTGTGGCGGCGGCGCTGGGACTCGGCGCGGCGGTCACGTTTGCGGGCGGCTTTCAGTGGTACGGCCTGCTTCCCGTGCTGGCTACGGCGCTGTATTCCGCCGTGATCGTCCACCCGCGCTGCAATACCCGCTGGATCAAGGCCTCCACGGCCGTGTGCACGATGATGTGGGCGGTCTACAGCCTCTTTATCCGCAATTATGTCTACGTTCTGACGAACGTCATCACCTCGGCCTCCGCGGTTATTTTCCTGCTGCGGAGCCGAAAGCAAGGAGAAACAACCGTATGAAAGTTCGTGTCCGGCGGGTGTCCGCCGAGGATGTCCCCGTGGCCATCACCACGGAATTTATCAAGCTGGAGAGCTTTTTGAAGCTGGCAAACGCCGTCCCGTCCGGCGGCATGGCGAAAAACTTCATCCAGAACGGCGAGGTACTCGTCAACGGCGAGCCGTGCACCATGCGCGGCAAAAAGCTCCGCCCCGGCGACGACGTCCGGTTTGACGGCGTGACCTACTGCGTCCGCGCCGCGCATGCAGATTGACCGCCTCAGCCTGCGCGGCTTCCGGAATTACGAGGATGCGCAGGCGCAGTTCGTCCCCGGCGTGAATCTCCTCGTCGGCGGGAACGCCAACGGCAAGACGAACCTGCTCGAGGCCGTCAGCTATCTCTCCACGGGCCGCTCGTTCCGCACCCGCCGCGAGGCGGAGCTCATTCGCTTCGGCGCGGACTTTGCGGAGCTGCGCGCGCAGGTGCAGTCGCAGGAGCGCACACGCGAGCTGCGCGCCGTGCTGTTTTCCGGCAGGCGGCCGCGCCAGCTGTGGCTCGCCGGGGTCAGGCAGCGCAGCCGCGCCGCCCTTTCCGGCGTGCTCACGAGCGTGCTGTTCTGCCCGGAGGACCTTATGATCCTCAAAAAGGGCGCGGCCGGCCGCCGCAGGCTCATGGACGGCGTCATCTGCCAGCTCCGCCCGAATTACGAGGCCGCGCTGGCCGAATACGGCCGCCTGCTCGACCAGAAGTCCGCCCTGCTGCGCGAGCGCTATGACAATCCCTCCCTCCTGCAGGTCCTGCCGGAGTATGACCTCCGCATGGCCCAGACGGGCGCACTCGTCATTTCGTACCGCGCCCGCTATGTCAAGGCGCTGGCGCAGGAGGCCGCGCGCTATCACCGGGAATTTTCCGGCGACAGCGAGACGCTCGAGCTGACCTACCGCACGGTCTCGACCGTGACGGACCCCTTTGCCCCGCCCGAGACACTCTGCGCCCAGCTGCAGGAGCATCAGCGCAGCCACGCCCGCGCCGAGCTCGAGAGCGCGCAGTGCCTGTCCGGCCCGCATAAGGACGATTTCGAGGCCGTCATCAACGGCCTGCCCGTGGCGCAGTTTGCCTCGCAGGGGCAGACGCGCACGGCCGTCATCTCCCTCAAGCTCGCCGAGCGCGCCCTGCTGCGGCAGGGAACGGGTGAAACGCCCGTGCTGCTGCTCGACGACGTGCTGTCCGAGCTGGATGCCGGGCGGCAGGACTTTGTTTTGAACCAGCTCCGCGAGGGGCAGGTCTTTATCACCTGCTGTGAAACGGACCGCCTGACCAGTCTCGGTCAGGTGCTGTCCATCCGCAGCGGCACCATCGGAGGGGCGCAGTAATGTATCTATCCATCGGCGGCGATATGGCCGTGCGGGACCGCGCCCTGATCGGCATATTCGATCTGGACAATACGACCTGCTCCCGCGACACGCGCGCGTTTTTAACGGCCGCGGAGCAGGGCGGTCAGGTGGTCGACGTCTCCGGCGCTCTGCCGAAGAGCTTCGTCCTGACCGAGGAATTCGGCATGGACCGCGTGTATCTCACGCAGTTCAACGCCGCAATTCTGGAAAAGCGCATGGAACAAAAGGAGAACACAATTCATGTCTGAAGAACTGCTGAATACGACTGTGGAACAGGAATACGACGCCTCGCAGATCCAGGTCCTGGAGGGGCTGGAGGCCGTCCGGAAACGTCCGGGCATGTATATCGGCTCGACGTCCGCCAGCGGCCTGCACCATCTGGTCTATGAGATCGTGGACAACGCCATCGACGAGGCGCTTGCGGGCTACTGCACCCACATCACCGTGACGATCAATCCCGGCGACACCATCACCGTCACCGATAACGGCCGCGGCATCCCCGTGGACATTCAGGCCCAGACCGGCCGCCCCGCGCTCGAGGTCGTCTATACGGTCCTGCATGCGGGCGGCAAATTCGGCGGCGGCGGCTATAAGGTCTCCGGCGGCCTGCACGGCGTCGGCGCGTCCGTCGTCAACGCCCTGTCCGAGTGGCTCACGGTCGAGGTCCATAAAGAGGGCAAGATCTATCAGATGAAGTTCGCCCGCGGCAATATCACGCAGGAAATGCGCATCATCGGCGATACGGACAGGCACGGCACCATTGTCACCTTCAAGCCCGACCCCGAGATGTTCGACACCCTCACCTACGACTACGAGACGCTCCACACCCGTATGCGCGAGCAGGCCTTCCTGAACGCCGGCCTGCGCATCGAGATCGCCGACCGCCGCACGGAGGACGGTCCGTCCGACTCCATGTGCTACGAGGGCGGTATCCGCGAGTTCGTCCTCTGGCACAACCGTCACAAGACGCCCCTGCACGAGGAGGTCGTCTATATGGCGGGCGTTCGCCGCGACGCCGAGGCCGAGGTCGCCCTGCAGTACCACGATGGCTATAACGAGACCATCGTCTCGTTTGCCAATAACATTCACACGCCGGAGGGCGGTATGCACGAGACGGGCTTCAAAACGGCCCTGACCCGCGTGCTCAACGCCTACGGCGTGAAGACCGGCGTCATCAAGACCGACGCCGACAAGGTCTCCGGCGAGGACTGCCGCGAGGGCCTGACCGCCGTCATCTCCGTCAAGCTGACGGACGCCCAGTTCGAGGGCCAGACCAAGGCCAAGCTCGGCAATGCCTATATCCGCACGCTGGTCGATTCCATCGTCAACGAGCAGCTTTCCACCTATTTTGAGGAGCACCCCGCCGTCGCCCGCACCATTCTCGAAAAGGCCATGACCGCCAACCGCGCCCGCGAGGCCGCCCGCAAGGCCCGCGAGTCCATCCGCCGCAAGACGGCGCTCGGCGGCGCGGCCATGCCGGACAAGCTGCGCGACTGCAACGAGACGGACGCCAGCCTGACCGAGATCTATATCGTCGAGGGCGATTCCGCAGGCGGCTCGGCCACGCAGGGCCGCGACTCCCGCTTCCAGGCCATCCTGCCGCTGTGGGGCAAGATGCTCAATGTCGAGAAGGTCCGCGAGGACAAGGTCATCGGCAACGACAAGCTCCAGCCCGTCATCACGGCCCTCGGCGCGGGCATCGGCGAGGAATTCCACCTTGATAAGCTCCGCTATCACAAGATCATCATCATGGCCGATGCCGATGTCGACGGCAGCCACATCCGCACGCTGCTGCTGACGTTCTTCTTCCGCTTCATGCGTCCGCTCATCGAGCACGGCCATGTGTTCATCGCGCAGCCGCCGCTGTTCAAGAACGAAAAGGGCAAGGACGTCCGCTATACCTATACCGAGGAGCAGCAGCGCGACTGCATCGCTGAAATGGGCGATAATGTGCGCGTACAGCGCTACAAGGGCCTCGGCGAGATGGACCCGCAGCAGCTGTGGGAGACCACCATGGACCCTGAGCACCGCACGCTGCTTCAGGTCACGATGGAGGATGCGGCGGCGGCCGATGAGACCTTTGCGCTCCTGATGGGAGAAAAGGTAGAGCCGCGTCGCGAATTTATTGAAAGAAATGCGAAATATGTCATGAATCTTGACGTTTAAGGGAGAAAAGTCATGCTGTTTTTTGTAAACGATTACGGTTTCGGCGCACACCCCAAAGTTCTGGAACATCTGACGGAGACCAATATGCAGCCGCTCATCGGCTACGGAAATGACGAGATCACCGCGTCCGCTGCGGAGAAGATCAAGGCGGCCTGCGCCTGCCCGGAGGGACAGGTTTACTTCCTCACCGGCGGCACGCAGACCAACATGGTCGTCATCGACGCGCTGCTGCGTCCGTATGAGGGCGTTGTCGCGTCCTCCTGCGGCCATGTGAACACCCATGAGGCCGGCGCCATCGAGTCCACCGGACACAAGGTGCTGACCGTGCCGCATAAGAACGGCAAGTTGGACGCGGACGATCTGCGCGAGTACATCGAGACGTTCTACGCGGACGAGAGCCATAACCACATGGTATTCCCCGGCATGGTGTACATCTCCCATCCGTCCGAATACGGCACGCTTTACACGAAAAACGAGCTGGAGCGCATTTCCACCGTGTGCAAAGAGTTCGATCTGCCGCTCTTCCTCGACGGCGCGCGCCTCGGCTACGGCCTGACGGCGGATACCGATGTCACACTGGCAGATATCGCACGGCTCACCGATGTGTTCTACATCGGCGGCACCAAGTGCGGCGCGCTGTGCGGCGAGGCGGTCGTGTTCACACACGGCAATATGCCGCGTCAGTTCGAGACCATGGTCAAGCGCCACGGCGCGATGGTCGCAAAGGGCCGCCTGAACGCGGTTCAGTTCGACGCCCTGTTCACCGACGGCCTGTATGAAAAGATCTGCGCACCGGCGGTGCGCCTCGCGCTCAAACTGCGCGACGGTCTCGCGGCAAAGGGATACCGCTTTGCGATCGACTCCCCCACCAATCAGCAGTTTATCATCGTCGAAAACAGCAGGCTGCTCGAACTCGGCAGCAAGGTCGCGTACAGCTTTATAGAGAAATATGACGCGGAGCATACGGTCATCCGTCTGGCGACGAGCTGGGCGACGACCGAGGAGCAGGTAGACGAGCTTCTGAATATACTCTAAGCGTTAAACTCAGCTGAGAATAACCAAAACAGCTGAATAAGCCAACAATTCTGGAGGCAAAGAATGAGTCAAGAATACGAACAGCAGAAAATCATGCAGGTCGATCTCGAACGCGAGATGAAGAAAAGCTACATCGACTATGCAATGAGCGTTATTGTCGGCCGCGCGCTGCCCGATGTGCGCGACGGTCTCAAGCCGGTACACCGCCGCATCCTGTACGCCATGTACGAGGATGGTCTGACCTCGGACAAGCCCTACCGCAAGTCGGCAACGACCGTCGGTAACGTGCTCGGCCGCTATCATCCGCACGGCGACGCATCGGTCTATGACGCAATGGTGCGTATGGCGCAGCCGTTCTCGCTGCACTATCCGCTGATCGACGGTCACGGCAACTTCGGTTCCGTGGACGGCGACCCTCCGGCAGCATACCGTTACACCGAGGCCCGCATGGCCCGTCTGGCGAACTTTATGCTGGCGGACATCAAGAAGAACACAGTCGATTTCCAGCCGAACTTTGACGAGGAGCGTCAGGAGCCGGTCGTGCTCCCGTCCCGCTTCCCCAACCTGCTCGTCAACGGCTCGTCCGGCATCGCGGTCGGCATGGCGACCAACATTCCGCCGCATAATCTTTCCGAGGTCATCGACGGCACCTGCTATGTCATCGACCACCCCGAGGCTGAGCTGGACGAGATCTGCCAGTTCATCAAGGGCCCGGACTTCCCGACCGGCGGCGTCATCATGGGCCGCAGCGGCATCCGCGCCGCCTATGCGACCGGCCGCGGTAAGATCAAGGTCCGCGCAAAGACCGAGATCGTAGATCTGCCGAACGGCAAGAGCCAGATCGTCATTACCGAGATCCCGTACATGGTCAACAAGGCCCGTCTGGTCGAGGCAATGGCAAATCTGGTCAAGGACAAGCGCGTGGAAGGCATCACCAACATCCAGGACCATTCCTCCCGCGAGGGCATGCAGATCGTGGTCGATATCCGCCGCGATGCGAACGCGCAGGTCATCCTCAACCAGCTTTTCACCTATTCTCAGCTGGAAGACACCATTTCGATGATCCACATCGCGCTCGTTCCGGGCGCGGGCGGCAAATTGCAGCCGCGCGTACTGACGCTGCGCCAGATCCTCGATCAGTATATCGGCTTCCAGAAGGACGTTGTCGAGCGCCGCACGCGCTTCGACCTCAAGAAAGCGCGCGACCGTGCGCACATTCTGGAAGGTCTCAAAGTCGCGACCGACAATATCGACCGCATCATCGCCATCATCCGCGCGTCTAAGAACGAGGCGGAAGCCAAGGAAAACCTGATGGCGGAGCCGTTCTGGATCGACCAGATCGCGCTGCTCGGCATCGTGGACGGCTCGGAGCACTTCGAGTTCCACCTCGACGAGCCGCAGGCGCAGGCGATCGTAGATATGCGTCTGGGCCGCCTGTCCGGTCTGGAGCAGGAGAAGATCAACGACGAGTACAAGGACCTCGAGAGCCGCATCGCAGGCTTTGAGGAAATCCTTTCGTGTGATGCGAATATTCTTGCCGTTGTCAAGCAGGAGCTCCAGGAGATCAAGCAGAAATACGGCGACGAGCGTCATACGCAGATCGAAAATGTGGCCGACGAGATCGATATCGAGGATCTCATCGAGCAGCAGGACTGCGCGTACACTCTCACCCACTTCGGCTACATCAAGCGCCAGCCGACCTCGGTCTACCGTGCGCAGCGCCGCGGCGGCCGCGGTATCTCCGCGATGAGCACCCGCGAGGAGGACTTCGCGAAGGACATCTTCACCGCGTCCACGCATGACACCATCCTGTTCTTCTCCGACCGCGGCAAGGTCTACAAGCTCAAGGGCTATCAGATCCCGGAGACCGGCCGTTCCGCAAAGGGCATGAACATCGTCAACCTTCTGGAGCTGGAAAACGGCGAAAAGATCACCGCTATGTTCCCGATTCAGGAGTTTGCGGACGATAAGTTCCTGTTCTTCGTCACCCGTCAGGGCATTGCGAAGCGCATTGTGCTCTCCGATCTTCAGAATATCCGCCGCGCAGGTCTGCGCGCGCTGAGCCTCAACGAGGACGACGCGCTGGTCGACGTCCGACTGACCGACGGCGAACAGAACATCCTCATCGCGACTCACAACGGCAAGGCGATCTGCTTTGACGAAAACGAGGTCCGCGCGATGGGCCGTACTGCAACCGGCGTGCGCGGCATTAAGCTCGCGGACGGCGATTATGTCATCGGCGCGGCGCGTGCACGCAAGGACGCGTATGTGCTCTCCGTCACCGAAAACGGCTACGGCAAGCGCACCCCGGTCGAGGAATTCACCGTGCATCATCGCGGCGGCGGCGGCATCATGCTGCATAACCTGACCGAAAAGACCGGTCTGGTCGCCGGTATTGCGGTCGTTGACAGCGAAAACGATGTCATGATCATCACCGACGACGGCGTCATCATCCGCACCGGCGTCGAGGAGATCCGCGAATGCGGACGCGGCTCGCAGGGCGTTATCGTCATGCGTACCGGCACGGACGTCAAGGTCATCTCGATTGCCCGCACGGACAAGGAGGAAGAGGACGAAACGGCGGAGGAAGCCGCAGAGAGCATAGAAACGGCGGAAACCGTGACCGATACCCCGGCAACCACCGGCGAAGAATAAATTTTATCGGGAAATCCGGTTTCCCGCGACTGAGAGCATCGTTTGAAAGAACGGTGCTCTTTTATCGTGCTTTTGTATCGATATTGAAACCTGCTATGGCTTGACAATGCAAAGGCGGAAACGTAAAATAGAAAACAGTATGAATGTCGGCGCGAAGTCAGGGAAGAGTCAGAGCGGCGGCAGGAGATTAAAAGGGGATAGTTCCATTGAAAAAGCAAATTCTAAGCGGTGTTTTAGCCGCTGTAATGTTGCTTTCGCCTGCTTATGCGGCGGAAAGCGGCACATCGGACAGTTCGGCGAATGCCGCCGTCACGACGGCTGCCGAGGCGCGGAGCGTCAAGCTCGTGTTCGCCTCCGACAAGACGCTCACCGGCGCGAACGGCGATACGGTCAAGGAGATCTTCAGGAGCCGCTTGGACGCGCTCGGCTGCAAGGATTACACGTTGACCGTGGCGGATGACGGCTCGACCATCACCGTCGAGTTCCCGGCCTCCGCGCAGGTCTCCCATCTCGCAGAGTATCTCGTGCAGCCGGCGGCCTTTTCCGCATCCGACGCGGACGGCAAGGTATGGCTGACGAATGAGGATATCAAGCAGGTCACGAGCACCAAGGGCAGCAAGGACGGCACCGGCTGCGTCGTGCTGACGCTGACGACTAGGGGCCGCCAGAGCCTCAAGGAGGCGACCGCCGCGATCGCGGACCGCGACAGCGACAAAAAGCTGTACATCAAAATGGACGGACAGACCATCGCCTCTCCGACTATTTCAAGCAAAATCGACAGCAGCAGCGTCAATATCGAGAACAATTTCACCGAACAGGTCGCGGAAAACTACGCGCTCCTGCTGAACGCGGGCGCACTTCCGGTCACGCTCACCGTTTCGAGCGCTCCGGCGGCCGGCGACACGCCGCTTGACGGCGACGGCGACACGGACAACACCGGCGACACCGGTCACGGCAGCGCCGAGACCCCGTCCGCTCCGTCCGACACCGAATTTGCGGACATGAAGGGCCACTGGGCGGAGTCTGCGCTCCGCAAGGGCATCGAGCTTGGCCTGCTCAAGGGTTCGAACGGCAAAATGCTGCCGAACGACCCGGTGCGCGGCTCGGAGGCGCTGACCATCCTCAACCGTGCGCTCGGCGCGTCCCAGCAGGACAGCACGGCCTCTCTCGCCGCTTCGCAGCAGGACCAGTGGTATACCGCTGAGCTCGGCAAGGCCATCCATCTCAACCTCATCGACGCGAACGACAGCCGCAATTTCGGCAATGCCGCTACCCGTGCCGAGGCGTTCGTGTACATCACGCGCGCCTTCGTCTATGACCGCGCGGAGTCGGGCGCAGACGAGCTGAGCATTTTCACCGATACCGGCTCCATGACCGATGACCAGCGTCAGGCGGCGGCGGCTCTCGTCGCGAGCGGCATCGTCAAGGGCGACACCGCGACCACGCTCGCACCGAATAAAAAGCTGACCCGTGCGGAATTTGTCACCATGATCACCCGTATCGCAGGCAATATCTCCTCGGAATACACCGGCGCGGCCGGCGGCAGCATCGTTTCGGGCGATACCGACCTTTCGGTCTCCAATCTGACGGGCGACGTCATCTTCTCCGCTCCGGTACATAGCGTCAAGCTGTCCGATGTTTCCACGCCGAACCGCATCGTGCTCAAGGGCTGCGACAACGTGACCCTGACCGCAGACGGCCAGGCGGGCATGTCCACGCTCGCCGCAGACCCGGCTGACAGCGCGGCCATCACCTTCGGAGACACGGTAAGCACGAGCAACCTCGTCATCGCAGGCGACGGCGGCTATGTCTCCTTCAACGGCAAGGCGGACAACATCGAGATCACCGCGAGCAACCGCGTCATCGACCTGTCCGGCATGGACGCGACCTCGCTGACCGTGACGGGCCGCGGCAATACGATCAACCTTGGCGGCTCGGTCGGTGCAGTCAGCATCTCTGGCAGCGCGAAGAATACCCGCCTTTCGGTCAGCGGCACGGTAGATTTCCTGCTCGCGGCAGGCTACGGCTCGACCATCGGCGGCGCGGGCAAGGCAAATTCGCTCGAGCTGCGCGCGGCAGGCTGCAATGTAACGCTTGCGTGCGATAACAAGGTCGAGAATATCGACGCAGGCATCAAGAACGTAAAAATCAATATCGGCGTGCCGACCAAGGTCACGGCAGGCGGCTCGCTCGTTTCTCAGGCGACCTTCTCGGGCGTTGACGGCACGAAGATCTGCAAGGCACAGTGGTATCAGGACGGCAAGCCGCGCTCCGACCTCGCAAACGACAAGTTCGAGCTGTCGAACGGCAAGGTCTCCAGGCATACCACCTACTTCACCTTCACGAAGAACATGAAGACCTCGGTCACCACCGGTCTCAAGCTGACTTACGTCAACCCGTCCACGGGCGAGACGGAGGAGATCTATGCGGAAAAAACCGTTCCGATCGAGAACTATTCGGACGAGTGGTATCAGCAGCGCGACGTAAACCGCGTGCTCAATCTGGTCTCCTCGACCTATCGCGGCAACTACACGACCTCGTATGCGGTCAAAAACGACTACAAGGCCTACGAGAAGGAGACCTGGGTCAACGCCAAGGGCTATTCGAGCAATTCGAACTATCTGGTCTGGATCAACCGCGCGTATCAGCACGTTAACGTCTTTACCGGCTCCAAGGGCAGTTGGAAGCTGACAAAGAGCTTTGTCGTCGGCACGGGTGCACCGGGTACCGAGACCCCGGTCGGCGTCACCAGAGTCACCTACAAGCTCAAGGCAGGCTGGACCACGAGCACGTATACCGTTCGTCCGGTCGTGGGCTTCTACCCCGACACCGGCTATGCGTTCCATTCCCGTCTGTGCACGCCGAAGACGGACAAGGAATACGACTTCAGCAGCGGCTACCCTGTATCGCACGGCTGCGTCCGTATGCAGAAGAGCGACATCAACTGGATCTACGATAACGTTCCGATCGGCTCGACCGTCGTAATCTTCTAAAAAGCAAAACAAAACCCCA
>ENA-UESS01001159-UESS01001159.1-human-gut-metagenome-genome-assembly--contig:-NODE-1159-length-11773-cov-11.883122_pt1 | contig 11773 bp, 10 predicted proteins | sample MGYA00243004_ERZ508005 | MGnify/ENA primary metagenome ERZ508005 (study PRJEB26167, sample SAMN06115471) | human gut metagenome | host: Homo sapiens | place: China:Guizhou | collected 2016-06-29...
AAAGCAAACGCACCGGATTCTGCAACCTATGTTGTAATTTACGGCAAAGCCACCGATAACTATATTGAAGATGTCATTCGGCCGAATATTCCGTCCAGCTCGCTGGCGCTCTACGAGAACGTTATAACAGCTTACGACACTTACACCTGCGAGGGTCTTCCCGCAGGACCTATATGCAGTCCGGGGCTTGAGGCTATCAACGCCGCGCTTTATCCGGCTGAAACAGATTACTATTATTTCCTGAGCAGCAGCGATGGAGTATTCTACTACGCAAGCACGGTTGAAAAGCACGAGCAGAATATTATAGACGCAGCGCTCCGCGAGGAGGAACAGAACTAAATGAACCAGATAGAGCTTCTTGCTCCGGCAGGCGACGAGGAGTGCCTGCGCTCCGCGCTGGACTACGGCTGCGACGCTGTGTACCTTGCCGGTAAAAGCTTCGGAATGCGCGCCGGTGCAAAAAACTTTGACATGGACGGACTCGACCGCGCTGTGCGTCTCGCGCATGAACGCGGCGTAAAGGTTCACCTGACCTGCAATACGATACCGCTCAACAGCGAGATCGAGCAGTTCCCGAAATATATAGCCGCCGCACAGGAATGCGGAGTTGACGCGGCAATAGCGTGCGATCTCGGAGTGATCTCCATGATAAAGCAGTACGCGCCTAAAATGGAGCTTCACATCTCGACCCAGACGGGCGTTGTGAATTATCAGACCGCAATTGAGCTTTACAAGATGGGAGCTAAGCGCGTAGTCCTCGCCCGTGAGGTCGGGCTGGAGGACATCAGGGAGATACGCCGCAGGATCCCGGCAGATATGGAAATAGAGACATTTGTCCACGGTGCAATGTGCGTCAGCTTTTCCGGAAGGTGCCTGATCTCCGAGTATCTCACCGGGCGCGGGGCAAACCGCGGAGAGTGCGCGCAGCCCTGCCGCTGGAGCTACTACCTCATGGAAGAAAAGCGCCCGAATCAGTTCTTCAAGGTATTTGAGGACGAACGCGGAAGCTACATTCTTAACTCCCGCGACATGTGCATGATCGACCACCTTGACGACCTTATCGACGCGGGCGTTACCAGCTTCAAAATTGAAGGCAGAGCAAAGTCGGCATATTATGTAGCCTTGACGGTCAACGCGTACCGTGCGGCTCTGGACAGCTGCCTGAAGGGTGAAAAGCCCCCGAAGTGGGTGCTTGACGAGGTAAACAAGATAAGCCACAGACCTTACAGCACGGGCTTTTTCTACGGAAAGCCGACCGACGGCTCCGGAACGCAGGATCCTAATATTGTCACCAACGGCGGGCAGTATTTTGCCGACAGCGGGTACATGCGGGATTACGATTTCGTGGGCGTTGTCGATTACTGCGAGGACGGCGTGATGCACCTTACACAGCGCAATTACTTCACGCTCAGCGATGAACTGGAGCTGCTTCCTCCTCACGCGGAACCTATTATTTTCAAACCGGAAAGCATGTTCGGCGCTGATGGAACGCAGATAGACATTGCAAGGCGTGCTACAGAAAAACTGTCTATTCCGACGGCGATCGTCGTACCGCCTCACACGATACTTCGTAAGAAAATGAACTGATATTGCAGAAAGGACGGTAATTATGGGAGTTCAGGAATTCAAGTGCCCCGGCTGCGGAGCAAAACTAAAATGGGACGCAGCCGAGCAGAAAATGAAATGCGACTACTGCGACAACACTTATGATATAGCAACTCTTGAGGAATTCGAGCAGGAGGAAAACTCCGCGCCTGTTGAGGAATACGCCTGGGATCCGTATAACGCCCCCGGAGAGGTAACAGGTCTAAAGACCTACATATGCCAGTCCTGCGGCGGAGCTATCACAGTCAGCGACGATTCTGCGGCGACTAGCTGCCCGTACTGCGACAGCCCGGTCGTTCTCAACAACAATGTTACCGGAATGCTCCAGCCTGATCTGATAATTCCGTTCACAAAAACAAAAGAGGAGGCACAGAATGCTCTGCGGAAGTTCTGCAAGGGCAAGCCTCTGCTTCCGCCTACGTTTGTTTCAGAGCACCGTATAGAGGAGATAAAGGGTCTGTACGTTCCGTTCTGGCTCTATGACTGCGACGCTGCGGGAAAAATGCGCTTCGACGCAACAAAGGTCAAGAAATGGTCCACCGACGATTTCGATTACACTCGGACTGAACATTACATGGTTGTCCGCGAAGGCGAGGCGGGATTTGCCGATGTTCCGGTAAACGGCTCCGACAAAATGGAAGCATGCTACATGGAAGCCATCGAGCCGTTTGACGTCTCTGCCGGGAAGCATTTCCAGCAGGCGTATCTCTCAGGATTCCTTGCTGATAAGTACAATGTGGATTCCGTAGCGGCGCAGCCCCGCGCAAACGAGCGCGTAAAGAACGGCATGCAGGAACTGCTCAGAAATACGGTCGTAGGCTATGACACCGTAAGCACTAAAAGCACGAACATGCATCTCAATACCGGCAGAATCCGCTATGCAATGCTTCCCGTTTGGGTGCTCAGCACGAACTACCGCGGAAAGATATATAAATTTGCAATGAACGCTCAAACTGGAAAGTTCGTTGGAGAGCTTCCGGTAAGCTGGCGTAAGTTCTGGGCGATCTTCGCCGCAATCTCGGTCGGAGTAGGTATTATCGGAACGCTGCTCCAGCTATTTATGTAAGGAGGTGCTGTCATGAAAAGAATCGTTTCCGTTCTCGCGGCATCTTTCGCCGCGCTGACTGTTTCCACAGCGGCGGGCGCAGCCCCCTTATATGACGCTGCACCATACCAGCCGTTTTCAGTGCTGATAGAATCGAATTCAGTCGATGAAAATACAGAATCTGTCGCACTCGCTGAATACAGCGGAATTGAAAAGCTGTATCTCGAAAATAATGTAGCTCTTATCGATGAACCAAGCACAGAAGTTACGGAGGAACCCAAGACTTACACCGCGCAGGATATCCTTAAAATGGCGGGCATATCGCTTGCAGTGGGTATTGTGATCGCGCTTATCGTCTGCCTTATCATGAAATCCTGCATGAAAACCGCAAGACCGAAGCACACAGCCAACGACTACATAAAGAAGAACAGCTTTCACATAACACGCTCCAGGGATATTTTCATATATGCGGAGCTGAGCAAAAGGAAGCGCGTTAATGAAGAATCCAAGAAATAAGAGGTGAACAACATGCCGGAAAACAGATTTCGCGATACTTCACTTGACTTTGACGAAAGAGTATCCGCTCTTCTTGCCGAACTTACAACAGAAGAAAAACTGGGACTTCTTACAACGCATATGAACGCAGTCCCAAGGCTTGGAATAAAGGAATTCTGGATAGGCGCCGAGGTTGCCCGCGGGCTTGTCTGCCGCGATTCTCAGGGGGAGTACCCCTCGACGGTTTTCCCGGAGCCATTCGGACTTGCCGCGACGTTCGATACTGATGTAATGAAACGCATGGGCGAAGTAACCGGCGTTGAAAACAGGATCTATACGCAAAAGGGGAAATCCTCGCTTTGCGTGTGGGGACCTACTGTAGACCTGGAACGCGACCCGCGATGGGGGCGGAACGAGGAAGCCTACGGCGAGGATCCGTGCCTTGCCGGAACCATGGCGGCAGCGTACACCAGCGGAATGGCTGGCTCAGACGAAAAGTACATGCGGGTCATTCCTACGCTCAAGCACTTCTACGCCAACAACAACGAGAACACCCGCGTAAACTGCAACGCGAATGTCCCGACGCGGCTGAAGCACGAATACTACCTCAAAGCGTTCGAAAAACCGGTACGCGACGGACGGGCGCTCAGTCTCATGACAAGCTATAACGAAGTCAACGGAATCGAGCAGCTTTGCTCTGCGGAACTCCAGTTTGCGAGGGAGCAGTGGGGTCTGCTGTTCGCAGTTACCGATGGCGGGGACTTCGTTCAGAATGTACAGTACCATCAGAGCGACCGTGACCACACCGAAGCGTTCGTTAAAATCCGCAGGCACAACGGCGCGGAAATCATGACTGACAACGAGGACATCGTAAAGCAGTCCGCCCGTGAAGCGCTGGAATCTGAACAGATATCCACGGCTGACATCGACCGTGCGCTTGCTGGTCCGCTCAAGGCGCGTTTCATGCTCGGAGAGTTCGATGACATCACAAAGTTTGACTACCCTGAGAGCCTGCTTTGCAGCGAGGAACATTCCCGCGCCGCCCAAGAAGCCGCTGAGAAGTCGGTGATACTCCTGAAAAACAGCCGCGGAGTTCTTCCGCTGAACAAGGAAAGAAAGCTTGCAGTAATAGGCTACCATGCCGACATGGTGTTCCGCGACTGGTATACCGGACTTTCGCCGAAGTGCAGCACGATCCTTGACGTACTGACCGCACAGCTCGGCAGAGAGAACATCATCTACGACTGCGGCAATGATACGATCGCGCTGCGAAGCGCTTCAAACGGGTTTTACTTCTCTGTGAGCGAGGACGGCTCCGTAAAGTGCGACAGCCCGCTCATTAACGAAGCCTGCCTTTTTGAGCTGTTCGAATGGGGGGACGGCGCGGTATCCCTGCGCTCCTGCCTGAACAATAAGTTCCTTACTGACTGCGGCGTGATGAAGTGCACAGCAGACCAGGTGTTCGGGTGGTTCGTCCATGAACTGTTTTATATTGAGAAAAACGACCGGGAATGCCGCCTGAAAAACTGGCAGAAGCGTTTTCTGTACATAACTCCCGAAGGGGAGCTTACGTCATCGGAAGCCCTGAGAGCGCCGAAAAATTCGCTCCTTACAATGGAGATTTTCTCCGACGGCACCGAACGGGTCAGAAGGGTCGCCACCGAAGCGCATAATGTTGTCGTGTTCTGCGGCAACGATCCGATGATAAACGCCCGCGAGACCACGGACAGAATGCACTTAAAACTCCCGGAGAAGCAGACACGTGCGCTTGACGCCGTGCTTGAGCTTAATCAGGATGCGGTTCTTTTCCTGATTTCCGGGTACCCATATCAGCTTGACAACGAACGTATTTCAACCGTAATGCATATTTCTCATGCCGGACCCTCGCTCGGTCAGGCAGTTGCAAAAACTCTATTCGGGGAGATATCACCCGCCGGACGCTGTCCGGTCACATGGTACCGTTCCGCTGACGAACTTTGCAGCATTGAGGACTACAATATAATGCGCACGCACTCGACATATCTGTACTATGAAGGCGAGCCGCTGTTCCCGTTCGGGTTCGGTTTAAGCTACACCGGATTCAGATACTGCTCGGCAAAAACGGACAAGATTTCCTACCAGCTCAGCGACACTGTAACAGTGACCCTGGACATAGAAAACGTCGGAATAATGGACGGCGACGAGGTGGTACAGCTTTATGCCGCTCCTTCCGGCATTACTATGACAGTGCCTAAGAAACAGCTCCGTGCATTCACGAGAATTCATGTGCCCAGAGGGAAAACCGTTACCGCAAAGCTCTCTTTCCCGGTCAGCGACCTCTCCTACTGGAACATCAATAAAAACGATTTCGACCTGTTCAGCGGAAATTATACACTGATGATCGGAGCTTCCTCGGCAGATATCCGCAGAACTTGTGAAATTCAGGTGAACGCGTCAAACTACGAGGGCGTTGAAGTTTCCGGCGAGATTCCGGCGGTTTCCGCACTGGATTATATTGACGTTAAGTTCGACGCTGACAGAGAACTCAACGAGTACGCGCTTATAAACGACTGGCAGAGCAGTATCAGCTTTGAATTTTGCAGAATGCGAAGCTATCACATGGTGACTGTAACAGCTTCCAACCCCGGACCGGAGGTAAAGCTTACAATAACGGCGGCTGAATCCAGACAGGTCGTTGCCGAAGTAGTCATACCGCCCACCGGCAGCATGACAAAATTCACGACTGTCAACGCTCCCGCCGAGCCTGTCGACGGAGTGTTCACACTGCGTATGACTACCAGCCGCAGTCTGAGCTGTTCTTTCAATTCTCTGGTTCCCTCCGACAACAGGGCCGGATTCTGTTTCGTAATACTCTGCAGATAGGAGGTCAGCACATTCTCCGCTCTGCTCTTCATCTCATCATAATGAAATTCCGGGAAATCCCGCATAATGGACGGCATGTACAGGTTGGTTGCGGAAGAGACCGACTTCGGTGTCATTTCCACTTCCTTTTCTCTCTGTTTCATTCCCTCGATCATGGAGTCCGTTCCGAATAACATCCGGGAGGTATCCCGCAGTTTTTTCCTGATGTTGCAATAGGCATAATAAATGATTCCTGCAAGCACCAGAAGTAATACCAATATGACGATAATTGCAATCAGATTTCCGCTCATTTATGTTTCTCTCTGTTTTTCATTCTGTTGTAATGTTTGTATAGCATAAGTTCAGGAACGCAGGTGCCAAAGTTGCACCACATAGCTGAACTGTTAACAGTTCAGCGCGCCATTCGCAAAGCCGCACTGTTACAGCAAAGTACAGCAAACGCCTAAAGGCATCCGCTGTACTGCTGTTTTGTAGAAATATTCTGCTGAGTATGTATTATACTCTGTCGTTCTCGTCAAAAGGATCACCGCACTCCGGGCAGAACTTGGGAGGATGTGCAGGATCTTCCGGCTCCCAGCCACACTTGTCGCATTTATAGATCGGTGCGCCGTCCGGCTTCTTTGCTCCGCATTCGGAACAGAACTTGCCCTGGTTTACTGCACCACAGCTGCAGGTCCAACCTGCATCGGAGGGTTTAGGTGCGCCACACTCGGAACAGAATTTGCCCCGGTTATCCGCAGCACCGCAGCTACAGGTCCAGCCTAGTACCGGTGCCTGCATCTTAGGAGCCTGCCCCTGCACAGGTGCTGCCTGTGCCTGCTGCATACCCATACCATTCTGCTGTGCATCCATCTGGTACAGTTGGCCGGCATTAATACCACCTACCATATTCGCCATGTTCATACCGGCAAATGCCATCATAGGTCCTGTGGAAGTATTGGATGCTGCCATCTTCATAGCTTCGGCCTGTGCAGCAGTCATGGTAGCTGCAGCCATTCCGGTATTGCGCAGTACTGCGGTTCTCTGCAGATCAGCAATAGTCTTCGCATCCTCATCGGGAATCTTTGCAGAGTTGATATTGATAGTAACGATCTCGATACCGCGAAGCTTGGTCCACAGATCGGAAAGTTCATCTTTTAAAGCCTCCGTCAGTTCCTCAGTGTGTGCGGGAATCTCACTGGGACGGACGCCTTTTGCGGAGATCTTGGCCAGTGCGGGCTGCAATGCAGTCAACAGTTCTGCCTTCATCTTCGCTACCAGTTCACTTCTGGTGTAGGACTCTGTTACGTTACCACATACATTCTTGTAGAATAACAGAGGATCTACCAGATGGAATGAATATTCACCGTTACAACGTAAAGAAGTATCCAGATCCAGTCCGATATTCTGATCGATCACACGGAAAGGAATGGGGCTTGCAGTACCAAAGAGATTGTTCATGATCTCCTTAATATTAAAAAAGTAGATTCTCTGATCCTTTGCCGCATTACCTCCGAAGGTAAAACGCTTCCCGATATTGGAAAATGTATTCTTAACGCTCTCACCAAGATTTCCGTAGAACAGGCTGGGCTCGGTGGAAGAATCATATACGAATTCACCTGCATCGGCACAGAACTCTACAATTCCGCCCTGATCCACGATGATCATACACTGTCCTTCGTTGACTGCCACGATAGAACCGTTGGAGATAATGTTCTCCACACCCTTGGTGTTACTGTTACGTCCATTGGTTACACGCTGCTGTCCTTTTACTACCAGCACATCATTGGAAAGGGAATCACAATAGAAATACTCTCTCCACTGGTCAGCCATCATGCTGCTGACTGCATCTTTCGCTGCTCTGATTAAACCCATTACCGCACCTCCGTTTTTATATGAAAAATCTGTTCTTTTTCACATCTCTTATATTTTAGCAAATTTTACACATTCCCTCAACTGCTTTTCGTAAAATATCGTCATTTTTCCTTTACAATGTGCCGTTTTTCTACTAAACTGTGATACTAGAGATGTTTGATTAAACTATAATATAAAAGGGTTGAAAGAAAAATGGGTAAAAAAGCTACAAAAGCCGCTGATAATATGTACTATCTCGCACGTTGCGAAGCCGCTGAGACGAATGCGGACTTCAGCAGCCGGGAAAAAGCCGCCGAACTGGTGGACATCGACCGTACCAGACTGGCCAGGATCGAACTGGACACCATTGTTCCCTATCCCGAGGAAGTCAAGGCCATGGCCAAGGCCTACAATACACCGGAGCTTTGCAATTCCTTCTGTGCCAGGGAATGTCCTCTGGGCCGCAGCAGTGTATCGGAAGTCGACATTGTGGACTTTGACCGGCTGGCATTGAAGGTACTGGGTTCCTTAAAAGATATCGACACCCTGCGGGCTTCCCTGATTGCCATCTCCGAGGACGGCATCATCTCCGAAGATGAGCGCCCGGCCTTCCAGGATATTCTGGATTCCCTGGAGAAGATCAGTACCAATGCCAAAGCTTTGAAATTATGGGCCATCAAAAATATACACATCAAGGAGGAGGACGTCTGATCCTCCCCCTTTTTATCCTATTTTATTCTGCTTATCTTGCCGTTGCTTTCTCTGCGAATTCCGTAGTTACCAGTGCCTCGTAAGGTACTCTCTCTTTCAGTACATCCGAGTCCTCCAGAATATTCTGCAACAGGTCAAAGGCATCTTTATGGAAGATCAGATCCTCTTTCCAGGTATCCTGTTCCTGATATCTGGCAACAATAGCTGTCAATGTGTCACTTTCGGTCTCGGCAAACTGGGGTGCAATACACTTGGCAATTTCCTCCGCACTATGCTCCTGTACATAATCCATACCCTTTTGCAGAGCATCGGTAAATGCCTGGATAATCTCCGGATTCTTTTCCAGGTAACTCTTCTTTGCTGAAAAAGAGGTATAAGGAACATAACCGGACTCCTCCCCCAGAGAGGCCACCACATAACCGTCACCCTTTTGTTCCAACAATGTGGCATGAGGCTCGAACTCAATGGTAAAATCTCCCTGTCCACCGGAAAAAGCTGCTGCCGTGGATCCGAAGTCAATGCTCTGGTCAATGGACAGATCCATGTCCGGATCAATATTGTTCTTCGTCAGGATATATTCAAACACCATCTCCGGCATTCCACCGGCTCTGCCACCCAGAACCTTGGACCCCTTCAGCATATCCCAGGAAAAATCATCGATGGGTTCTCTGGCCACCAGGAAATTTCCCGCCCGCTGGGTCAGTTGGGCAAAGTTCACCACATAGTCTTCCGTTCCTCCGGCATAAGTGTATATGGTGCTCTCGCTGCCCATAAAGCCGATGTCTGCCTCCCCGGTCAATACCGCCGTCATGGTCTTATCCGCACCGAATCCCGTCACCAGTTCCAGATCGATCCCGGCATCCTCAAAGTATCCTTCTTCGATAGCCACATACATCGGTGCATAAAAAAGAGAGTGGGCTACCTCATTGAGCACCACTCTGGTCTTCTTTGGTCCGTTCGTCTGCTGTGTGCTGCCGCAGCCCGTAATCGTAGCTGCTGCAAGCACTACAAACAATACTGCTACCGTTACTTTCCTTCTTTTCATAATCGTTCATCCTCCCTGAAATTACATATTTATTCTATGTAACCTCAGGGAAAACGTTCCGGGTAATTACAGATTTTCCTTGATCTTGTCGATCATCTCCTGGTACTCCACATCAGTCAGAAGGGTCTTGCCGGGGTTCATCTCAAAGGTTCCGCCCCACTCGAAACCGTCCTTGTACTTCGGGCACAGATGCATGTGCAGATGACAGCCGGTGTCACCGTAAGCGCCGTAGTTTAATTTATCGGGATGGAATGCTGCATGAATAGCTTTGGCTGCATGAGCCACATCCTCGAAGAATAATCTTCTCTCTTCCTCGCTGATGTCCACGACCTCGCTGACATGGTCCTTATATGCCACGATACATCTGCCGGGATGGCTCTGCTCCTTGAACAGGATCAGGCTGCTTACCTTCAGATCACAGATAAAAATACCGAACTTGTCTAACAGTTCTCCTCTCATACAATATCCACAATTTGCGTCTTTCATTTGTTCTCCTATCTGCCCTCTTACGGGGCCTGCCGTCTGTGGCTTGAATTCTTGTCCGGTCTTGCCGGGCGGAATCAGCTATAATGTTATGTTGATCAGCTTACGGATGTTCTCCGGATCATAGTTCAACACCAGTTCCTTCGGAAATTCCAGTTCCCGCATCAGCTGCTCTGCATCATCAAATGCTCCGATGGCAAAGCACATATGGCTGTCCGTTCCCATTATAACAGGCTGATCATACTTCATGCAAGTCTTTAACAGCTCTGTAATATTTTCTCTGCCTCCTTGTCTGGCAGACTGGGGATTCAGGGATGAATTGTTCACTTCCAACACCGCCTGTGCCTGTCTGGCCTCTCGCACCAGTTCGTCATAATCCAACGGAAATCTGCCGTCATCGGGATGCCCAAGTATTTTCACATAAGGATTCTGAAAAGCTCTGACAGATGCCAGTGTATTCTCCTTGCGGCTTCCCGCAGTAAAGGCAAAGGGATGAATGCTGGCAATGGCATAATCCATTTTCTGCAGATAGCGCTCTTCCAGATCCAGTTCACCGTTTGTACTGCAGATATTTGCTTCTACGCCGCATAGCAGGCGCAGACTTCCATCTGGCTTCGGTATTACCCGGCCGGTGTTTTCTTCTCTGCCATATGTTCTGGGGATTACTTTGTAATTACTGAAAAAAAATTCATGAGGTCCTCCCGGTGAAGTCGGTCCGTGCTCACTCATTCCCAGGTACTGTAAGCCCATTGCCAATGCAGCATCTATATTCTCCAATAAGGTACTATACGCATGCCCTGCTGCCAGAGTATGCGTATGAAGATCCATGATTGCTTTCATTCTATTGTCCTTTTACTTTCCAAAACGGTCTAATTCTTTTTCTTATGAGCTTCCTTCTCCGGTTCCTGTGCTTTCATCGTATCTGCCAGATCCGCTACCAGCTGTTCCACAATCATCTTCTTCATATAGACATCAAAGCTCAACAGGCAGATCAGGGCAAATTTCTGTAAAAACTCCTGCTCTTCTCCGGTCACTTCGGTAAAGGAATCCTCTGCTCTGCGGAATTTCTCCACAACATCCTTTTTCAGATCCTCCAGCTGTTCCTTCTCCAGCACCACCACTTCCTTGTAGACGCTCTCTAGGTCAAAGACCTGTCCGTTCTGAAAATAGCGGTCAGTAAGGGGCTTAAGCAGCGTCTGGATCTCATTCATGGGAATGATCCCTTTATAATAGTAGATAAAAATAAGAAGCAGCACATGCTCTTTGGAATATTTCTTCTTCACCGGCGGCGGCAGCAGATCATTCTTCGCATAATTATTGATCATGGTCTTGGTCAGGATGCGGTCTTCGGTCTGGGGCCGCACTGCGGAACGCAGCTTACGATCCATAAAGGTCAGTACCTGATCCATATACAGATCAATATTCGGAATGTCTTCCGACTTGATATATTCTACTTTCTCCAGACTCTGTAAGATCATCTGAAGTAATTCTTCTGTTGTTGCTGCCATAATGTTCACTGCTGCCTTCCCCTGTGAGCCTTTGAAATTCATTCTGTTCGGCCTGTGTGATCTGTCTGGATGCCTGGTTAAAAAGATTACATACAGACTGCATTTTAGTTCGCAGCTCACTTTCATAGATGGGATCGGATACTTTTGCAGGATCCTGCATGCTTGTAAGGGTAGACTGGACATCAT
>ENA-UESS01001161-UESS01001161.1-human-gut-metagenome-genome-assembly--contig:-NODE-1161-length-11759-cov-35.618986_pt1 | contig 11759 bp, 10 predicted proteins | sample MGYA00243004_ERZ508005 | MGnify/ENA primary metagenome ERZ508005 (study PRJEB26167, sample SAMN06115471) | human gut metagenome | host: Homo sapiens | place: China:Guizhou | collected 2016-06-29...
GAATACATGCCTGTCACGCATGGGGTCACGGGTTCGAGTCCCGTACGCACCGCAATAAACATTGAAAATCAATAGTTTAAAGAAGTAGTGTCCACTTTTACATCTGTTAATGTAAAGGTGGGCTTTTCGTTTTATTCAAGCACATTGTTGCGAGGGGAATGGTGATTTTCGAATATTACGGGAATATGAGTAATAAATGTTTCATAGTTGCTATTATTTGAGTTTAAAAGCTACTGGGACTGTATATTTCACCTTTATGGCTTTTCCTTTTAGTGTGCCGGGTTTCCATTTAGGAAGCATTTTTATCAGACGTAGTGCCTCATTATCCAAAGAAGACTCAACACTCCTTACTATGTTAGGTTCTATTATGTAACCGTCTTCGTCTATGATGAATTGAACAATAACTTTTCCTTGTATTCCTTCTGTTTGGGCTTTGGTTGGATATTGCATATTGTCGTTGATGAATTGTAACAATTTATCCATACCACCGGGAAATTCGGGCATGTCATCCACTACATGATAAACTTCATCTTCTTTTGGAGGAGCTTGAGTAGGAATAAATCCAGCTCCATAATTATCCGGTTTTTGGGGGATTTCTATTCTAATAGCATTTTTTATTTCTTGCTTATTATCAGTCAATCGAAATTCGGTCATCATCAATATGTCATGACGCAATGGAGTATCAGCATCAAGCATGACTTCATAGAAAAAACGGTAACGTCCCGGTTTATTGGAGTGAACTTCGGGATAAAGATTTGCTGTAAACAAATGATGCCCACCGGGAAGTACCATATAACCTATATCTATGGCAGCGTCATTGATGGGCAATGCACGCCAAGTGCCATTCTCGTCTTCATAAGTAATGAAATAATGCTCGCCACACATTATGTTCTTGTTTCCTTGATTTAGCAAAACAAAGGAAGCTGTGGATGCCTCAGTGGAGTAAACGGAATATTCCGGATGCAGGGAAATACCGAGCGTATCAGTTATACCAATTCGCTCATCTATTATCGGCTGTTCCGGTCCTTCAAAACGAATGGCGGGAGAATCCATGAGTTTTTCCCGGAATGCTTGTCGGGCTTCGGGAGTGTTGAGAATAAACCTGACTTCAACATTCCGTAATCCTACACCCCAACTGGTCATATTATTTTTCAGCTTCTTGTCTGTCAATGTGTCAAACCGCTGGTTCAACTCGTCTACGATGCTCATAAGTTGTTGCTGTGAATAATTACTTTCAGTAACTTGCTCCAGCCGAAAAGCTTTGCTACCGGCAGTAGATTCCAAAATTCGCCTTGCATGCGCTGTGTCACCTCTTACCTGAAAAACCAACGTGGAACCGTCAAAGAACATACCTTCCAAGAAAGAAGGGCAACGCGGGCTACCGATGAAACCTCCTATAGAATTCGGATCATTTCCATAGACCCTGCTTAAGGCTTCAATGACTTGCAAGCCTGCAGATTGGTCAACAACAGTATCTTCTACAAAATAGACAGCTTCACCTGTAGAGTCTAATTTGCTTGTAAGATTTGATTTTGGTGCCTTATTCGCACATCCCATAAAAGAGTAAAATAGAACTCCTACCCATATTTTTGTTTTCATAACATTGAATTGTTTAGTGAAAGAGATGTTTATTCTATTTCAAATTCAGCATTGAGGTTGATTTTCTCCATATCATTCCACAGTGATATGGAAATACGATATTTGCCGGGAGTTGTTTTATAGTATTTAATAGGAAAACTGAAACAATAATATATAGGTGGGGTAATCGGTATAATTTCGTCATCAAAGAAACCTGTGGGCTTTTTCGTCCAAAGCCTTACCCATTGATTATTTTCCCATCTTTCTAAAATCCATCTTCTGCCATAACTTAGTGGAAGTTTCTGAGGATTGAGGACAATAGCGAACACTTCTTCACTTTCAGTGGTATAATGCCCATGTAGCATATTCATGCGTACTGTTTTCCCTAAAGTATCGGTGCTTACGCAGATTGCATCCGCACTGCCGATTTCTACACAGTTTTCTTGACTGGACTGATGCGTACATCCGATAGTGAAAAGACAGAAGAAACATAAAAATATAGTTTTCATCTTGGTTTATTTATCAGTGATAACAAAGTATTTACAAAAATACTCAAAGTGCAATTCATTAACAATTAGAATTACACTTTTATTTTCTACCAAAGAATTATATTCTAAACTCTCTTTGGGGCCTGTTTTTCTCTTTTGGAGTGTGGCCTACACCCAGCTTTTCCTTAAGCTCTTTAAATTTCATCTTGAACCATTCAAGTATAGGCATTCCGTCAATGCACAACCGGAACTTTCCTTTCTTCTGCGGATTCCTCTTTACTGTTGCCGTTGAATATGCCGTTCCGAACTTCTCCCGGTGTTCCCGTGAATCCCACTTCCTGGCATTGCTCGGCTATCGGCAGCAAGTCTTTTATATCTCCCCGCCCTGACTTGCTTCCACTGTCTCCTGTAACGGAAATATTGAGAAAATACGATTATGTGATTCCGGTTATCAGATAGGGAGGAGGTGTAATATTTGGTCTTTTCTTTATCATAATTGTTTTTTAGACAATAAAATGCTTCTGTCTTTTCGTTTGTATGGTTAATAGAATTATATTTGTACATTATACAATATCTATTAACCATGAAAACTTATTCATTATTAGCAGGCATTTTATTGTCTTTTTCGTTATCTATTCAGGCTGGTGATCTGAAATTGTGGTATAAGCAACCTGCCGGAACGTGGGTGGAAGCGCTTCCGGTCGGCAATTCCCGGATGGGAGCGATGGTATATGGCGGAACGGCCCGTGAAGAACTTCAACTAAACGATGAAACCATGTGGGGAGGCAGTCCCTACCGGAATGACAAACCGGAAGCATTGGAAAGTCTGCCCCAAGTGCGTGAACTGATTTTCGCCGGAAAAAACATGGAGGCTCAGAACTTGATTCAAGAAAACTTTTATGCCGGGAAGCATGGTATGCCCTATCAGACAATCGGCAGTTTGATTATAGAAACCCCCGGACATGAAAAGGTTACCGATTATTATCGTGATCTGGATTTGGAACGTGCGGTGGCTACTACCCGTTACAAAGTGGATGGCGTGACTTTTCAACGTGAAGTTTTTGCATCATTTCCTGATAAGGTGGTAGTGGTCCGTTTGACAGCAGACCGGCCGGGAAAACTGAATTTTAAGGTCGGATATGTGTCGCCATTGGAGCATAAAGTCAGCAGGAAAGGAAAGAAATTGGTTCTGACCGGAAAGGGTAGGGATCATGAGGGAGTGAAAGGATTGATTCGTATGGAAACACAGACACAGGCTGATGTGGATGGGGGTAAGGTGAAAATTGATGACCAAAACATTACAGTGGAAGGAGCGGACAGTGTTACTCTGTATGTTTCATCGGGTACGAATTTTATTAATTATCACGATATAAGTGGCAATGAGAGTAAAAAAGCGTCCGGATATCTGTCTCTGGCATTGGGACGCCCTTATAGTCAGGTTTTACAGGAGCATATAGCTCTTTATAAAGAGCAGTTTGACCGTGTAAGATTGGATTTGGGAACCAGTGAGCGGGCTAAGCTGGAAACTGTCAAACGCATCGAACTGTTCAATGAGGGTAAGGATGTTTCTTTGGCGGTGTTGCTTTTTCAGTATGGACGTTATTTGCTTATTTCCTCCTCCCAGCCGGGAGGTCAGCCTGCCAATTTGCAAGGTATATGGAATAATAAACTGGCTGCTCCATGGGATGGAAAATATACCATCAATATTAATACGGAAATGAATTACTGGCCGGCTGAAGTGACCAATCTGAGTGAAACGCACCAGCCCTTGTTCGAAATGGTGAAAGAATTATCAGTTACCGGCAGGGAAACGGCACGGACTATGTATGGATGCAACGGATGGGTGGCTCATCACAATACAGATATATGGCGTGCCACCGGTCCGGTGGATAAGGCGTTTTATGGTACATGGCCCATGGGAGGTGCTTGGTTGACTACCCACTTGTGGCAGCATTATTTATATAGTGGGGACAAGTTGTTTCTTTCCGAAGCCTATCCGGCATTGAAAGGAGCTGCTGATTTTTATCTTGATTATTTGACTGAACATCCTGAATACGGTTGGATGGTGACTGCTCCGTCCATGTCTCCGGAACATGGACCTTCGGGAGAGGATACTAAAAAAGCTTCAACGATTGTGGCAGGTTGTACGATGGATAATCAGATAATTTTCGATGTGCTTAGCAATGCATTGCATGCGTCAAGAATTCTGAAAATGTCCGCTTCTTATCAGGATTCTTTGCGGTCTATGTTAAATCGTCTGGCCCCGATGCAGATCGGGAAATACAATCAGCTACAGGAATGGCTGGAAGACTTGGATAATCCGAATGACAAGCATCGCCATATTTCTCATGTATATGGATTGTTCCCTAGTAATCAGATATCTCCTTACACCCATCCTTTGCTTTTCCAGGCAGCTAAAAACACGTTGTTACAGCGTGGCGACGAAGCTACCGGTTGGTCCATTGGCTGGAAAGTTAATCTGTGGGCCCGTTTGCTGGACGGTAATCATGCGTTCCGGATTATTAATAATATGTTGAAGCTGCTGCCTGGAGATGAAGTGAAAGAGGCTTATCCGCAAGGACGGACTTATCCTAATCTGTTTGATGCTCATCCGCCTTTCCAGATTGACGGCAACTTTGGCTATACTGCCGGTGTGGCTGAAATGTTGTTGCAGAGCCATGACGGAGCTGTACATTTGCTTCCGGCTCTTCCGGATGCCTGGGCCACAGGAAGTGTGCAAGGACTGGTTGCCCGTGGAGGGTTTGTGGTGGATATGAGCTGGAATGGCGTGCAGCTGGATAAAGCGAAGATTCATTCCCGTTTGGGAGGTAATTTGCGTTTACGTTCGTATGTTCCTTTGCGTGGGGGTGGATTAAAAGAGGCAAAAGGTAAGAATCCGAATGAATATTATATGCAGGCAGATATCAAAGAGCCTTTGGTTTCCAAGGAGATAAATCCGCAATACCCTGCTTTGTATAAGGTGTATGAATATGACTTGATGACAGAACAGGGACAAGATTATATAGTGGAGCGTGGGTTATAATACATGAAGATGCCCAAAGTGATTTGTGCATTATTTCACTTTGGGCACTTTTGTGAATGGAAGTGTCATGGTGTAGTTATCAGATGGCTTCCTTCTTTTCCAATTCTAATGCTCTGGGAAAAATGATATTGTTTTCCAGGTGGATATGTTCATGTAATGCCTCTTCAAATTGTTTCAATTGTTGTAAAACCAAGCGGAAGCTGGCACAAGCATCTTCAGGGGCGGTGAATCCGTTGGTTAATGAAGAGATTTTTTCAAAACGTTCTCCTTCGTGGTTATGTTCATCTTCCATCACTTCGATGGGATACAGAATGGTGCCGCAATGAAATTCAGCTATTTTCAAGCCTTCCTCTTTGGCTTGGAACATTTCATAAACATAAGGAAATAGTACATTCTCTTCTTTTGATAAATGATTTTCCAAATCAAGAAGCGAGTCGCGGAACAGTGCCTGGACTTGCAGTAACTCTGGATGATTCTTTGAATGCGCTTCGGTTACTTTGGTTAATAATGCTTCTATTTGCGGACCTTTGGCACGGATTCCCCGATGGTGTATTTTCAATACGTAGTCTATTAATAAATCGATGGGCCATCCGGCAAAGTCAGGAGCATTACTAACCGTATTCTCTTGTAATTCATTTAATTCACGTGCTACTGCTTCGGGATCAATACCACGGTTCCGGCAGGCTTCTGCAAACGGAGTATTGCCATGGCAGCAAAAATCAATATGGTAACGGGAGAATACTTTGGTTGTATCAAAGTTGCCGGCTACAATTTGTCCGACTGTACATGAATGGTAATTTTTCTGTTTCATAATTATTCCGTTTATCCGTTCGTTAATCCCCATTTTCTCATATCACTTTCTACTGTACCGATACCGCTTACTCCAAAGTTTTCGACCAGTACTTTCGTCACGTTGGGCGAGAGGAATGCGGGTAAGGTGGGACCAAGATGAATCTCTTTTATGCCCAAACTGAGTAATGCCAGCAATACGATTACCGCTTTCTGTTCATACCAGGCGATATTGTAAACAATGGGCAGTTCATTGATGTCATGTAGCCCGAATACTTCCTTCAGTTTGAGGGCGATGACTGCCAATGAATAGCTATCGTTACATTGTCCTGCGTCCAAAACACGCGGAATGCCATTAATCTCACCTAACTCTAGTTTGTTATAACGATATTTAGCACATCCGGCTGTTAAAATGACTGTGTCTTTGGGGAGCATCTCGGCAAAAGCGGTGTAGTAATCGCGACTGCGCATACGTCCGTCACAACCAGCCATGACGATGAACTTACGGATAGCTCCGCTCTTTACCGCTTCTACTACCTTGTCTGCTAGTTGTAATACCTGATTATGGGCAAAACCACCAACGATTTCTCCATGTTCTATTTCTGTCGGTGCGGCACATTGTTTGGCTGTTTCTATAATTTCAGTATAGTCCTTATGTCCTTTCTCGTCTGCTGTAATATGCTTGCAGCCGGGATATCCGGTAGAATTAGTGGTAAACATGCGTTCTTTATAAGTGGCATTGGGCAGAGGGGGAACGATGCAGTTGGTTGTGAACAGGATAGGACCATTGAACGAGGTAAACTCCTCCCGTTGTTTCCACCAGGCATTTCCATAGTTTCCTGCAAAATGTGTATATTTTTTAAATGCCGGATAGTAATGTGCAGGAAGCATTTCACCGTGAGTATATACGTCCACGCCACTGTCTTTGGTTTGTTCCAACAATTCTTCCAGATCATGCAGGTCATGTCCGCTTATCAGAATACCGGGGCGGGTACCTGTTCCTATATTTACATGGGTAATTTCCGGATTGCCATACCTGGAAGTATTTGCCTTGTCGAGCAGAGCCATTGTTCGAACGCCTATTTCACCTGTTTTCAGTGCTAATACAGTCAGTTCATCAGCCGATAAAGATTTTGTTGTAATTTGTGCGATGGTGTTCTGCATGAAACGATGAATACTTTCGTCATTATGTCCTAACCTCATGGCATGTTCCAGATAAGCAGCCATTCCTTTCAGACCATACATAATCAGTTCTTTTAAAGAGCGTAGATCCTCGTTTTGTTCACGTAATACGCCGACTGTTGCGGCTTTTGCATCATATTCATCGTGGCTGCCTTTCCAATTTAACTCATCGGCTTCCGGCAGAGGAATGTCCTTGGCAGAGGCTTGATGCTTAAGGTCATCACGTATTGCTAATCCTTTGTCAATGCGTTTTGTAATGCTTTCGTCATCGAAATTGGCATTGGTAATGGTACAGAATAAGGCGTCTACAATGAAATTGTCCACTTCTTTTTCAACGGGGAGGGAATGCTGGCGCAATTGATCCGCCACAACAGAAATTCCTCGTACTACAAAGAGCAATAAATCCATGGTACGTGCTGTAGTTGCATTTTTTCCACAAACACCTTTTAAGGTGCAACCGAAACCTTTGGCTGTTTCCTGACATTGGAAACAAAACATGTTATTCTCCATATCTTTTTTCATTTTAATGATTTCTATTACTTTTGTGCAAAAGTAGATGGTTTTCGTCTTTTAAGTTGTACCATATGTTACAGCGGATACAAATAACAGTTAAAAGAAAGTAGGATGGAACTGACAGGATTATTGCAGATGGCTCCTTTCCAGGGAATGAAAGAGGAAGAATTGGTTGCTTTCCTGTTCGGCCTTCCGAATAGTTTGAAGCACTTTGAACCGGGTGATATCATTGCCCGGCAAGGTGACTTATGTAAAGGGCTGTACATTCTTGCATCGGGAAGTGTACGGGCGGGAATGATAAATGATGAAGGGAAAGAACTGACGGTAGAAGAAATTGGAGCTCCTAACTTGCTGGCTTCGGCTTTTATTTTTGCCACTGAAAATCGTTTTCCCGTTAATGTAGAGGCAATAGGACCTTGTGAGGTTTTTGTAATAGGTAAAGAACGATTTTTAGAATTTATGCGTTTGCATCCATTGATGATGCAGAATTTTTTGAAGGATATTTCGGACAGGAGTGTCTTTTTAAGCAGGAAATTGAATGAGTTTGCTTTGTTGAATTTAAAGACTCGTTTGTTGAAATATCTAGAAACACATTCTGTTATTCATAATCAGCAGGAGGTGGCGCAGAAGCTGGGAGTTACTCGTCCGTCATTGGCCAGGGCGCTGTCTGAACTGGTGAATGAAGGGAAAATAAAGAAATAAATTGAGATTTCTTTTTTATGGGTAAAGTGGAAAAACGTATCTTGTATCTTTGAGAGTTTTTGTGTGTAACCCATTCTTGTGAAAGTGTTCAAGGTGTTTTGTTATAAATACTTTGACTTTAAAGAAAAGGATCTTTGTCTATAAGGATTGGTTCTTTTGAAATGAGGACCATATTGAAATTTTCTTGATTAAAAAAGAGGGTGAATTCAAGACCCTTTATTTGATTTTTTTTTTGTCTTGATTCACCCTTTTGGAGACAACATTGGGTTGGTGTGTATTCAGCATGTTACTTCATCTGGATACTTTTATTTCGTACTTTTCTCAATATTTGTTGTAATTCGAATACTTTTTCGGGATGTTCAGTCGCTAAATTCACCTTTTCACCTGCTTGTTTCATATCATATAACTGGGGAATACCTAAATAACCAGTTTCAATTTTCGGACCCCAGGGAATCATTTTAGGACCATCGCTGCCTTCAATAAATTTCCAATCTTTAGTACGCACGGATAGAGTGTGATTGGATGCCTGTTCAATAACCCATGGGCGGTCTGTTTTGTCTTGTCCTAATAGATTTGCTAACCGGTTGTAGCTGTCGGGAGCACTTCCTTTCGGAATACGGGCATCTACCAGAGAAGCTAGTGATGCCAGCCAGTCTATTTGCGAAATAAGCACATCGCTGATTTCCGGCTTGTTGATGGCTTTAGGCCAGTGTACAATTACAGGAACACGAGTCCCCCCTTCAAATGCACTGTATTTTCCACCTCTCAGGTTGCCGGCAGGTTCGTGCCCGTTCAGTAACTCTTCTGCCTTGTCATCATATCCGTCGTCTACTACCGGTCCATTGTCGCTGGAAAGAATAATTAATGTGTTTTGGGTTAATCCCATTTTATCGAGAGCTTCGAGTAACTGACCTACACTCCAGTCAAATTGTGCGATAGCATCACCGCGCAGTCCCATCTTGTTTTTACCACGGAAACGATTATGTGGAAAACGGGGAACGTGCACATCATTAGTGGCGAAATACATAAAGAAAGGCTCGTCTTTATGTTGTTTGATAAAATCAACTGCATGTGCGGTAATGGAATCGGCTATATTTTCATCTTTCCATAATGCTTTGCCACCTCCTTTCATATAACCGATTCGGCTGATGCCGTTCACGATAGACATATCATGACCGTGGCTCGGTTTCAGATTATATAAAAGTTCAGGGTTGTCTTTTCCGGTAGGTTCACCGGGGAAATTTTTTATATAGCTTACTTCTATCGGAGCTGAAGGATCATAATTGGCTACTTGGCCATTCTCGATAAATACACAGGGAACCCGGTCGGCTGTGGCTGCCATGATATAAGAATAGTCAAACCCCAAATCACCTAGAGAAGCGGAGAGAGGAGCATTCCAGTCTTGTTGTGCAGTTTTATCACCTAATCCTAAATGCCATTTGCCAAATGCTCCTGTGGCATATCCGGAGCTTTTAAACATATCTGCCATAGTATATTGCTCGGGACGTATAATCATTCCTGCATTGCCGGCAGCTACATCTGTTCCGGGTTTACGCCATGCATATTCTCCGGTCAGCATGGAATATCTGGATGGGGTACTGGTAGCGGCGGTGGCGTGTGCGTTGATAAATCGTATCCCTTCGGATGCCAGACGGTTGACATTTGGAGTTTGTACGTTTTTTGCTCCATAACACTCCAAGTCACCATATCCTAAATCATCAGCATAGATGAAGATAACATTGGGCTTGTCTGTATTTTGATTTTTGTTTTCCGCATGAACAGCCAAGCATGAAGTAAGTGCCAATGAAAGCATTCCGTAATGTCTTTTTTTCATAGTAATTATATTGTTTAGTGAGTAATCGATTCTACAAAGATAAAGATATATTTTAAAAACGGGGATTAATTCTACAAAATTGTGGAATGAAATTGTGGTATTTCTACATAATGCAATGGCTAATCTTGGAAAAAACAAGTCTGTCCAAGTGGAAGTCCTCGTAAAAATATGTAATCATCTTAATTGCACCCTAGACGATATCTTAGAAATTTTACCCAATGAGAACGAAGATAAAATTGAAGGCAAGTGATTGATATATGGAAGAAGTTAAAAGAACAGAGCTTGAAAAGAAAATAGATATATTAGAAGACGATATTGCTGATATCAGCCCGGAAATCTTGCGACTTCTTCTCAAAGATAAGACCACAAAGAAGAATATACTGTGGTGCACAAAGGATTATGAAGCTTACGGCTATGAATTTAACGAGCGGGCTGAAATGAAAGTAGAGCTGATTACGGGTGTTTATTTTAATGTGATACAGCCACGAGCTGCAAAGTCTAAAGAGGTTCAGGAGCGAAGAATCAGAAAGAGAGCTGAAGTTTTTACTCCGTCGTGGATTTGTAATGAGCAAAATAATCAGGTTGATGAAGCGTGGTTCGGCAAACCAGATGTTTTTAATACACCAGACGGAACATACTGGATAACTGCAAAAGATAAGATTCAATTTGATGGGAAGAAAACATGGAAAAAATATGTAGACGCCAAACGTTTGGAAATTACTTGCGGAGAAGCTCCGTATCTTATAAGCAGATATGATACAACCACAGGCAAATTGATTCCCATTAATGAACGTATAGGACTGTTTGACAGAAAAATGCGTGTTATAAATGAAAACTGCAATGATAAAGACACTTGGATTAAATGGTCAATTAGAGCATTAAAGAGCGTTTACGGCTATGAATTTCAGGGGGACAGCGTACTGATTGCCCGTGAAAATCTGCTTTATGATTATATGGACTATTATGAAGCAAGATTTGGAGAGAAAACACCTCTTTCACTGTTGAAAGAAATAGCCAATATTATTGCTTGGAATATTTGGCAGATGGATGGACTTAAAGGTGTGGTGCCTTATTCGTGCCACGAAATCAAAGAAACATTTCATCAAATGAATTTATTTGAGGAGACGGAAGAAGAAATAAACACTATGTGTCCTGGCTGTGCGAAAAATGATATTTTCGGTCATACGGGAATTTACTGCCGAATATATGACTGGACAAATCTCAATAAGAGTATCCGGTTCATAGATGTATTGAAAGAAGGTGCAAGTTATGGAAAAATTTGAACAAACCTATAGCTATAAGCTGATATATGTGTTCAGTATGCCTTATGAAACGCATAAAGGAATGCTGAAAGTTGGAGAAGCTACTCTTAAAACAGACATAATGCCTAATGAGCTTGTGCCGAACTGCCACACTTTAAATCAGGCGGCTAAGGCTCGTATTGACAGTTATACAAGACAAATTGTTTTTGATGTATGTCAAAAATAAGAAGAAAGCACAATCTTTTCGTCAGGTGGTAGATAAGAATGATTTGTTATGGGACTTAACGAGGATACATTCATCACAGTTGGTGCGACAGACAAAAATATTGCTGTTTGAAATTCTGAATATGGATAAGGTACAAAGACAT
>ENA-UESS01001162-UESS01001162.1-human-gut-metagenome-genome-assembly--contig:-NODE-1162-length-11753-cov-16.549846_pt1 | contig 11753 bp, 8 predicted proteins | sample MGYA00243004_ERZ508005 | MGnify/ENA primary metagenome ERZ508005 (study PRJEB26167, sample SAMN06115471) | human gut metagenome | host: Homo sapiens | place: China:Guizhou | collected 2016-06-29...
TGCAGCCTGGACAAATGAGCCTGTTTGATAGGGGCAATAGCAATGTACGGGAGATCGTGTTTGAGGGCAACGTCAATCTGCAAAGAAATACGATCTATTTCAATACCCTGACACAGGATGTCAGCATTTTCTTTAACGGCACACAGGCGCAGCTTGAAAGCGGAGCCTTGGATGGTTACGGTGTAGGTACGGCACACCACATTTACGTCTATGCAAAGTCCGGCACATTGACGGTTGGAGACAATAAGGTAACGACTATCAATGACTTTGCTGGCAGCGGCGTGATCGGCAACCATACAGATGGTAAGACTATTGCACTGCTAGTGCTGGACGATCAGCTCTCTGCTGCAAAGAGCGCCGTCAACACCTCCGAAATCATCGCCCTGACCGGCACCTGCCAGCAAAACACGGTTGACGGCAAAACCGCAGCCGTCAAGGCCTATGTAGAGAGCAAGCTCAACGAAAAATATCCTTCCGTCACCGTGAGCGTGGCTCAAAAATCGGCAGCAATCTACACCGTCACCCTCTCGGCAGACGAACAGAGTACCAGCTTTGATCTGAAATTCACCTTCACCTTCTCCCACAGCTGGAGCTACACCGCATCCAGCGCGACGATCACAGCAGAATGCGCGCATTGCCACGACAAGCAGGCCGCGCGCCTGATCGTCTCCGATCAGAAAGAGACCGGCAACGCGATTGAGGCCACGGTGAGCTACGGTACGGCATGGCCGGGTGCTACGCTGACGGTCAGCTATACGAAGGACGGTGCTCCGTTCGACGGTATGCCGAAGGATGCCGGCAGTTATGCCGCCAGTATGGAAATCTCTGGCGCTACCGCTACCGTGAACTTTACGATCAGTCATGCTTTGACGCACCATGAGAAGGTTGCTGCGACTTGCACTGAGAACGGAGTCAAGGAGTACTGGACTTGCTCTGTTTGCAACGACAAATTCTCTGATACGCAGGGAAAGAACGAAATCGCTGATTTTGACACGTGGAAGGCTGATGCAGGCAAGATTCCTGCTACCGGTCATGATATGAGCAAGACTGAGGCCGTTGCTGCGACCTGCACGGAGAATGGTGTCAAGGAATACTGGACCTGCAGCACTTGCCATAAGAACTTCTCTGACGAGCAGGGCAAGACCGAGATCTCTGATCTTGACGCTTGGAAGGCTGACGCAGGCAAGATTCCTGTTACCAAGCACGACTGGTCCAACCACGACGGTATCTGCAAGGTCTGCAAGACTCCGTGCGGCGAAGCGCATCAGCCCGGCACGACCTGCTCTGTCTGCCACAAGTACACGAGCTATCCTTACGTTCCCGGCGCGCCGACCTATCCCGCGACCGCTCCCGCTGTCCCCAACGGCACGGTGACCGTTTCCCCGGCCAACGCCTCCAAGGGCGCGAATGTGACCGTCACGGTGAAGCCCAACGAGGGCTATGAGCTCGGCAGCCTCGCCGTCAAGGATGCGAGCGGCGATCTGCTTCCGCTCGCCGACCTCGGCAACGGCAAGTACAGCTTTGTCATGCCGGATGGCAAGGTCAGCGTCGAGGCGGAGTTCGTTAAGACTGCTGCTACCAGCTTTGCTGATGTTCCCGCGAACGCTTACTTCGCCGACGCGGTGAAGTGGGCGGTCGACAAGGGCGTGACGAACGGCCTGTCTGACACGATGTTCGGCCCCTACGCGTCCTGCACCCGCGCGCAGATCGTGACCTTCCTATGGCGTGCCGCCGGCAGCCCCGAGCCGAAGACCGCAAGCAGCTTCACGGATGTTCCTGTGAGCACTTACTATGCCAAGGCTGTCGCTTGGGCCGTTGAGAACGGAATCACGAACGGCATGACTGAGACGACCTTTGCCCCGAATGCGGCCTGCACGCGCGGCCAGAGCGTGACGTTCCTGCACCGTGCGCTCGGCAAGAAGGTCGAGAGCAGCGCGAGCTTCACGGATGTGAAGTCCGACGCGTTCTACGCTGATGCGATTAACTGGGCGGTTGCGAATAACGTGACGAACGGTACTTCTGCCACGACGTTCAGCCCCTACGCGTCCTGCACCCGTGCACAGATCGTGACGTTCCTGTATCGTGCCTATCAGGGCAAGTAAATCCAACTGAAAAAAGCGGCGGTTCATCAGAACCGCTGCTTTTTTGCGCCGCATTGACAAGCGCTCCCGCCCTCGGTATACTATGACCAAAAGCAAGACGGCAGTCAAAAATGCAGACGAGTTTGAGAGATTAAACTCGAAAAGGGGAGAGCAAATGAAGTATCTTGGAAAGCCTGCGGGCATGTGGGCGCTGTTTGCCGGATCGTTTGAAAAGCACCTGACGGTCGAATTCGACCTGACCGCGGAGCAGGCGAAGGACGTTGCGGCGCGTGCCAAAAAGAAATATCGCGAGATCATCGCGAAGCTGCCGGAATTTGACAAGCGCGACCGCTTCGAAATGAACATCGTCAACTGCGCGATGCTCGCCGCGTTTATCCTGTGCATGCCGCAGCGGCCGGACATCAAAACGCTGACGGACTACTACGCCGCGGCGATGATGACGCCTACGATGAAGGCTTTCTGCCGCGCGAGCGGAAAGAAAAAGTTCACGCCCAAGGACATCGAGGGCATGAAGGCGACGGCGAAGCTGCGCGCGGGCGATCGCAACCCCTATTCGTGGAACATGGACTTTTTCGAGTACGAGGACGGCAGCGGCTACGAGGCGCGCTTCACGACCTGCGGCATCTGCACGCTGATGCAGGTGTTGGGGCTCTACGATCTGACGCCCGCGCTGTGCCATCTCGACTACACGATGAGCGACGCGGGCGGCGCGTCGGATTTCGTGCGCGAGTACACGCTCGCCTCCGGCGGCCCCTACTGCGACTGCGGGTATCACAAAAAGCAGTGAAAAAACAAAAAGGATGCGTCTTTCGATGCATCCTTTTTCCTTTATGTAGGGGACTCAATCTTCGTTGTAGGCATCCGAGGCCTTGATGCGCTGGTACATGTCCTGCATCTGGCGGTCGATCTCAGCGATCTTGCCCGCGCATTCGAACATCTCCTCGTTGATGCCCTCGGGCAGCTTCGTTTTGTCGACCTTGTAGCGGATATCGTGCTCAAGGCTCGCCCAGAAGTCCATGGCGATCGTGCGCAGCTGGATCTCCGCCACGACGTATTCCGTCCGGTCGGAGAGGTAGACGGGCACCTTGATGTCCATGTGCAGCGAGCGGTAGCCGTTGTAGTTCGGCGTCTGGATGTAGTCCTGCTTTTTGACGATCTCCACATCCGTCTGCCGCGCCAGCATCTCGCCCACGCGGTAGACATCGTCGATGTAGCTGCAAACGACGCGCACGCCCGCGATGTCGTTGATGTTTTTTCGCGCGGACTCGATCGAGAGCGGCAGGCCGCGCTTGATGAGCTTGGCGACGATGCTCGATTGCGATTTGACGCGCCCGTCGATGTGATGAATGGGATTGCGTGCATAAAGAACATTGAATTCACTGTTGAGAATATTGAATTTCAACGTGAGCTGCCGAACCGCCGCGTCATAGAGATTCTGCATGACAAGAAAGTCATGCGGATCCTCGCAGAGTGCGGCGCCGTTCCCCGTTCGATTCATTCTGAGCCTTCCTTTCCATCGGAAGCGTCAACGCCCGCCCGATGTGCTTTTGTTCCTTTCAGTATAGCAGACGATCACCGCCGCGCCAAGGGGAGAAATGTTGATTTTCCGCAAAAGTCTGCGCGAAAAAAGCAGCGGGCGGGAGAAACTACCAAGCGACGGGCAAAAGAACTTGCAATGCAGTGCAAGCCATTCTATAATTAACCTGAAAGGATATGCACAGCGTTCGGCACTTCCGCTCCGGTGGCAGAGCGAACGCGCGGAAGGTGCAGAAAAGAACAATGGATAAAAAAGGAAAACAGCAATTTCTTCTGGTCGCGTTCGGCGTGGCGCTCTATGCCGCGCTGATGAATCTCAACGAAGTCGCGGCGTTTCTCACGAGGCTCGCTACCCTCTTCACGCCGGTGATCATAGGGTTATTGATGGCGTTTGTCCTCAGTGTGCCGATGCAGGGCATCGCAGGACGTTTGACGCGCCTGATGCCAAAGGCAAAGGAAAAACACATTGACCTTCTCAGCCTGCTGCTGACGCTTTTGTGCGTGGTCATCGTCGTGGTACTGCTGTGCGTTCTGGCGCTGCCGCAGCTTGCCGCGTCGCTCAAGAGCATCGGCACACTGGTCAGGGAGAACTGGCCGGACTGGGCGCGCCTTCTCTCGGATCACGGCGTGGATACAAGCGAGCTCACCGATCGCATCGCCGCGCTCGATTGGAAAACGGTGCTGGAAAAGGCGCTCACCGGCGCCGGCGCGCTGATCGACTCGGTGGTGGATCTTGCCGGTACCACAGTCTCGGCGGTGGCCAACGTCACCTTTGCCATCGTCATCATGTTTTATGTGCTGCTCGACCGGCGCAGCCTTGCTAAACAGAGCCGCAGACTCCTCTACGCCAACCTGAGCGAGCGAAAGGCCGATCAGGTCTGCCGCATCGCGCGCCTGACGCACACCACCTACGCCCGTTTCCTGTCCGGGCAGTGCGTGGAGGTCGTGATCCTCGGCACGATGATCTTTCTCGCGTTCTCCCTGTGCGGCATTCCCTACGCGGGGCTGACCGCCGCGCTGACGGCGGCCTTCGCCTTTGTTCCCTACATCGGCGCGCTGGCCTCCTGCGCAATCGGCGTACTGCTGACGCTGCTTGCCCAGCCGGAGAAGGCGCTGCTGTGCCTGATCGTCTATCAGGCGGTGCAGTTCACGGAAAATCAGTTCATCTACCCGCATGTGGTTGGCAGCAGCGTGGGGCTTGCGCCGCTGTGGACGCTCCTTGCGGCATTGCTTGGCGGCAAGCTCTTCGGCCTTGTCGGTATTGTGTTTTTCATTCCCCTCACGGCGGTAGTACTCCAGCTCGTACATGAGCACACCGCACAGCAGCTTTCGGAAAAGAAACTCGACCGCGAGGATCTGATCGAATAACAAAAAAGGACGACAGCTAAAAATAGCTGTCGTCCTTTTTTGTGCGGTCACGACTGCGCCATGCGCTCGAGGAGCTGGAAGGCCTCTTCGAGCTTGGGGTCGATATGGTCGGTCTGCAAAGCCTCGCGCACGCAGCCTTCGATGTGCGCGCGCATGATCTGCTGGTTGGCGCTTTTGAGGAGCGACTGCGTGGCGAGAAGCTGGTTGGAGATGTCCACGCAGTAGCGGTCGTCGTCGATCATCTGCAAAATGCCGTCGAGCTGGCCGCGGGCAATTTTCAGCTTGCGGCGGACGGAATCATGATCGGCTCTCATGGCCTTAGCGGATGGAGACGGCCTGATAGCCCGCCTCATCCACGGCGGCCTTGAGCGCCGCGTCGGTTACGCTGCCGTCCACGCTGACGGTGGCGGACTTGCTCTCGAGATCGACCTTTGCCTCCTTCACGCCGGGGACGGCGGAAAGCGCCTGCTGAACGTGATTCACGCAATGCATGCAGGCCATGCCCTCAATGCTGATGACTTTTTCCATGTTTGTTTCTCCTTTTTCATTACTTGCCATAATTTCCTTGCTTGCTATCTCCACTCCGTGATCCGACGGAGAAGAAACCGTTTTCGGTGCTGCCTCCGTGTGCTTGGCCTTGAACCAGCGCAGGCGCAGCGCATTGCTCACCACAAACACCGAGCTGAAGCTCATCGCGAGCGCGCCGAGCATCGGGTTCATCTTGAGCTGGAAGGCGGGGTAGAACACGCCCGCCGCGATGGGAATGCCGATGGCGTTGTAGAAGAACGCCCAGAAGAGGTTTTCCTTGATGTTGCGGATGACCGCACGGCTCAACTGCACGGCGGTCGAGACGTCGAGAAGGTCACTGCGCATCAGCACAATATCCGCCGACTCGATGGCGACGTCCGTACCGGCACCGATGGCAATGCCGACGTCTGCGCGCGCAAGGGCGGGCGCATCGTTGATGCCGTCACCGACCATGGCGACCTTCTTGCCGCCCTCCTGTAAGCGGCGGATCTCGCGTTCCTTATCCTGCGGCAGCACCTCGGCCACGACGCGGTCCACGCCGACCTGACGGCGGATGGCCTCGGCGGTCTTGGCGTTGTCGCCCGTGAGCATGACGACTTCAATGCCCATGCTCGAGAGCTCGGCGATGGCCTGCGCGCTCGTGGGCTTGACGACATCGGCTACGGCGATGAGGCCGATGAGCTTGCCGTCCAGCGCAAAGTAGAGCGGCGTCTTGCCGTCCTCAGCCAGCGCTTCGCCTTGTGCGAGCAGCTCACTGTTTTCGATGCGGTTTGCTTCCATCATGCGGCGGTTGCCGGCAAGGCAGAGCTGGCCCTCGACCTCGCCGCGGATGCCCTGACCGGGGATCTGCTCAAATTTGTCGACGGACAGGAACGTGAGCGATTCCTTCTCCGCCTCGGCCACGATGGCCTCAGAAAGCGGATGCTCGGAGAGCTTTTCGAGCGACGCGGCGACGGAGAGAAGTTTGTCCCTGCCGATGCCGCCGTCGATGACGTCGGTGACGACGGGCTTGCCCTGCGTGATGGTGCCGGTCTTGTCGAGCACGACGGTGTTGACGCTGTGCGTCGTCTCAAGCGCTTCGGCAGACTTGATGAGGATGCCGTTCACCGCGCCGCGGCCCGTGCCGACCATGATGGCCGTCGGCGTGGCGAGACCCAGCGCGCAGGGGCAGCTGATGACGAGCACGGAAATACCGATGGACAGCGCAAATTCCACGCTGTGGCCCGTCAGCAGCCATGCTGCCGTCGCGATGACGGCGATCGTGATGACGACGGGGACGAACACGCCGCTGACCTTATCGGCGAGCTTGGCGATGGGCGCTTTGGAGCTCGTGGCCTCGTCCACAAGGCGTACGATCTGGGAAAGGGCGGTATCGTCGCCGACTTTGGTCGCGCGCATCTTGAAATAGCCGGATTTGTTGATGGTCGCGCCGATGACGCTGTCTCCCGCCTGCTTTTCGACGGGGATGCTCTCGCCCGTCAGCGCGGATTCGTCGACCGAAGACGTTCCCTCGAGCACGACGCCGTCGACGGGGACGCTCTCGCCCGCCTTGACGATCAGCATGTCGCCGAGTTGGACCTCCTCGACGGGGATGACGCTCTCGACGCCGTTGCGCTCGACCGTCGCGGTCTTGGGCGCAAGGTCCATGAGCTTTGTGATGGCATCAGAGGTCTTGCCCTTGGCGCGGGCCTCCATCGTCTTGCCCATGGTGATGAGCGTCAGGATCGTGCCTGCGGACTCGAAGTACAGCTCCATCATATAGGTGTGCACCGTGTCCATGTCCATTCTTCCAAAGCCGATGCCGATCTTATAGATGGCGTAGATGCCGTACACGATGGCGGCGCTGGAGCCCAGTGCGATCAGCGAATCCATGTTCGGCGAGCGCTGCCACAGCGTCTTGAAGCCGACGATATAGTACTGGCGGTTGATATAGACGATGGGCAGCAGCAGCAAAAACTGCGTGAATGCGAACGTCATCGCATTTTCCATGCCGAGGAAGCACGCGGGCAGCGGCCAGCCCATCATGTGGCCCATCGAGAGATAGAACAGCGGGATGGTGAAGATGAGCGAGAGGGCGAGACGCTTTTTCATGTCGCTGTACGCCTTCTGTGCGGCGCTGGCGCCGCCGGCCTCGGCAGTCTGCGCGGCGGGGGCGCTGCCGGGCTTTGCATGCAGAGACGCACCGTAGCCCGCCTTTTCGACCGCGGCGATGATCTGCGCGGACGAAAGCTGGGATTCGTCGTATTCGACGACCATGCTGTTTTTCAGCAGGTTGACCGCGACCTGCTGCGCGCCGGGCTGCTTGGCGACGGCCTTTTCCACGCGGCTGGAGCAGGCGGCGCAGCTCATGCCGGTCACGTCATAGGTTTCCTTTTTCAATTTGATTCCTCCTTCGGGGCAGATACAATACCCGCGTGGGGTATTTTTTATTTACCGACAGTATAGGTCGGAAATTGGCGGATTGTCAAGACCTCTTTTCGAGAAATTTCCGTTTGGGCGAAAGTTGCGGCGTTTCGGTCGGGAAAACTTACCGCCGCCGCGCCGCTGGACAGCTTGCATCCCTTATGATAAACTGACGGCATGCGTTTTATGATAAGCAGGTGAAAAATGAAGCAAAAACATATCTTGAAATGGCTTGGCATCGCACTGGGCGTGTACCTTTTATATGGGGTGCTGACAGCCATTCTCGTCCCGCTGCCGCAAAAAGAGGCGGCAGGGGAGCTGTGGAGCCAGTATGAAGCCCGATTGAGTACGGACGCATCGCAGGAGCGCGTGAGGAGCATCGAGGATACGGACAGTGCGCTGCTCTGGCGCTTGCAGCTCATCGAGAGTGCGGAAAGGGAGGTCATCTTCTCGACCTTTGACCTGCGCGCGGACGGCAGCGGACAGGATTTGATGGCCGCGCTCTATGGCGCGGCGCAGCGCGGCGTGCGGGTGCGCATCATCGTCGACGGGCTGAACGGTTTTCTGCATCTGCAAAACAGCGGCGTTCTCCGTGCCCTCGCGGCGGAGGAGAATGTGGAGGTGCGCTTTTATGATCCCATCGACCTGCTGCGCCCGTGGAAGCTCAACTACCGTCTGCACGACAAGTATCTGATCGCCGACGGGAGCAAATACATCCTCGGCGGAAGAAATTCGAACGATTTGTTTCTCGGCTCATATCAGGAGAACCAGAACATCGACCGCGACGTGCTCGTCGTGTCGGACGGGGGAGAGGGCAGCTCGGTCTCCCAGCTTTTGACGTATTTTGAAAGCGTCTGGTCGCAGCCGGAGAATAAAACCATCACAGGCAAGACGTCCTCGCAGACCGACGCGCTGCAGGAGCGCTACGCGGCGCTATGCGCGGTGCATGGAAAAGAGCTTGCCGCCGTCGACTGGGAGGTGGAGACCGCGGCGGTCACGCATGTGAGCCTTCTCAGCGGCTCGCCGCGCGCGGAGGCGAAAGCGCCTGAGCTGTGGGACGCGCTTGTCCGCCTGATGGCGCAGGGCGATGACGTCCTGCTGCAAACGCCGTACATCATCTGCAACGACAAAATGTATAACGATTTGGAAGCACTTGCCGAGACGCGGCAGCTGCGCGTGCTGACGAATGCCGTTGAAAACGGCGCGAACCCGAGCGGCTGCTCGGACTACTTACGCGAAAAGCAAAATATTTTATCGCGCGGCGTCGACGTGTACGAGGTCATCTGCGGCCAGTCGCTGCACACGAAGACAATTTTGATCGGGGATGATCTGAGCATCGTCGGCTCGTTCAACGCCGACATGCGCAGCGCATATCTCGACACGGAGCTGATGCTCGTCATCGAGAGCGAGGAGGTCAATGCCGCGCTGCGGCAGGAGAGCGTACAGTACATCGACCAGAGCCGCCTCACCCTGCACGACGGCGGCACGGAATACGGCGCGCGGTTTGAAGAAGTGACGCTGCCGTGGACAAAGCGCGCGCTGTATACGATTCTGAGCGTTGTCCAGCGCCCGATCCGCCACCTGCTGTAACGAAAAGTGCGGCATAGCGGAAAATGAGGGAAAGGAATACGGATTTTGCCCGTATTTCCGTTTTTTCACCTTGCAAAAGACGTTCGGGTTTGCTATGATAAAAAATACGTATGGATACGTTCCGCTTTTTGTGGAGACAGAGGATAAGAAAGGAAGATCGTTATGATTTACACGACCGAAGTGCAGCATATGTGCCCCGTTGCGAAGGGCGCATATCACGGTCCGGCCCCGATCCCCGAAGAGGGCAAGTGGGTCCAGGCCAAGCAGATCGCCGATATTTCCGGCTTCACCCACGGCATCGGCTGGTGCGCGCCCCAGCAGGGCGCCTGCAAGCTGACGCTCAACGTCAAGGAGGGCGTCATTCAGGAGGCTCTGATCGAGACCATCGGCTGCTCGGGCATGACCCATTCCGCTGCTATGGCTTCCGAGATCCTGATCGGCAAGACCATTCTCGAAGCGCTGAACACCGACCTTGTTTGCGACGCCATCAACACCGCCATGCGCGAGCTGTTCCTGCAGATCGTCTACGGCCGCACCCAGTCCGCCTTCTCTGAGGACGGCCTTGCTGTCGGCGCGTCCCTCGAGGACCTCGGCAAGGGCCTTCGCTCCCAGGTCGGCACGATGTTCGCCACCGCCGAAAAGGGCCCCCGTTACCTCGAGATGGCCGAGGGCTACTGCTCCCGCGTCGCGCTCAACAAGGAAAACGAGATCGTCGGCTACGAGTTCATCAACCTCGGCAAGATGATGGACTTCATCAAAAAGGGTATCGATGCGAACGAAGCGCTCGAAAAGGCCAAGGGTCACTACGGGCAGTGGGACAACGCTGCCAAGTACATCGACCCGCGTCAGGAATAAGGAAGGGAGGACGAAACAATGGCTTTATTTGAAAACTACGAGAGAAGAATCGACAAGATCAACGGCGTCCTCGCTCAGTACGGTATCTCTTCCGTCGAAGAGTGCCGCGAGATCTGCAAGGCCAAGGGCTTTGACCCGTATGAGATCGTCAAGGGCATCCAGCCCATCTGCTTTGAAAACGCCTGCTGGGCGTACACCGTCGGCGCGGCCATCGCCATCAAGTCCGGCGTGAAGTCCGCGGCCGAAGCCGCCAAGATGATCGGTGTGGGTCTTCAGTCCTTCTGCATCGACGGCTCCGTCGCCGAGGACCGCAAGGTCGGTCTGGGCCACGGCAACCTCGGTGCGATGCTGCTGTCCGACGAGTCGAAGTGCTTTGCCTTCCTCGCCGGTCACGAGTCCTTCGCCGCCGCTGAGGGCGCGATCGGCATCGTCCGCAACGCCAACAAGGCCCGCAAGGAGCCCCTGCGCGTCATCCTGAACGGTCTCGGCAAGGACGCCGCTCAGATCATCTCCCGCATCAACGGCTTCACCTATGTTCAGACCCAGTTCGACTACTTCACCGGCAAGCTGAACATCGTGCGCGAGATCCGCTACAGCGAGACCGAGCGCGCCGACGTCCGCTGCTACGGCGCTGACGACGTCCGCGAGGGCGTGGCCATCATGCATTCCGAGGGCGTGGACGTCTCCATCACCGGTAACTCCACCAACCCGACCCGCTTCCAGCACCCCGTCGCCGGCACCTACAAGAAAGAGTGCATCGAGCAGGGCAAGAAGTATTTCTCCGTCGCCTCCGGCGGCGGCACGGGCCGTACCCTGCACCCGGACAACATGGCTGCCGGTCCCGCCTCCTACGGCATGACCGATACCATGGGCCGCATGCATTCCGACGCACAGTTCGCCGGTTCCTCCTCCGTGCCCGCGCACGTGGAAATGATGGGCTTCCTGGGCATGGGCAACAACCCGATGGTCGGCGCCACCGTCGCCGTGGCCGTCGCCGTGGAAGAAGCTGTAAAAGCCTGATATACCAAAACAGAAAGAGAGCATCGCCGTAGTGGCGATGCTCTCTTTGACCAAGCTGAAACACCCCCGGCCATACGGCCGAGGGGCGTTTTTGTGGGCGTATATGCGTCAGCACTTGCCGAAGAAACCGCACAGCAGCTTCAGCAGGGAAGCGCAGTCGAAATTGCAGAACATAATGCTGTACCTCCTATGTGTATTTCCCTTGCAAGGACAACGTCATTGTAACCGATTTGTAACCTTTTTGCAAATGTAATATCTGCCAGCTACAAGATCAGCAGCAGGCCGATGGCGATGAGCAGCTCCTCGTCCGCCTCCTGCCGGAAGAGAAAGAACAGCAGGATCAGCAGAAAG
>ENA-UESS01001164-UESS01001164.1-human-gut-metagenome-genome-assembly--contig:-NODE-1164-length-11750-cov-9.562580_pt1 | contig 11750 bp, 10 predicted proteins | sample MGYA00243004_ERZ508005 | MGnify/ENA primary metagenome ERZ508005 (study PRJEB26167, sample SAMN06115471) | human gut metagenome | host: Homo sapiens | place: China:Guizhou | collected 2016-06-29...
AAGTCCAATCGTGTTGACACCTGCATCTGCAAGACCTCCTGTTTTTATAAATGGTACACACTCTGAAGCTACAAATAGAATCTTTTTCATATTCTCCTCCCGCTAAAACCCGTGATATATAATATTTAGTTTACTCTTCCCAATTGTGGTATACTTCCTGAACGTCGTCATCATCGTCAAGAAGGTCTAAGATACGGCCGATGTTTGTGATGTCAGCTTCATCTGTCAGTGTAACATATGTCTGTGGAATCATTGTGACCTCTGCTGAAGCCATTGTGATGCCTGCCTCCTCAAGAGCAGCCCTGACTGCATCAAAGTCAGCAGGTGCAGTTGTGATCTCGTAGCTGTCATCCTCATCGGCAAAATCCTCAGCGCCTGCATCGAGTGCCTGCATCATAAGGTCATCTGCATCCATATCACACTCTTCCTTGTCAATGATAATCTGGCCTTTTTCGTCAAACATGTAAGATACACAGCCCTGTGTACCGATGCTTCCCTGTCCCTTTGTAAAGGCATTGCGGACATTGGCCGCTGTACGGTTCTTATTGTCTGTAAGACACTTTACGATAATAGCTGTACCCGATGGTCCATAGCCCTCATATGTAGCTGTCTCATAGTTTACACTGTTGCCGTCTCCTGCTGCCTTTTTGATACCTCTTTCGATTGTATCGTTTGGCATATTGTTGGCCTTTGCCTTGGCAACTACCTGTGCAAGCTTGAAGTTATTGGCAGGATCCGGTCCACCCTCTTTAACTGCAACTGCGAGCTCTCTACCGATCATTGTAAAGATTTTGCCCTTTGCAGCATCATTTTTCTCTTTCTTATGCTTGATATTCGCAAATTTAGAATGTCCTGACATAATTTGTATCCTCTTTTCTACTTTTAAAAATAATCCATACCTTATAATATCATTTTTTCTCTTCCGGCGCAAGTTTCTTAATCATTACCTGCTTAATCACCTTATCCTCGACGCTCATAACAGAAAATCTGTAGCCATATGCGCTAATCACAGTCTTATCCCCCTCCTCCGGAATCTTATCCGAAAGCGATATGATAAAACCGTTAAGCGTCTCGTAGGCATCATCATCAACAGGCAGTGACAGCGCCTCCTTCACATCGGAAAACTCAGTCATGCCGTCCATTATAAATGTCTCGTCATCATTTTTTCTGATGTAGTTTTCTTCCTCATCGTGCTCATCCTCGATATTTCCGACAAGCTCCTCGAGTATATCCTCCATCGCGATAAGTCCCGATATCTGTCCGTACTCATCCACAACCATCGCAAGATGACTCTTTTTAGACTGCATCTTTTTAAACAGATCATTGATGTTTACCGTCTCGGGTATGAAGTCCACCGGCCGGATAAGCCCATCTATGTCCTTGATACTGCTGCGGTAAACCTCATTTTTTTCAAAAAACGTAAAAGCATCCTTGATATGTAAGACTCCGATGATACTGTCAACATCGTTTTCATAGACCGGAAACCGTGATTTGCCTGTATCTATGATAAATTCGATTGCATCAATAAAGGACATATTGCCATCGAGGCTGACAATATTCTTGCGGTGAGTCATGATATCCTTTACTTCCTTATCATCAAACTCAAACACATTGTGTATCATCTCTGCCTCAGACGCAAGGATTGTGCCCTGCTCGTGTCCCTCTCTGACCATGGAAATAATTTCTTCCTCTGTGCCTCTTTCCGCTCTAAAATAGTGATCACCTTACCGGTATTGTTCACCACCACTTTTTCACTGCCCTTGGTACCCTGCAGAGTAGTCTCCATATATGCCTCAATACCACTCTTACCTACCACATCATTGATGGTATAGGTATCCTCCAGGCCGCCTTCCGTCACCACCTGGTCATTTAACTCTGCCAGTTCATCGGAAGAGATTTTTCCGGTATATCCCAGCACATGGGCGAAATATTTGCTGTCTATGTAGTGGCGCACCGTATCCTCTACGATGGACACACCGTCCAGCTGGTCGGAATTCTCCATGATCACCGCCACTGTCTCCGCACTGACATTGGTAGCCACAGTGGTTCCCACATATTTCCGGAAGGAGGTCAGATTCATGGCATACCGGATGGTTACCATCTGCAGCCACTCCTCTTTGGTATAACCTTTTCCCGGCACGAAGGGGGTCTTGGTGTTCTCGGGATCTTCGTACTGACCGATAGCAAAGCCCTTGGCACGGCTTAAGTACTCTATCAGTTCCTGGGCTGTCATGGCTTTTTCTTCTTCACTAAGCTCGTCTATGGTTCTGTATCCAAGCACATCCGCCTGAAAACGAAGCAGCGCCGTGCCATCCACGGAATAGGCATAATCGCCGTCTTCATCAATAATGATCTTAAAATCCGTGATCACACTGTCACCGTTTTTCTCGATCAGCTTTATCAGCCGATAGACAACGTCATTAACCTTTGCGTTCTTATTCCGGCTGGACTCAAACACATCCTCGATCTTCACAGAATAAGCCAGTTCATTTTCCGCCAGTACATTGCCGTTCCTGTCCAGGATCCGTCCTCTGGTACTGGATATATCCCTGGTCTTCTCGATCTGAAGGATAAAGTCGTTCAGATACTCTTCTCCGTTTACGATCTGCAGGTTGAAACAGCGGTAAAGCAGAACACCGGCAAAAAAAGCAAACAGTATCATAAGTACTGTCAGTCTGCTGGTCACAATATTAATAATGTGATCTCTAATTTCACGAAACAAATTTCTGTGCGCTCCTTTTTTCCTTCTCCTCCAGTTTCTGATTAATCTTCAGGATCAGAGGATACAAAATAATCGTAACAACGATGGTGTAAAGTGCCTCCGGCAGGATCACACTTGTAAAATAATACGGGAAATGAAAACGCCCTCTCAAAAGAAACATCAGAATGTAACAAATCAATCCATAAGAAATGTCGCTGACAATAATAAGCGCCAACGGCAGCTTGATATCCTCCGGATAAAAGATCCGGCTGAATTTCCCGTTAACAAAGCCTATGTACATCATGACCATGGCATAAAATCCCAGGAAACTTCCGAAAAAAATATCACATAAAAGCCCGCAGGAAAATCCGATCAGCAGTCCCTCCTTCTCCCCTCTCATAAATCCGAAGGAAGAAGTCAGAATGATCATCAGATTGGGAATGATTCCGCCCATTGCCAGGCTGTTAAATACACTGCACTGCAAGACAAAAAATAAAAGGATCAGAAGAACCACTACAATCTTGCGCAGGAAGCTGCTGTTATTCTCCATCTGCGCCTCCTCCCGGAACCTGCTGTTTCTTGTCCGTGATCACCAGCACCTCACTCAGATGCTCGAAATCCACCACCGGAGTCAGGTATCCGGATTTCGTCAGATTGTTGGTATCTTTATTGATGGTACTGATATAGCCGATCAGGATATTGGGAAGATATTTATCACTGATATCGGAAGTAACTACCTTATCTCCCTCTGCCACTGCATCCTGGCTGTCCACCAGCTTGCTGAAAAGAATCACTCCCTGAGCCATCATCTGCAGATCTCCGGATACGATCAGATTGTCACCCGTGGCAAGTGTCATACCGCTGACATTGGAATTGTCGGAAATAATGGAAGTCACCCGGGACCAGTTCGGTCCTACGGACGTAATACGTCCCACCAGACCGCCTCCGGCGATCACATTCATATCATCCGCCAGCCCATCATTAGAGCCTTTGTCAATGACAAAAGAAGAATACCAGTTGCCGGAATCTCTGCTGATGATCCGGGCACCGATCTTATTGTAGTCCCCGTATTCTTCATCCAGCTCCAACAACCCTCTCAGTTCATTCAGTTCATATTTGTCCTGCTGCAGCAGAGTGTTCTCTTCCGTCAGGGAAGCCACCTGCTCCTTCAGGGCACTGTTCTCCGCTAAAAGTGTCCGGATCTGCACCAGTTCATCGGAACGATTTGCCAGCCATTCTCCGGCCTTGGCGATCCCCTGTTCAAAGGGTACGATCACATATCCCACCACTCTGTTGAACGGTCGGTTAAATACATTGGTTCCAAAGGTCACCAGCATCATGATGGTGCAGAGGATAGTTAAAATAAAAAGGAGATATTTACTCGGTAAAGTAAACCTCTCCCCTTTTCTTTTTACGACTGGGCTCATTTACTCATCCCTTCAATTGCATAAGCTACCGTTTTATAGTTATCATCCTTGATGATCTTGGCAAGTCCTGTTGCCACGCTGGTCAGCGGATTCTCAGCCACATTCACATGCAGTCCGGTACCGGTTGCCAGTCTCTCTGCCAGATGACTTACCTGGGATGCTCCTCCGGTCAGATAAATACCGTGACGGTAAATATCCGCTGCCAGTTCAGGGGGTGTTCTCTCCAGTATCACCTTTACATTATCAATAATGGTATTAAAGTGCTCCTCCAGAGACTCATCCACCATTCTTGTGGGAATCTCACGTTCCACCGGCAGACCGGTGACAATGTCTCTGCCGTATACTACAGCACCCTTTCCTTCTTCTTCCAGTTCCTTCAGGGCAATCTTCACATTCTCAGCCGTCTTGCCACCGATGATCAGAGAGAATTCTCTTCTGACTGCCGCACGGATGGCATCATCAAATTTCATGCCGCCCACCTTGATCAGACGGCTCAGTACGATACCGCCCAGTGACAGGATGGAGATTTCCGTGGTCTCGTAGCCGACATTCACCACCAGGACGCCCTGGGAATTTTTTACATCGATATCCAGACCCAGACCGTCTGCCACGGCCTTCTCCACTACCATGATCTTCTTGGCCTTTACGTTAGCTCCTTTGATCAGATCATAGAATGCTCTTTTTTCCACCTCGGTAACATCCGTAGGCACTGCAATGAAGAAATCAGAAGTCTTGGTATTGCCCTTCTGCAGATCACCGATAAAATACTTTACCAGCTTCTCCATATTTATGATATCCGCGATCACACCATTGGAAAGCGGATAAGAAATATGAATATTGCTGGGAGCTTTCTCATACATTTCAAATGCAGAGTTACCATAAGCAAATAAAGTATTCTTATTCTCGATGGCAATCATATTTTTTTCGATCATGATATTGTCATCATTGCGGTTATAGATCTTTATATTGTTGGTACCAAGGTCGATACCAAATGCATTGTTTGCCACTGTCGTTATCCCTTTCTTATATCAAAAATTTTTGCTCTCTGAAGCTAGTATACCTGTTATCCCCAATAATAATGTGGTCTAACAGCGGAATGTCCATCTGGTTTCCCACCTTTGCCACATTTTCCGTCAGCTCCCTGTCGGATCTGCTGGGAGTGGGATCTCCGCTGGGATGATTGTGCACGAGGATAAGACTGACTGCCTTGTCCTTTAACGCCTCCAAAAATATCTCTCTGGGAGAGATCAGTGCCATATTGACGCTGCCGTCCGACAATTTCTTCTCACGGATCAGCTGTCCTTTGGCATCCAGACAGAGCAGATACACACATTCGGTATCCCTGTGTCTGAGCTTTTCCATAAAATATTCCGCCACATGATCCGCTCTGGTGAAGCAGATACCCTCTCTGGCTTTGGCCCGGCTCATCCTGTTGGACAGTTCGGCGATGCATTTTAGTTTCACCGCTTTCACCATGCCGATGCCCCGGATCTCCATCAGTTCTTCCACACTCACATCATGCAGACCCAGCAGTCCTTCTCTCGGATAGGTGGCCAGTGCCAGTACCTTCTCAGCCAGCGCCACCGCGGAATCCTCCTTCGTCCCGGTTCGCAGAATCACCGCAAGCAATTCCGCCTCCGTAAGATTCTCCGGTCCGAACTGCAGAAATCTCTCATAGGGAAGTCCCCGGTCTGTATTTACCTGTACATTCTTCTCGGGCATAAGTCTCCTTCTGCCTGCTCCGACGTATGCTGCCTAACGGATAAAACGGTATACCACGAACGCTATGATCACACCGATCACACTGGCGATCGTGATGTTAAACTCCAGCCCGAAAGTCAGAATAATGAAACCGAGATTCAGTTCCACTGGACTGCTGAGGCCGAAATTCTGTCCGTAATTCAGAAAAGTACCGTCGAAATAAGTCCCTATAAATCTGCCGATCACAAATCCGATCAGTACCAGGACGATCAAAACCCAATTAATTCTCTTCAAGGTAGTTCCTCTTCTTTCTTCTGTGTACTCTCCATGGCTGAACAGTCTCCCCGTGAGCCTGTCTTCCATACGTCTTTTTATACTATCACAAAAAGCTTCTTCTGTACACAAATTTAGTAGATTTTATTTTGCGCTTTTTCTACAGGATTCGTATTTTTCAATGTAGTTCTACATTGCTTTCCGGATCTGTTCTTCCGTCACAATACCTTTTTGTACCAGTACCTGCAGGGATTTCAGAATACCGAATTTGGCATGCTGCCAGGTCAGTCCGCCCTGGAAATACACTGCATACGGAGGCTTGATGGGGCCGTCCGCAGACAGCTCAATGGAGGAACCGGAAACAAATGCTCCCGCTGCCATAATGACCTGTGCATCATATCCCGGCATATCCCAGGGTTCCGGTGTCACATGACTGTCTACCGGTGCCGCCGCCTGAATTCCCTGGCAGAAGCCGATAACCCCCTCAGGCTGACCGAAGGTCACTGCCTGAATGATATCGTGTCGGCTCTCACTGCCGTTCGGTACTACCGCAAAACCTATTTTTTCATAGACATTGGCTGCAAAGATCGCACCCTTCAGTGCTCCCGCCGTCACCGTGGGAGCCAGGAAAAATCCCTGATAAAAATCTTTCAAAATGCCAAGGGAAGCGCCGACTTCCTTGCCCAGCCCCGGAGAGGTCAGACGGTATGCCGCATTTTCCACACATTCTTTCTTTCCAGCAATATATCCGCCGATAGGAGCCAGTCCGCCTCCGGGGTTCTTGATGAGAGATCCTACGATCATATCCGCACCCACGTCGGAAGGTTCTATAGTCTCCACGAATTCTCCGTAGCAGTTATCCACCATGCAGATCACGTCCGGCTTAATACCTTTAATGAAGGCGATCAGTTCGCCGATCCGCTGTACGGACAGGGTGGGTCTGGTCTGGTAGCCCTTGGATCGCTGAATCGTTACCAGATGAGTTTTCTCATTGATATTCTCACGGATTTTATCGTAATCAAAGCTTCCGTCCGGCAGCAGATCCACCTGGCGATAAGTCACACCGTATTCTGCCAGCGATCCCTTCGACGGGCGGATACCGATGACTTCTTCCAGCGTATCATAGGGTTTGCCTACCGGGGACAACAGTTCGTCTCCAGGTCTTAAATTGCTCATCAGAGCCAATGCCAGTGCATGCGTGCCGCAGGTGATCTGAGGGCGCACCAGTGCATCCTCCGTATGGAAAGTCGCTGCATAGACAGCCTCCAGGGTATCTCTTCCAAGATCGTTGTATCCGTAACCGGTAGTGCCCAACAGGCAGGCCTCACTGACCTGATGCTGCTGCATGGCATTTACCACCTTTAACTGATTGTATTCCGCGTTACTATCCACTTCATCAAAGCGGTCTCTTAAACTTTTCTCAATGGTGCAGCCGTAATCATATACGGTCTTGCTGATTCCCATAGACAGGTAGATCTCTTCATTACTGCTTCTCATAAATCTCTTTTTCTCCTAATTCTCTGATCATGTATTCCAATATTTTCTCTTCGTTATAATCAAACCGGCCCTTGTCGATCCAGGTGACTTCACTCTCTCTGCGAAACCATGTCAGCTGTCTCTTGGCAAAATGCCTGGTATCCCGTTTCAAGGTATAGACCGCATCTTCCAGGCTGCATTCTCCATCCAGATATTCCAGAATCTCCTTGTAGCCCAGTCCCTGCATGGACGTCATGCCCTTACGGCATCCCATATCCTTCAGTTGTCTTACCTCATCCACCAGACCCTGTGACATCATTTCATGGATTCTGTCCTCATTGCCGTCCGCAAGAGCCGTTTCGTAATACCAGCATTTGAATTTCAGCATGGCGAGCGCCTTTTCCATGCGCTTGATTTCCTTTTCACATTCCAGCTTCTGCTTCTGAATCAATTTCAGACGCTTGGGATAGGTTTCACTGCCCTCGGTACACCATTGCATAAACTGCTTGATGTTTTTGATTTCCATGCCGGTTTTTTTCAGACATTCCACCAGCCGCAGGGCTTCCAGCTCCGTGGTATCAAAATGGCGGATGCCGCCGCTGCGCTTGATTTCGGGGAAGAGCCCCTCCTTATCATAATAGCGCAGGGTGGAAACGGGTAATTGGAACAGTTCGGATACCTGACCGATGGTATACATAAGAATCGCCTTATTTCAGAAAAATATAAATTAGGTATTAAACTAAAGTTAAGTTTAAGTATTAAAGCAATCGTAGCACAGGAGCAGGGGACTGTCAAGCGGAGAAAATCGCAAAAAAACAGGCTCGGTTATGGATTGTCATAATCGAGCCTGTTTTTATAGGAGAAGGTTTTCCTTTTTCAGTATTTGTTGTTTTCGCTTTATGCGTTAATGGCATCGCAGATGCGCTTGCCCATTTCCTTTGTGCCGATTTTTTTGGTGCCTTCGCTGTAGATATCGGGGGTTCTGTAGCCTGCATCCAATACCTTTGTGACAGCATCCTCAATCGCCTGCGATTCTGCAACCAGACCGAAGGAGAATTTCAGCAGCATAGCGGCGGAAAGAATGGTTGCGATGGGGTTTGCCATATCCTTGCCTGCGATATCGGGGGCGGAGCCATGGATGGGCTCATACATCCCGAATGCGCCGTCCGCCAGACTTGCGGAGGGCAGCATCCCGATAGAGCCGGTAATCTGGCTTGCTTCGTCGGAAATAATATCCCCGAAAATATTAGAGGTTACGATAACATCGAAATGCTTGGGATTTCTCACCAGCTGCATTGCAGCATTATCCACATACATGTGGTCTAATTCCACCTCAGGATAATCCTTTGCAACCTCTGTCACGGTTCTGCGCCACAGCTTACTGCTTTCCAGAACGTTTGCCTTATCAATGCTGGTAACGTGCTTATTGCGCTTCATAGCGGCTTCAAAGGCCTGTACGGCAATGCGTTTGATTTCAAATTCGCTATATGCTTCAACATCATACGCTTCTTCGCCGTGCTTGCCTTCACGATAGCCGCGCTCCCCGAAATAAATGCCGCCTGTCAGCTCTCTGACAACCAGAATATCCAGACTGTCGCCGATGATTTCGGGCTTGATGGGGCTTGCGTCGCTCAAAGCCTTATGGATGATGGCAGGGCGCAGGTTTGCATACAGCCCCAGACTGCTGCGCAGCTTCAGCAAAGCGCCTGCTTCGGGGCGGAGATTAGCAGGCAGATGATCCCATTTTGGGCCGCCAACCGCACCCAAGAGGATGGCATCACTGTTTTTGCAGGCCTCTAAGGTTTCCTCAGGCAGGGGCTCGCCATACGCATCATACGCACAGCCGCCTGCCAGCTTTTCATTGAATACAAAGTCATGACCGTATTTTTTGCCGACACATTCCAATACGCCCATGGCTTCTGTCACAACATCGGGGCCGATGCCGTCACCCTTTAATACTGTAATATGATAAGAACCCATTTTCTTCACCTTAACCTTCGATTTTTTCCTTTGTATATGTTACCAGACCGCCCGCAGCCATAATCCTCTGCATGAATGCAGGGAACGGCTCAGCCTGATAGGTTTTGCCCTTTGTTTCGTTTGTAATCACGCCTGTGTTGAAATCAACAGATACGGTATCGCCTGCGTCAATATCATTTGCGGCTTCCTCACATTCCAGAATCGGCAAGCCGATATTGATGGCATTGCGGTAGAAAATTCTGGCGAAGGTGGACGCAATGACGCAGGAAATGCCTGCACATTTGATTGCCAGAGGGGCATGCTCACGAGAGGAGCCGCAGCCGAAATTCTTTGTGGCCACGATAATGTCGCCTTCCTTTACATTGTTTACGAAATCCGCATCAATATCAATCATGCAGTATTTTGCCAGCTCCTCGCCGCTGGATACGTTCAGATATCTTGCGGGGATGATAACGTCTGTATCGACGTTATCCCCGTATTTAAAGACTTTCCCTTTTGCTGTTTCCATTATTCCATCCCTCCTGCAATCTTTTCGGGGTCTGCAATATAGCCTGCGATGGCAGATGCTGCCGCAACTGCGGGGCTTGCCAGATACACTTCATTTTCTGTATGACCCATTCTGCCGACAAAGTTTCTGTTCGTTGTGGATACGCAGCGTTCGCCTGCTGCCAGAATCCCCATGTGCCCGCCAAGGCAGGGGCCGCAGGTAGGGGTGCTGAAAATTGCGCCTGCTTTTACGATATCCTCTACATAGCCAAGACGGATGCAGTCCAGATAAATCTGCTGTGTGGCAGGGATAACGATGGTGCGCACCTTGGGGTGTACCTGTTTTCCTCTGAGAATTTCTGCCGCAATCTTCATATCGTTCAGTCTGCCGTTGGTGCAGGAACCGATTACAACCTGATCGATGGCAATCTCGCCTGCTTCGTCAATCGTTTTTGTGTTTTCGGGCAGATGAGGGAAGGCAACGGTCGGTCTTAATTTGCTTAAATCAATCGTATAAACCTCGTCATATTCCGCATCGGGGTCTGCCTCGTAAACAACAGGCTCTTTTGCGGAATGTTCCTTTACATATTCCATTGTTTTTTCATCCACGGGGAAGATGCCGTTTTTCGCACCGGCTTCAATCGCCATATTCGCCATGGAGAAGCGGTCATCCATCGTCAGATACTGAATTCCGTCACCGACAAATTCCATGCTGCGGTACAGTGCGCCGTCCACACCGATCATGCCAATGATGTGCAGAATGATATCCTTGCCGCTGACCCATTTTGCAGGCTTGCCTGTCAGCACGAATTTGATGGCACTGGGCACCTTGAACCATGCTTCGCCGGTTGCCATGCCGATTGCCATATCGGTGCTGCCGATGCCCGTGGAGAACGCACCCAATGCGCCGTAGGTACAGGTATGGGAATCTGCGCCGATGATAACCTGACCGGGAACAACAATCCCTTTTTCGGGCAGAAGGGCGTGCTCAATGCCCATCTGTCCAACGTCGAAGAAGTTCTTCACTTCCATATCATAAGCAAAGGTACGGCAGGCCTTGCACTGCTCTGCCGCCTTGATGTCCTTGTTGGGGGTAAAGTGATCCAGAACGATAACCACCTTATCCTTATCAAAAACCTCCTTTGCGCCTGTTTTCTGAAATTCCTTCAAAGCAACGGCGGTTGTGATGTCGTTGCCCATAACAATATCCAATTTTGCCTGAATCAGCTGTCCGGCTTTTACGCTTGCTTCCCCCGCATGGGCTGCAAGAATCTTTTGTGTCATTGTCATTCCCATGATGCTATCCTCCAAAAATTTCTTTTGTACTCTCTTACTCTTTTCTTATCTGATAATCTTGTTTGTTGTGCTCACTACCGCACGCAGACCGGATTTTGTGATATTGCTGGATGTGCCTGCGCCGAAATATATGCCGCCTTCGTTATCGGCAATCTGGATGTAGGAGATTGCACGGGATTTTGTGCCATATTTGTTACATCTTGTGCCCGAAATGGCACAAAATGATAAACATGTTATAGTAATGCCAACAGGGAATGATACCTGAAAAGACGAGAGAATCAAAGGAGGAAAAAAGAGAATGATCAGTGTTGAAATGGAAGATGTGCTGGCGGTATTACAATTATGCCACAACCGGTACTTACCCGAGTTTCACGTATACTCTTCAGACGATACAGACAGATTTACTAGCC
>ENA-UESS01001166-UESS01001166.1-human-gut-metagenome-genome-assembly--contig:-NODE-1166-length-11744-cov-15.134053_pt1 | contig 11744 bp, 9 predicted proteins | sample MGYA00243004_ERZ508005 | MGnify/ENA primary metagenome ERZ508005 (study PRJEB26167, sample SAMN06115471) | human gut metagenome | host: Homo sapiens | place: China:Guizhou | collected 2016-06-29...
ATGCTCCAGATGGCAATGCTGATAAGATACATACTATAGGGAGGGGCTCCTAAATAGAATGCAATGTAAATCAGTGGGAGCGGTAGTATATTGAGGAATGTAATGATTATACTGATATGCTTTATGTTGCCTTGTGCAGATATGGAAGTGTTTAAAACCATAGTAAGCTGTTCGATAAGTGTTCTGCACAATTGTAGTCGTGTAAAAATAACGGCATGTTCCGGTACTTGCTTTAGCCAAAGAGATAAGAAATAGTGGCGGCGCTGAATGGCGTCGTCCTTTTCGGATTTAATCGCTGCGCTTTTGCCAATTACCGGGTTCAAGGCCTTCAACATGTTGCTTGCAAATACACATAATTGACCGGTTATTTGTCCTGCTATGCCTTGGGCTGCATTTAATACGGTTCCGAAAAACATATTCAGTACGATTCCTAAACCGTAGTTGCCTATCATGCTGGTTGCACTATTGCCAAAGCTCCATCCTGCAAAGCTTGTCATTTCTTTCATCATCGTCTTGTCCCAGTATTTCTTGGGTGCAATCGTGCATTCCGTATAATGTTTGTGGCAATATATTCGCATTATGGTCAGCGTGATCAGTGGTATGCATGCCATCAAAACACCATAAACAATCAGTTTGTCTGAGAAAGTATAAACAACGATAAGTGCTACTGATAACTTCAGTAATGATTCGATGACTCCTACGATGGCATAGTATTTCATGTTTTCGTGGGCATTGAGCACTGCGTCATAAGGAACGGACATCACCGTAAACATGGTGCTGACTATCAAACTGCCATATACTACCTTTGCAGCAAAAATCCGGTCTGCTGGAATATTCAGAATGCCGTTGAAGAAAAAATATCCGGCAATCAGCAGCGCAATTCCCGCAGCCAATGCTATAAAGAAATGCAGTAGGATGCTGATGTTGAATATACTTTTCTGTTTTTTCTTGTTTCCTTCCCCTTCCGAATAGGACATAAACCTCTGCGTGGCTCCGGCCATCGCTGCGTTCAGGAATCCCAGCATGGCTATGGCTCCACCTACGATATTGAATATACCGAAATCGGCTGCTCCCAGTGAATTCAGAATCAGTCGGGTGGTATATAGTGAGATGAACATCGTGATGCCCATCTTGGCATAAAGGAATCCTGTGTTTTTTACGACACGGTTGGCGGTAGAACTCATAGATCGTTTTATGGTGTGGCTTATTGTATCTTATCGTTTCTTTTATCTATTCATATCCTTCATCTCACCGCCTCCATCTTTCCCACTCTCTCCACGAACCCCACCGGCATATCCACATGGGCGCAGCCCAGCATATCCAGCCTTACCGCCACCTTGCTTTTGCCGTCGATGGTCACCAGCTCGCCTTCCAGTCCGTCGAGGGGGCCTTTGATGACTCGCACCTGTTCGCCGGGGGCGAGGGGGGAGGAGCACACTTCGATGGCTTCTTCGGAGTAGTCGAGCATGAAGCGGAAGCGCTCCATCTGCTCGTCGGGGATGACGGCGGGGGTGCTTTGTCCGCGCAACACCATGTAGCGGCTGACGGACGAAAGGGTCAACACTTCGGCACGTTCTGCCGGGTCGACGTGTACGAAGATCATCATCGGGATGACTACGCGCTCGATCTTTTTGCGGCGGTCGCTCCATTGATGGATTTCTTCCTGCACGGGGAGGAAACTTTCGATGCCCATTGCCGTCAGGCGGTCACGGGTTTTCTTTTCGTGATAGAGACGGACATAGGCGGCAAGCCAGGATTTCATGTCTGATTGGGAGTATGGTTTGAGAAAGGGGAGGGAGGGTCGCTCCCGGATACGCTACGCGGTTACCTGTCACAGTTGCCTGCTGGGGTAAACCGAATCTTACGTTTGATTTTGCTGCAAAGATAGATATAATTTTACTAAATACAACAAATTGTTTATGAAAATAGAAAAAATAATGAATTTTTAATCTTTAGGTGTTACTTTTGTAAGTTTTAATAATTAACATATCTTTTAATTTTAATAATTATGGAAAAAAAACGACAAGTTTAAGAGTCCGAACGAATTGCTTAAAGAGTTGTCCGGACAGGTGTTTGCCCTGGTGCGTGAGCTTCCCAAACCGCTTTCGAGAGAAGAGATGCGGGAGTTGAAACGGTTGTGCCGCTTCCTGAACAATACGGTGAAGGATCAGGAGCGGAAACAGGAGGTGAGAAAATAAATCCGGGTGTTAAAAAGAACCGGGAAACGGATGGCGAAAGTGGGGTGCGGGTGGGTGTGGAGGCTTTCCGAAGAGACTTTTACGGCGGTTTTAACATTCGGAAGTGTAAAAAGTTTGTTGTTCTTTTGCATCATGGTTCATTGCAGAGGATGCGCAGTGGCAAGGGGTTTGCTTTGTGCGCTTGGCGGCGGATCGGGATTAAAAACATTAAAATTTAATACTCAATGAAAAAGAGAGAGTTTAAAATTTCCTTTTTCCTCCATGTGTGGGAAAGGAAAGCGGAAGAGATTTCGCTGGAAGAGTTTCATAATGACCTCAGGGGAGCACGCTGGAAGGTGCTTGCCGAGTCGTACCGGCGGTGGATGCGGACGGGCATGACCGAGGAGGGCAAGAGGCTGAAAGGGGCGCTGAATGCGGTGGTAGTGGCCGGCAAGTGCCGGGGCGGACATGCGGCGAACCAGGTGACCGAGCTGAACGGACTGGCGCTGTTCGACTTTGATCATTGCCTCGAGATGCTGGCCGGGATGAAGGAGAAGGCCGGGGCGCTGCCTTATGTGGTGGGGGCTTTTGTCAGTATCTCGGGTGAAGGGCTGAAGCTGATTGTGCGCATCGATGCCGAGAATGCCGGGCAATATGCGGTGGCTTATCCTGTCGTTGCCCGTGAGTTGGAGCGGGTGCTGGGGCATCCTTGCGATATGTCGTGCCGCGATCTGGGACGGGCGTGCTACGCTTCGTATGATCCGGAGGCGTACTATAATCCCGGTGCCGGGGTGTTTCCGTGGCGGGAGCAGGTGGACGGGCTGTTGCAGGCGGAAGGGGAGTGTTCCGCGCAGGCGGTGGGCAAGGCTTGTCCGGCGGGCGTTGCTTCCGAAGCGGGGGATGGCTTTATGCAGGTTTTCCTGAATGATTTTGATGCCCGGAATCCGTTTGTGGCGGGAGGGCGCCATGCGTTTGTGCTGAAGCTGGGACGTGTTGCCCGGTATAAAGGTTTTTCGCCGGAAGAAATGCGGCTGTTGCAAAAAGCAGTGGTTGAGAAATACGCGCAGGCTGATTTCGGGAGCGGAGAAATAGAGAAAACATTATCGTCTGGTTATCAGTATGTTTCTGCCAGGAGGGCGGACGCTATGACGACTGATTTGGGTCCAAAGGTCCAAGGTCCATTCTATGGGATGCCCGAGGAGGAGGAAGAAGAGGATTTGGAGGATATCTTGTTCGGAAAAAGTGAAGGATTTCGGCGGAGTGCACCTTATTTTCCCGACGAGGTGTTTGAGCATCTGCCTGCCTTGCTGGCCGAAGGGGTAAGGGTGGCGGGAAGTCCTCGTGAGCGGGACATGTTGCTGGCAGCCATGATTGTCAATATCAGTGCGTGCCTGCCCGAGGTGCGTCTTTTGTACGACCAAATGTATTATTCTCCGCATCTGTACTATATGGTGATAGCCCATGCCGGGGGCGGAAAGGGAGTGGTGGGGCTTGCCGGAATGCTGCCTGCCGAGATTCATAAGTTTTATGAGAAACAGAATGATGAGGTGCGTCTGGTGTACGATAAAGCGTTTTTCGAATGGGAGCTGGAGCAGAAGAAGGCGCAGGCGGAGAAGCGTTCGCCGGACTTTGCGTTGCGTCCCCGGGAGCCGTTGAGAAAGTTGTTGATGCTTTCGCCCAATGTGTCGAAGAGCTTGATCATTAGCGCTTTGGAAGAGAGTGGAAAGCTGGGGTGCTGCATCAATGCTACGGAGCTGGACATGGTGTCGGGTGCTATCCGGAATGAGTGCGGAAAGCACGATGATGTATTCCGGGCTGCTTTTCAGCACGAAGTGGTATCGGCTGATTTCAAGGTGAACGGGCGCCAGGTGGTGGCTCGTCATCCGCGTCTGGCTTTGTGTCTGGCTGGCACTCCCAATCAGTTGGTGCGTTTTATTCCTTCATTGGAAAATGGGCTGTACAGTCGTTTTCTGATATATACGGGGCAGAGTGCCTGGGAGTGGCGTTCGGCTGCTCCGCGGGCAGGGTGCGAAGATCATCGTGCGGTTTTTGCCCGCCTGAGTGCCCGCCTGCTCGAGTTACATCAGTTTCTGCTTCAGTCTCCTACGGAGGTAACGTTTACTCCTGGGCAATGGGAGGAACATACATTGCGGTTTGCTTCTCACTTGTCTGAGGTGGTGAACGAGCGGGATGACTCACCAGGTGCGATCGTGCTCCGACACGGGTTGATGGCGAGCCGGATAGCCTGTGTGCTTACGGCGCTGCGGAAGGGGGAGTGTGCTTGGGCGATGCCCGAATATGCATGTTCTGACGAAGATTTCCATACCGCTATGTTGATGACGGATGTGTTGCTGGAGCATAGTTTGCTGCTGTCTACCTGTATGCAGAAAAGCGAGAGTAAGCCGAAGCCTTTAAAACCTTATTTCAGATTGCGTCCGGTGTTGCAGGTTCTTTCAGGAACTTTTACTTTTACTCAAGTGGTGGATAAGGCTGTGGAGATGGGGATTCCTAAAACCACTGCCAAACGGCTTTTCAGGAAGACGGTCGAGCTTAAACTCGTTGTAAAAGAGGGAGATGTGTATCGAAAGACGACTCGGAGCTGGGGAGCGGGCATCCCATAGAATGGACCTTGGACCTTTGGACCCAAAAAGAGGGTGGAAGGGTGTCTGTCTTTGTATGAAAAAACTCTTAAGCCTTTTCCGAAAAGACTTAAGAGTTTAGAGGAAAAGACTTGGATGTTTCGAGGGAAACGTCTAAGTCTTTTTCGTGTTTTTCACCACAGAGGACACAGAGTCTCACAGAGAATCTATATTTTCATTGGATATGCTTTTAGAAAAAAAACTCTGTGAGACTCTGTGTCCCTCTGTGGTGAATTCAAGGTTCTCCCAGGTAATACACGATCAGCCGGACTTCCCGTTTAAGGAAGCTGTGGCGGTATTTGTTGTAATTGACATCGGACAGTGCCTGTGTCAGGGCGGTGTTTTTACGCATCCAGCGGTAGAGTTTCTGCAGGGCGAGCACGGGGTCGAGTCCCGGGCAGTAAAGCTGTGCAAGTTCGGCTTTGGTGTACGAGCGGATGATGAAATCGGCTTCGGTTGTGTCTTCTTCTTTTCTTTGATTCATGGCTTTGATTATCTGATTGTTATATACTGTAAATGTACGGAAAAATATCCGGAATGCAGTGTGTTTTTATATTCTTTTTTCCTCAAACTTTGTCATCGGTCCTCTTTCTTTGTCATTGGCGCATCGGGGGTGTCGTATCTTTGAAATGTGATTGAAAAACAGATGTTTAACTCTAAAAAGAAAGTACGATTATGAGTAAAGAAGTTACGTATTCGGTAGTGGCGCGCAAGAACATGCTGAAGAAGGATGATCCCGCCAAGTATTATGCCCAGGCACAGGCCAGCGGCGATGTGGGGCTGGACGAGATCTCGACCCGGGTGGAAAAGGCCTGTACGGTACATTCGGCGGATGTCGTGGCGGTGCTGAAGGCGCTGGAGGATGAAATGGTGGATGGCCTGTCGAGGGGAGAGATTGTCAGGCTGGGGAATATCGGCACCTTCCAGGTGGGCCTGCGAAGCAGGGGAGCGGAGAAGGCGGAGGAGTTCAAAGCGGCGAATATCAGCAAGGCGAGAGTGAACTTCCGTCCGGGGCCTGTGCTGGCGGATGCGATGAAGACGCTCAATTTCAGTAAGGTGAGTACGCGGGCGGCGCAGAAAGGCGATGGCGGCGGGGACGGGGATATTGTGGATGACCCGACAGCATGACCCGACCACAGAGTGACACAGAGTCTCACAGAGGAGGAATTTCAACGACCTTTCTGTAAATCCGGAAATTAAAATTCTCTATACTATAGTCCCGGGGATTAAGATTCTATATCAGCTTGAAAATAAAGACTCTGTGTTGCTCTGTGTCCTCTGTGGTGTAAACGTAAAACAACTTAATATAGCAAAACAACGATGAAGAAGTTACAAAGAATCTTGGAATGGGTGATTGCATTCCTGATGTTTCTCAGTGGGAGGAATGTCGAAAAATGAAGGGGGAAGTATGAGGAAAATCGATTTGATTGTGATTCATTGCTCGGCAACGAGAGAAGACCGGTGTTTTACGGAGTTCGATCTGGATGTCTGCCATCGCAGGCGGGGATTCAACGGGCCGGGATACCACTTCTATATCCGGAAGGACGGGCGGATTGTGTCTACCCGTCCGGTGGAGAAGATCGGGGCGCATGCCAAGGGGCACAATGCGACGAGTATCGGTATCTGTTATGAAGGCGGACTGGACGCGAGGGGCCGTCCCAAGGATACCCGGACGGAGTGGCAGGTACATTCGATGCGGGTGTTGGTGAAAACGTTATTGAAACAGTATCCCGGCAGCCGTGTGTGTGGCCACCGGGATCTGAGTCCGGACCTGAACGCCAATGGGGAGATCGAGCCCGAGGAATGGATAAAGCAGTGTCCGTGTTTTAATGTGATTGAAGATAAAAAATTACATTGATGTTTTAGAATTGATTATGAATCGCCAAAAGGGTTAATTAAATTAACTCTTTTGGCGGTTTGCTTTTCATGGAATAAGTGTAACAAATAATTAATTCATTATATTTTATAAAATCATAGAGATGCTTTTCTAATTATGCTTTTGTCCGTAGCCGTAGCCATAACCGTACTTCTTTCCGTATCCGTAATAGCGGCCGTATTTTCCGTATCCATAGTAATAGCCGTATTTCCGCTTTTTCATGTCCAAGCCGTTGATTACGGTACACAGGTTGGGGAGCTTGTTGCCCAGGCGGAGATCTTCGAGCAGGGTATAGTCGGCTTTGTGGGTATAGTCGGCGCGGCAGACATAAACCGAGAGGTCGGCCACCCGTGCGATGATCTGTGTGTCGGTCACCATTCCGATGGGAGCGGTGTCGAGCACGATATAGTCGAAGTGCTTTTTCAGGATATCGATGGCTTCCACCAATGCCTGGCGTGCCAGCAGTTCGGTCGGGTTGGGCGGTACGGTTCCGCCGGGGAGGATGCTCAGGGTGCGGGCTATCCCGGAGGGCTGCACCATAGACATCAGGTCGGTGGTCTGCGGGCCGGCCAGGAACTGGGTGATTCCTTTTTCTTTCTGCGAGAGGTTGAAGACCTTGTTGAGTCCCGGCTTGCGGATGTCGAGCCCTACGATGACTACTCTTTTGCCCAGCAGCGAGAGGCTGATGGCGAGGTTGGTGGCTACAAATGTTTTTCCTTCGCCGCTGATGGTAGAGGTGACCAGGATGACTTTATTCTCTTCGCCCAGCATAAACTGCAGGTTGGTGCGGATGCCCCGGAAGGTTTCCGCCATCAGGCTGTTTTCGTTTTCGCGGACAGCGATGCCTCCCGCTTTCCCGTTACCCTCTTCGGCCAGGGGGATGTCTCCGATGATGGGGGCGGAGGTCAGCTTTTCCACATCGGCCCGTCCTTCTATCCGGAACTGGAGCAGCCCCATGACGTAGATGATGGCTACGGGGATGCCCATCCCCATGACGAGGGCTATCATATAGATCGTTTTGGTCTTGGGAGAAACGGGATCGTTGTCCGCCATGGCCTCGTCTACGATCTTGGCGTTGTTGGCAGTGGCGGCCAGTGCGATGGAGTTTTCTTCCCGTTTCTGCAACAGCATCAGGTAGAGTCCGGCTTTGATCTCCTGCTGCCGGGAGATGCTGACGAACTGGCGTTCCTGCGCGGGCGCATTGCTGATGCGGCGGTTGAACTTGCTGGCCTGACGGTCGAGGTCGGCCTTGGTGATCAGCAATCCTTTCTGAACGCTGTGGATGGTGGTCAGGATGTTTTCGCGCATGGCACGGATGCCGCTATCCAGGTTCACGATCACCGGGTTGCTTTCCGAGGAGTTGCGTAGCAGGCGGTTGCGCTGAAGCACCATTTCGTTGTATTGCCCGATCAGGGAGGAGAGTGACTGGTCGGTCAGGCCGACGTTGACGGGCAGCACGGCGTTGATCTTGTCCGGGGCGGAGATATATTCGGCGAGGTAGCGTACGAGGTTGAGCTGGGTGCCGTTCTCGACCCGTTGTTTCTCGTAGGCGGAATTTTCGCTCACAGCCAGTTGGGCGTCGCTGGCAAGGTCCGTCAGTCCGGCATCCCGTTTGAAGGTTTCCAGCTCCTTCTCGGTACTGAACAACTCGTCGTTGATGATGCGGATGCGTCCGGCGATGAACTCTTCCGTTTTCTCCGCCACTTCGTTTTTGTCGTTGTTGGTGTTCCGGTTGTAGACTTCGATCAGCCGGTTGATGAAGTCCTCGCCCCGACGCTTGTTGGTGTTTTTGAGCGAGACGATGACGATGGAGGTGGTTTTGGAGGTAGGCTCTACGCTGAGTGCCGCCGCATACCTCTTTGCCGTCTGCATGGGGTTGCTTACAACGGCGGTGAGCGTCTGCGGTTCACTTACTCCGGCGGAGTCGCCGGCAAGGGTGAAGGTGAACGTTCCGGCCGGAGTGACGAGCAGGCCCGGCAGTTTGGAGAATTTTTTGTTGTAGGAGGTTTCTCCGACGGTGGCTTTCACGTCGAGCCGGTTGCCGGGCGACAGGGTGAGTTCGAATATGGCCGGACCCGGCAGCCTGTCTGCTTCTTGTGGGGTGAGCCCCACTAGTACCGGCGAACTTTTATAAAGCTCTACTTCGTTGAAACTGCCTTTGACGGAGTAGGTGGTGTAGAGGTTCAGCTCGCTGATCACATGCTTGACCAGCGTTTTGGAACGTAGTATTTCAATCTCGTTGTCGATGTTCGATACCGAGTTGACCAGCCCCAGGCCCTCGAGCGCGGCGAGATTTCCGCCACTGTTGCCCCCTTTCTTATCGTCCTTGATGATGACCGAGGCCGAGATGTTGTAGACCGGAGTGGTCTGCCGGAGGTGTAGCCATGCTCCTGCCAGGCAGATGATGACCGAGGCTACAAACCAGGGCCACCGGATGACGTAGCGGAACAGGAGGGCATGGAAGTCTATTTTTTCTTCTTTCTCTTCGTATAGATCGTCGTATAAGTCTTCTTTCATTGTCGGGGTTTCTTTATTTGGCGATGGTGATAATTAAACTGGCAAGCGACACGAGTGTGCTTACCACGGAGAACCAGATGGTGGTGCTGGCGCTGATGTCGGCTGTCTTTGCCTTGGTCTTATTGGGGGTGACATAGAGGATGTCGTTCTGTTGCAGATAGTAGTAGGGCGATTGGATGATGTCTGCCCGGTTCATGTTCAGCGTGATGATGTGCTGGTGTCCGTCGGCGTCCTCGCGGATCAGGCGGACATTGTCGCGCAGTCCGTACACGGTCATGTCGCCTGCCATGGCAAGGGCTTCGAAGAGGTTGACCTTTTCGTTGCTGATGGTAAACGTGCCCGGCCTGTTCACTTCGCCGATGACGGAAATTTTATAATTGGCCATGCGAACCGTCACAATGGTGTTTTCTTTGATGTATCCTTTCAGCTTTTCCCTGATCAGACTTTCCGCTTCGCCTTTGGTCAGTCCGCCGATATGGAGGGTGCCCAACACGGGGAAGTCGATGTTGCCCCGGTTGTCGACCAGATATTGCTGAAGGGCCGGTTGGCTGGTCAGGCTTTTTTGTGTATTGCTGACAGGGGTGGATACGGTCAGGTTGAACGGTTCTGCCAATTCCGGATCGCTGCACGATACAACGATGGTGAGCAGATCCTTCGGCAGGATGCGGGCATCATAGAGCTTGGCCTCTGCAACGGCACGTTGCGCCTCTCCCGGGTCTTGCAAGTAGGGTACTTTCTTGTAGGACTGGCAGGAAGCCAGCAAAATACAGGTTAACGTGAAAAAAAGTAGTCTTTTTGTCATTTATCTTAATTTTAGAATATTACTATGGGGTGGCTCACCACAGAGTTTCACAGGGTTTTCATCTTTTGTGTGATGGGGGAAAAAAATTCTCTGTGAAACTCTGTGTTCCTCTGTGGTGTAATCTCTTTTATTCATTTTCTTTATTTTAATAAGCTTCTTTTTCTCCTTCCAGCGCATTTCTTACGGTTTTATATATAATATATAGATCGAGCATGAAGGTCCAGTGCTCGATGTACCAGATGTCGCGTTGCACACGTCCTTCCATTTGCCATAGTTCGTGAGTCTCTCCGCGGAAGCCGGTGACTTGCGCCCAGCCGGTGACACCCGGTTTCACGAAATGGCGGACCATGTATTTGTTGATCAGTTGTGAGTATTGTTCCGTGTGTTTCAGCATGTGGGGGCGGGGGCCTACTACCGACATGTCGCCCATCAGCACGTTGATGAACTGCGGGAGTTCGTCGATGCTGCTTTTACGCAGGAAGTTGCCGAAGCGCGTTTTGCGGGGATCGTGCAAGGTGGCCTGCAGGGTGTCGCTCTGCGTGTTCACCTTCATGGAGCGGAACTTGTAGCACCAGAATTCCCGTCCGTCTTCTCCACTGCGCTTTTGCTTGAAGAAGATGGGACCCGGCGAGGTGATTTTGATGGTCAGCCCGACAATGACATAGATAATGGGGAAGAGGGTGCAAAGAAACAAGAGCGAGAAAGCGATGTCGAACACACGCTTCCTGAATCGGTTTTCGGCAAAACTGAGCGGCTCCTGGCGGATGCAGAGTACGGGCACGTTGCCCAGGAGCTCGAAGTACATGCGCCGCTTCAGATAGCTGCGCACGTTGGGGACACTGAAAAAGCGTATCAGGTGATTTTCGCAATAGTCGATGATGGGGAGAATCTCTTCGCTGCGGGCCGAAGGCAGGCAACAATAAACCTGCTCGACTCCTCCCTGCTTCAGGCGGTCCACAATCTTACCGGGTTTTCCCAGATAGTTCACCTTTTCGGGGAAGCGGCTGCCTGGCTGGTCGTCAAAGTAGCCGATGACACGGAATCCGGAAGTGACGTCGTCCGTCATTTGATGGTAGAGTTCGATTATATTGCTATTGCTTCCCACCAGAATGATGCTGCGGGAGTTGCCTCCATGCTTACGATAGGACTTCAGGATCTTGCGGAACAATAACCGGTAACAAACCAACAGCAGAGTGAACGCAATGTAGAACAGTAAGAAAAAGCGGGCGGAAAGGATGCCGAAGTTTCCAAAGGTGAGCGCGCAGGAAAAAAACAAGGCGTGTCCCGCACTGTTGCGTAAGGCACGCCATACGATTTGCTCGGGACGTACTACACGGCGGTGCAATATGATACCTGAAGACATGTTGCTAACCAGGTAGCATAAGTTGAGCAATACCAGTACTTGGGGAAGTGAGTGAATGAATGGATCTGCAAAAAATTTGCTCCCCAATAGGGTGTACAAGGACAGAAAGGTGCCATTCAAGAGAATGAGATCTCCGGTGAATACAATCCTTTTAATGACTTTATTGAACCGCAATACCTGTTTCATACTGTACTTTTAGAAATGTTTGCGATAGTTGTCGTTAATGTTTGAATAACTACCATCTTGCTGTGTGCATTGCAATTTGTTCCCTTACTTATTAGGTAATAGAACAAAGTGATCCCTTACTTATTAGGTAATAGAACAGATTCATTTGTTTTATCGCTGCAAAAATAGAGATAATAATTGAAAC
>ENA-UESS01001169-UESS01001169.1-human-gut-metagenome-genome-assembly--contig:-NODE-1169-length-11723-cov-8.125708_pt1 | contig 11723 bp, 8 predicted proteins | sample MGYA00243004_ERZ508005 | MGnify/ENA primary metagenome ERZ508005 (study PRJEB26167, sample SAMN06115471) | human gut metagenome | host: Homo sapiens | place: China:Guizhou | collected 2016-06-29...
ATCTGTGAAAGTTCTTTTTTCAATGCCATTCCTTGTCCTTCCGAGAAGTAAGTTTCGCTCTGGCTTTTTCTTCCGTAGTTTTTTCCATTCCCGTGTCGACCTTTTACTTCCCGTTAGTACTTATGTCATATGATAGCATATTTTGTTTTGTGTTGCATCCTTTTTCTATAAAAAAGTTGCGATTTTTTCAGTAATTGCGTATAATTTATGATAAAAAGTAACTATTCTGACCTCTAAGGATCGTTAAAACTGATATGTCATGCTTGCATGTAAATAGCAGTTTTATGGTTCGTAGGGTGACTCGAATAGAGTCACCGCTCCATAAATGATCAAAATGAACTGTGCAGCAACCAGAATGCACAATTCATCGTGCGCTTTTGCGAATGCATGGGTGAGGTTCTGAACAGTGGAAAAAGGAGAACTGTCATGGCCGGTTCAACATTTGGTAACATTTTCAAGATCACTACCTGGGGAGAATCCCACGGAAAGGCACTGGGTGTCGTCGTGGACGGCTGTCCCGCCGGACTTCCTCTCTCCGAAGAAGATATTCAGAAATATCTGGATCGCCGTAAACCCGGCACCAGTGCTATCACTACACAACGTAAAGAAGCCGATCAGGTGGAGATTCTGTCCGGTGTCTTTGACGGAAAGACCACCGGTACTCCCATCTCCCTGATGGTCCGTAATACCTCCCAGATCTCCGCAGATTACAGCGAGATTGCAGAGAATTACCGTCCCGGCCATGCAGATTACTGCTTTGATGCCAAATACGGTTTTCGGGATTATCGGGGTGGTGGCCGTTCTTCCGGTCGTGAGACCATCGGGCGTGTGGCGGCCGGAGCTATTGCTGCAAAGATTCTGGAACAGATGGGTATTACCGTATTCGCCTATACCCGTTCCATCGGCCCCATCGATGCGGATCCTGCAAAATATAACCGGGACACTGCCCGTTCCACCATTACTGCCATGCCGGATGCAGAGGCTGACGAAAAGGCCTGTGCTTATCTGCACCAGGCCAGAGAAAACTGCGATTCCGTTGGTGGCTGCATGGAATGCCTCGTGGAAGGTCTTCCCGCCGGAATCGGAGACCCTGTTTTTGAGAAACTGGATGCCAATCTGGCGAAGGCCATTATGTCCATCGGTGCCGTCAAGGCTGTGGAGCTTGGTGACGGTGCCGAAGCAGCCAGCCATACCGGCAGCGAGAACAACGATCCCTTCCGCATGGAGAACGGTAAAGTTGTCAAGACCAGCAATCATTCCGGCGGAACTTTAGGTGGCATGAGTGATGGCAGCCCCTTACTCGTCCGAGCTTACGTGAAGCCCACTCCTTCCATCTTCCGCCCCCAGCAGACTGTGAACTGCTCCGGTGAAAATACAGAGCTTACCATCCGCGGCCGCCACGATCCCATCATCGTCCCCTGCTCACACCATAAACGCATTGAAAGCAGTATCGACCAACTCGAACTGTTAAAACATGGCGATAAGAACGGTAGATACTGGGTACCGGCGATGGCAGACACTCCGCTACGGGGAGCAAACGGCCGCCACGAATGGTTCTGGGAACCGGATGACGAGAACAACATCTATCCGCTAAACACGCTGATGGATAAATATGAAAAGTCAGTAGGAAGAAACGCCACCCTCATTCTCGGATTAACTCCTGACCCGACCGGATTAATCCCCGCCGGAGACGCACAGCGCCTGAAAGAAATGGGAGATGAAATCAATCGGCGGTTCTCCTCCCCGATAGCCCGCATTTCGGGACAAAAGAAAAGCCTGACACTGAAACTTGGAAAGGAGCAGTCTGTCAATTACTGCATCATCCAGGAAAACATCAAAAACGGAGAACGCATCCGGCAATATCAGATAGAAGCCAAAGTGAACGGTAAATGGCAAACAGTCTGCAAAGGAGAATCCGTGGGGCACAAACGAATCGAAAAGTTTGAACCGGTAGAAGCCACAGCATTAAGACTGACCGTATCCGAATCTGTCGCACTGCCGGATATTATAAACTTCAGCGCCTATTCCGTAAAATAACACAAGAGGTATGAAAAGAATAATCCACATCTGTTTATGGCTATTGACGGGCATCTTTGCGGAAGTATCGCTGTCTGCACAGAACCCGTTTATCTACCATAAAGGGAAGACATACAAAGATGTTGCAGCTTATCGGATGGAAGAAATCATCGACCTGAACACCCATACTCCATCCACCCCCATCTTATGCGAACAACAAGTGCCGGAACACCAAAGCACTCTTTCGTATAAAGTTGCACTTCCTTTGTATGTTCGTGGTATATTCTTCAGCCGTGATTCCCGCCCCGGCGACTATCAATGGCCGAATAACACCAATCGGTTGCTCCCTTGGATGTTCAACCATCTCGAAGACCTCACACGGAGCGATTATGCAAGCATTCCTTCCAATGCCCTGCCGTCCGCATCGGGCGACGCACTGCTCCTTGAACTTGCAGACGGAGAATATCTGTTCGCCAAAGCCATTGCGGGTAGCAACAGCCTCAGCTGGTTTCAGGTTAATCAGGACGGCACGCTCACATTGTATGTCTCCACACTAGGAGAAGATGCACTGACCGGCCGACTCCCCCTCCTGATTTTCCGGAAATCTTCATCCGTCTACCATGTATTCAGTGACGCCTACGATTCGTTAATCGCAGACAAAGCCGTATCTGCCCTCCGCAAAAGAGCGGACAAACAGTATTTCAATGCTTTCGACTATCTGGGATGGTGTACTTGGGAACATTATCATTATGACATTGATGAAACGAAAATACTGAACGATATCGATGCCATCGAAGCATCCGGCATACCGGTACGTTATGTCTTAATTGACGACGGACACATAGCGAACAAGAACCGGCAACTGACCAGTCTCGTCCCCGACAAAAAACGTTTTCCGAACGGATGGAGCCGCATCATGAAGCGCAAACAAGCAGATAAAATCCGATGGATAGGGCTATGGTACAGCCTTTCCGGCTATTGGATGGGAATCTCTGCCGAGAATGACTTTCCGCCGGAAATCCGGCAAGTTCTACACTCCTACAACGGCAGTTTACTGCCCGGCACCAGTACAGAAAAGATAGAAACATGGTACGAATATTATGTCCGTACCATGAAGGAGTATGGATTTGACTTCTTGAAGATAGACAATCAATCCTTCACCCTCCCGCTCTATATGGGCGGAACGCAGGTTATCCGACAGGCTAAAGACTGCAACCTTGCCCTGGAACATCAGACACATCGAATGCAAATGGGACTGATGAACTGCATGGCACAAAATGTGCTGAACATTGACCATACCTTGTACAGCAGCGTAACCCGTGCCAGCATCGACTATAAGAAATATGACGAGAATATGGCTAAATCACATCTGTTCCAGTCATATACCAATACACTCATACTGGGGCAGACCGTCTGGCCCGACCACGATATGTTTCATTCCTGCGATACCGTTTGCGGCAGTCTGATGGCACGTTCGAAAGCGATCTCCGGCGGACCTGTTTACCTGTCCGACTCTCCAAGCGAATTTATTGCCGATAATATCCGCCCCCTGATTGATGAAACCGGAAAGATATTCCGTCCGGCGGCTCCCGCCATCCCGACTCCGGAATCCATACTGACCAATCCCCTGCAAAGCGGTAAAGCCTACCGTGTATTTGCCCCTACAGGAGACGAAGCGCTCTCAGTCATTTGCTACAATCTGAACACTTCTCCCGCTTATCGGGAAGTAGAAAGTTTCGTCAAACGGGAAGATTACCTGTTACGGGAAAGCACCGGCAAATCCGCAGATTCTTCTTGCGACAGCATTCTCGCATTCAACTGGGAAAAACAGAGCGCCGAAGTATTGAACGCATCTGAAAGAAAAATAAAGTTATCCGGATTTATAGATAGTCTGTTCCATCTTTGCCCCATCCGTAAAGGCTGGGCAGTGATCGGCATACAAGAAAAATACCTTTCGCCTGCTACCGTGCAGATACTCAAACGTACTACCGAGAAGCTGATATTGGATGTCCACTGCACCGGTACATTAAGAATATGGGCAGACTCCCACGGGAAACAGGAATTACGGAGCATACCGATCAAAAAGGCCGGCAGAATTGAAATAATGAAATAACACTAAATAATTAATCCATGAACAAAAAAATACTTTTCCCCCTCGCACTCGTGCCACTGGCTGCCACCGGCCTGCAAACACAGAAGTCTGCCCAGACACAGCGTGTGGACAAACGCCCCAACATCATCCTTTTCATGGTAGACGACATGGGATGGCAAGACACTTCACTCCCCTTCTGGACACAAAAGACAGATTACAATAAGCTGTACGAAACACCCAACATGGAACGACTTGCCAAACAAGGCATGATGTTCACACAAGCGTATGCCAGCAGTATCAGTTCCCCCACCCGATGCAGCCTCATCACCGGAACGAACGCGGCACGCCACCGGGTAACCAACTGGACGCTGCAAAAGAACACAAAGACAGACCGCAAGGATAAAGTACTGGATGTGCCGGACTGGAACTACAACGGAGTAAGCCAAGTGCCCGGCACCAACAACACATTCGTAGGAACCTCCTTCGTACAACTACTGAAAGACAGCGGCTATCATACGATTCATTGCGGAAAAGCACATTTCGGTGCCATAGACACTCCGGGAGAAGACCCGCACCACTGGGGCTTCGAAGTAAACATAGCCGGACATGCTGCCGGAGGACTCGCCAGCTATCTGGGAGAAGAGAATTACGGTCACAACAAAGACGGAAAGCCAATATCACTCATGGCCGTTCCCGGACTTGAAAAGTACTGGGGTACGGAGACCTTCGTCACCGAAGCATTAACTCTGGAAGCCATCAAAGCTCTGAACAAAGCTAAGAAGTACAACCAGCCTTTCTACCTGTATATGTCCCAATACGCCATCCACGTCCCCTTGGACAAGGACAAACGTTTCTACGACAAATACAAGAAAAAAGGCATGACCGACCATGAAGCCGCATACGCCACACTGATCGAAGGCATGGACAAGAGTCTGGCCGATTTTCCTGATGGCGCTGGATCTCCCGCTGCCGAAGCAGGTATTCGGACATCCGTGGCTCTTACAGGGCGGAGACAAGATGAGCAAATCCAAGGGAAATGTGATCTATGCGGACGATATGGTGGATCTGTTCGGCGTGGATGCAACCCGTTACTTTGTACTGCATGAGATGCCGTTTGAGAACGACGGTGTGATTACCTGGGAACTGGTGGTGGAGCGCTTTAATTCCGATCTTGCCAACATCCTTGGAAATCTCGTCAACCGTACGGTTTCCATGAGCAACAAGTATTTTAGCGGTGTGGTAAGAAGCACAGGCGTGACAGAGGAAGTGGACGAAGACTTAAAGGCGGTTGTGATCGGAGCCAGAGACAGAGTGGCACAGAAGATGAAGGATCTGCGTGTGGCAGATGCCATTTCTGAAGTATTCGGCGTGTTCCGCCGCTGCAATAAATATATCGATGAGACGGCACCGTGGGTACTTGCGAAGGACGAGGCAAAATCCGACCGTCTGGCAGAGGTGCTTTATAATCTGGCAGAGTCAATTACGGTAGGCGCATCCCTGCTGTACAGCTTTCTGCCGGAGACCGCAGAGAAGATTGTGGCACAGCTTCATACACAACTCCGCGGTTTTGAGGAACTGAATCAGTTTGGCCTGTATGAGAACGGCACGAAAGTGACAGAGACGCCGGAGATCTTATTCGCACGTCTGGATGCAAAGGATGTGATGCCGAAGGTAGAAGCGATCCGCGAGGCACAGAAGAAGGAGTTTGAGGCGGAGCAGAGAGCGCTTGGCGAGGAGACTTCTGCAGAAGAAAAAGTAGAAGACGTCATCGACATCGAGGCGAAGGAAGAAATCACATATGATGATTTTATGAAGCTTCAGTTCCAGGTGGGAGAGATTATTTCCTGTGAGGCTGTGGAGAAATCAAAGAAGCTTCTGTGCTCCCAGGTAAGAGTCGGCAGCGAGGTGAAGCAGATCGTTTCCGGTATCCGCAAGTATTACACGCCGGAAGAGATGGTCGGTAAAAAAGTGATGGTACTGGTAAACTTAAAGCCTGCGAAGCTTGCGGGAGTTCTCTCAGAGGGGATGCTTTTATGCGCTGAGGATGCGGAAGGCAATCTGGCGCTGATGACGCCGGAGAAACCGATGCCGGCAGGTGCTGAAATATGTTAAAAGGAGACACCGGAGCAAAACGGACATGGTTTTATGAAAACGGTGCATTTGTGGCGGCGGCGCTTGCCGCCGTCCTTTGGCATGTGGTATTGTCCACGAATGTCGGCGATGATATGGTCTATTTTAAAACCCTTCTGGACGGTAACAGTTCACTCGGCGAGATCCTGGCACATCGCTATGAGACATGGTCATCGCGCATGGTGATCGAGGCGGTGTTAATTCCACTGGTGCACTGTCCGCTGCTCTGGAAAATCCTTGATATTGTCATCTTTACGTCCCTCCCGGTGCTGCTCTGCGGACTGCTGGGTGTGACCGGGCGCGGACGCTGGTTTGTAACCGGACTGGTGCTGCTCTATCCGTTTGCGGATATGGCATCCGCCGGATGGATTGCGACGACGACCAATTATCTCTGGCCGCTCTGGGGCGTTCTGGTGATCGGCATGGTGTTAAAGCAGCTTCGCTGCGGCAGAAAAGTGCCGGTGTGGGAGGCGGCAGCAGCGCTTCTGGCGTGTGCTTATGCGGGCAGCCAGGAACAGGCTGCGGTGCTGCTGCTTCTGCTGCTTGGTATGGAAGTGCTGCATTATATCTCAGAAAATCGTATGAAACAGCCGCTTCTCTATGCATTGTGCGGCATAGATATTATTTCCCTCATATATATTTTCAGTTGTCCGGGAAATGCAATCCGGAGCGCGCAGGAGATGGCGGGGAGAATGCCGGAGTTCGCTGATTTTACATTTGCAGAGAAGCTCTACATGGGACTTGCCAATGTGGAACGGATCTTTATCGCGGAGCTTGATCCGGTCTATTGCGTTGTGGCAGCAGTGCTTGTGCTGCTTGTGTATCGTAAGACAGGCGATTACCGTAAGACGCTTTTGGCGGGGATTCCGGCGTTGCTGCTGTTTGGACAGGCGATGGTGCGTGTCAGCCACCCATCCTTGAAAAAGGTGTTCGTGCGACCGGAACAGACGACACACTGGGACTGGCATGCTCTGGTAACCTATATGCCGCTGGTATTTCTGGTACTGTCTGTTTGGGGGATTCTATACGCCCTGTGGCAGCTGGCGGACGGCGCGTGGAAGCATTACCTGTGGACGGCGTTTTTACTGGCAGGCGGTTTTGCCATGGGGGTGGTTATGGGATTTTCACCGACAATTTACGCATCGGCAAACCGGCCGTACCTCTATCTGTATTTTGTGCTGATCTATGTGTGCGCGGATGCCGTGTGGAACATGGGCGGCATGAAGACCGTCTGGAAGATAGGCAGTGCAGATGCAGTGCGGAAAATGCCGGTGTCTGAAAAACTGATGTTTACCGTACTCGGGCTTCTGGTGCTGGTAAATATTCTGGATGTGACACGGATGTGCTGGCTGCTCGGAAGATTTCTGTGACTTTTTATAGCAGAAATCCGCTGTTTCATGCAGGAAACCTAACAAAAAATCCAATTTCAGCCGATGTATACCATATGAACGGACTCAGTCAGGGATACATTCAGGGAGGAATGTGGATATGGGAATCAGCATCAATACACCGGGAAGTGTGAACAGTCAGGCATCGATGACAGGCACACTTTCCATCCGAAAAAGCACAAATACATTTGAGCAGATGACGGGGGTCAAAAGTTCAGGGGGAACCTCGAAAAAACAGCTCAATTATAATCACAGAGATATTTCCGGACAGCTGCTCCGGGCGAAGAAGCCGCAGAGTGCATCTGCGGCGTTGACCCGTGCAAAGAGCAAGGTGTCTATGCTTCAGCGTGCGGCGGCATCCGGACAGTATGATTCCAAGGAAGTGGCGAATGCGCTTGCGCATGCGAGACGGATGGTGCGCTGTGCGCAGCTTAAAGTGCGCAATCTGCGAGAGGAAGAGCGCGAGCGGCAGTCTGCGCAGAAGGAAAACAACGGTAAGAGCCAGCAGAAGGAACATGAGGTGAAGCGCCGTGTGGCACAGAAAGAGCGTCAACTCAAGCAGAAGGTATCGATTGAGAATACGCAGGAAGTGCTTCGGCAGAAGAAAAAGAAGAACGAGATGGCGCAGAAGCAGCAGAGACACCGCTCGCAGGAGCGGGGTAAGATTGCGGAGGCGGATTTCAAATATATCAAGTCACAGCTCGAGGATGGCAAAGGCTTTGGCGGCGGCAGTTCTTATTGTGAGGACAGCGGAATTACACTGGATATCAGTGATGCCGCAATGTCGATGGCGGAACTTGAGATGATGGCACAGAATCAGACCGAAGCGGAGGCAGAGGCGGAAGTGGAAGCGGAGATGTCGTTTACCGACGGAGGAACTCTTGCAGTTACGACAGTGGGAGCCGTGACGGCGGGCAGCGGAGCGGGAACTGCACCTGACGCAACGCCAGCCACTGCCGGCGTATCTGTGGATGTGTCAGTGTAACAAAACGGCGAGGGACACTGCCCCATGAAGCAGGCGGTGTCCTTTGAAGGCTAAGTCATATTATGAGAAAATCACACTTTTCGATTTCAGGTAGAATGCACAGGAAATATTTTGTTCAAAAAATGTGGCATTTCTAACCAGCCGGTGGCTGCATCTGCGATGATCCGTGTCTTTCCAAGTTTGGAGCACTCCGCGGAGTGTGTCCGCAAGCCAGAAGACAATTTTAGGACTTTTGTGTGTCCCTTATTGGCACCAATGAGCAGAACATAACCGCGCGAAGCCGATGTCTGAATTGGCATCTGCCCTATTTTCAATAGCAGATGCCAACGAGTTTCGGTTCGCGCGGTTTTATATTGTCTGTGAAGCGGTGCCATTAGGGACACTAGAAAGTCCGCTCATTGTCTGTGGCTTGTCGGACACACTCCGGGAGAGTCCAAACGTGGAAGAGACACGGAATCAGATGCAGTCATCCGGCTGGAAGAACTGCACACATTTTTTTCAATAAATCTTTCCTATGCAGTTCTACCTGAAATCTATAGAATGTGTTTTGGATAATATGACTTAGCACTTCAAAGGACAGCGTTGCCTGCCTATGTGGCAGTGCTCCTGCGCTGTTTTGCAGCGACAGCGGTCAGGGCAAACATGGCGGCGGCAAAGAGGAGCTGGATGCCGATACATTTCCAGTAAAAGCCCAGATCGAAGACTTCCTTTCCGAAGCCCGCCAGCATATTGTTGGCGCGGATGTACCAGTAGGCGGGAAGGAAACGTCCTACGGCAAGTACGGAACCGGAGAGCATGGACTGTGGGACAAAGACACCGCAGAGAAAGGACATGGACAGACCGACGATATTTGCCAGCATATTTAATACATTGTCATCCGGCGAGAACGTCGAGATGAGCAGGGAGAGTGCAGCCGTAAAAAACAGGAAAGCGAGGCTGTTTAAGATTGCATAGCCGACATAGGGCTGCAGCATGGCTTTCCGGTAGAATACGAGACCAAGCAGCAGAAAGAGCAGCCAGATGCCGAGACTGTACAGGAGACAGCCGGATGCCATGGCAAGAGTACGTGTTCTTCCGGGAAGAGCGGAGCACGCCGTCCGGGCTTTCATGTCGCGGCTGTTTAAGGTAACCAGAATCGGAGCCATGCCGGCGAACAGGATTGCCAGAAAGATATACGGAAAATACTGGAAGAAATAAAAAACCTTGCTGTTGGTGTCGGCGTCGGACATCTGAAAAGATGTGACGGAGACTTTGGGAAGGTCGGAAATGGTATGATCCGTATGGTCGATGGCCTCGGCAATGGTGTCACCGCCTGCCAGATAGAGCTGTAGTGCCTGCACATACTGCGTAATCTGGTTGTCCACGTACTGGCTGCTGCTGCTTCCCGGAATTGTCAGGGAGGAGACAAGGTCTTTGGTCTCGCCGGCGAGCACCCGGTCTTCAAATCCTTCCGGGATGACCAGGGCATAGTTGAGTGTGCGGTAGTAGATCGCATCTAACAGTGCGGTGTCATCTCCCGGCTCCGGTGTTGTGACCTGGTGGATGGATGCGAGATAATCGCACAGAGCGCGGCTTGCATCCGTGTTGTCTTCATCTGTGATGGCGATAGAGCGCTGGCTGGCTTTGAAGTTCTCGTTGATGGAATCCTGCGAGAGTGCCGACAGCAGCAGAGTGATCATCGCGTAGACGCCAAAATAGATCAATGCGGCATTTCGCCGTTTTTTTGCGATTGCGAAAAATGCTTTAAAGACTGGCATATTTTTTCCTCCTTACCAGTGCAAGACCGCCGAGACAGAAAAGTGCCGAGAGTAACAGGAGTCCTGCGATATTTGTAAAAAATCGTGTGTAGGATGGGTACACAACGAGTGAATACAGCGCGTCAGAGATGAGAGCTGCAGGATTGATGCGGTTGAGAAGCGGGCAGAAATCTTCCACAAGTGCACGCATATTTCCGATCATCAGACCACTTAAAAAGCAGCAGATCATAATTGCAGCCATCAGGAAACCAAACTTGGTCTCTTTGGAAAACTGCCCGATACAACCGACCAGAAATCCCAGACTCAGCCCGGCAAGACAACCGCAGAGACAAGTCAGTACTACACCGCAAAGATGTGCCCCAAAATCAACCTTAAGAACCAGCGTCAGATAGGCGATTGCGATCAATAAGGAAGAAAATTCAAAAATCAAAGCTCCGGTCAGATCGCCGAGGGCGGCAAGCAGCCGGGGAACCGGCGAGACATTGCGTCTGGCACCCAGATCCGACAGATTTGCCTGATTGGAGATGGCAAGCGTGTTGCCGATCATGGCGGCATAGAGGCAGGTCATGGCAATCAGATTGAAAAAGTAAGTAAGGGATTCATCCACGGAGCCGGCACCAAGGGATTCGTGCCGGATATAGCTGACTTCCGTAGAAACCGCATCAAGCAGTGCCGGAAGCTTCGCGGGATCTTTCATTGCGGCCTGGGCGATGGCACTGTATTCTATGTTGAAACGATCCACAAGCACACTTAAAATACTCTGGTACAGGGGAGCGGAAGCCATCTCTGCGGAGAGTGTCAGCGATAAAGGATATGTGGAAACATCTTCGATAGATGCGGCGTTTCTGTAATCGGAAACGGTTGGCAGGTCGGCGGTAATGATGCCGTAGACTTCTTTTGCCTTTAGCAGTTCCTTGGCATCTGCAGCGGAAGCATAGGTAACTTCAAGAAACTGATCCTCCCCGGGTTCGGACAGGGAATCAAACATGGAGAAAAACTTTCGTCACTTCCCAGACCGCCGAATGCAAAATGGAACATCGTTCCAAGCAGCAACGGGAAAGCGACACACCAGAATACCTGACCTTTATCCCGCAGCAGATTAAGCAGTGTATATTTCATCGTATGAAAAAACATGGTGGTACCTCCTAATCACGCAGTTCTTTTCCGGTAATTTCCAGAAAGACGTCATTTAAGGTCGGAAGTTCGGAATAGACTCTTCCGAAAGACACATTTTGTTCCTGCAGATAGTTCAGAATGTGCGGCAGATTGTGGGAACCGCCGCTACACAGCACTTTTAAGCAGTGATGTTCAAAGGTCACCTCATAGACGTGCTTTATGTCACGGATCGCTGCAAT
>ENA-UESS01001172-UESS01001172.1-human-gut-metagenome-genome-assembly--contig:-NODE-1172-length-11716-cov-55.992783_pt1 | contig 11716 bp, 8 predicted proteins | sample MGYA00243004_ERZ508005 | MGnify/ENA primary metagenome ERZ508005 (study PRJEB26167, sample SAMN06115471) | human gut metagenome | host: Homo sapiens | place: China:Guizhou | collected 2016-06-29...
TGCTTTCGGTATTGGAACCAGTGAAGTAGAAATGGTGTTGGCTTCACAATGTATCTTACAATCTCGTCCGAAAACCATGCGTATCACTATTGATGGTGAACTGGGTAAAGGAGTGACGGCGAAAGACATGGCTCTCTATATGATGTCTAAGATGACAACCAGTGGTGCTACTGGATTCTTCGTGGAATATGCCGGTTCGGCTGTCCGTAACTTGAGTATGGAAGGTCGTCTGACTTTATGTAATCTGAGTATTGAAATGGGGGCACGTGGTGGCATGGTTGCTCCTGATGAAGTGACTTTTGAATATATAAAAGGCAGGGAACATGCTCCGAAAGGTGTGGATTGGGATAAAGCGGTGTCTCATTGGAAAACATTAAAGAGTGATGATGATGCTGTATTTGATAAAGAAATTCGTTTTGATGCAGCAGATATTCAGCCGATGATTACATACGGAACGAATCCAGGAATGGGTATGGGAATCACTGAGCATATTCCGGTAGATGATAAAAGTGCTTCTTTTAAAAAGTCTTTGGACTATATGGGCTTTCAGCCGGGCGAATCCTTGCTAGGTAAGAAAATTGATTATGTATTTTTGGGTGCTTGCACTAACGGACGAATTGAGGACTTCCGCGCCTTTACCTCTTTAGTGAGAGGGAAAAAGAAAGCAGATCATGTGACTGCATGGCTGGTTCCGGGATCATGGATGGTAGATGCACAGATTCGTGAAGAAGGTTTGGACAAAATCTTGGAGGAGGCAGGTTTTGCCATCCGTCAACCGGGATGTTCTGCTTGTCTGGCTATGAATGATGATAAGATTCCGGCCGGAAAGTATTCGGTATCTACTAGTAACCGTAATTTTGAAGGACGCCAGGGACCGGGTGCTCGCACGTTGCTTGCCAGTCCGCTGGTAGCTGCTGCTGCGGCGGTGACCGGTGTTATAACAGATCCTAGAGAACTAATTTAAAAATGCGAAGACAATGAAACAGAAATTCAATATCATAACAAGCACTTGCGTACCCCTTCCTTTAGAGAATGTGGACACAGACCAAATTATTCCGGCCCGTTTCTTAAAGGCGACAACTCGTGAAGAGAAATTCTTTGGTGATAATCTGTTCCGTGACTGGCGTTACAATCCGGATGGTTCTCTGAACAAGGATTTTGTATTGAATAATCCTACTTACGGTGGACAAATCCTTGTAGCGGGAAAGAATTTCGGTTCTGGTTCCAGCCGTGAACATGCAGCATGGGCTATCGCCGGATATGGTTTCCGGGTAGTTGTGTCTAGCTTCTTTGCTGATATTCATAAGAATAATGAATTAAATAATTTTGTACTTCCGGTGGTGGTGAGTGAAGGATTTTTGAAGGAACTTTTTGATTCAATTCATGCAGATCCGAAAATGGAAGTGGAAGTAAATCTGCCCGAACAGACTATAACCAATAAGGCTACAGGTAAAAGCGAACATTTTGAAATTAATGCATACAAGAAACATTGTTTGATGAACGGATTGGATGATATCGACTTTTTGCTGACCAACAAAGACAAGATAGAAGCATGGGAAAAAGCGTCAAAATAGAAATCATGGATACAACACTCCGCGATGGTGAACAAACCAGCGGAGTATCTTTTGTGCCCCATGAAAAATTGATGATTGCCCGATTGCTATTGGAAGATTTAAAGGTAGACAGGGTAGAGGTTGCCTCGGCCCGTGTATCGGATGGCGAATTTGAAGCCGTTAAAATGATATGTGACTGGGCTGCCCGCCGGAATTTGCTTCACAAAGTGGAGGTGCTCGGATTTGTGGATGGCCGTACTTCTGTAGATTGGATACAACGTACAGGATGCAGGGTAATTAACTTATTGTGTAAAGGTTCGTTGAAACATTGTACACAGCAGTTGAAGAAAACACCTGAAGAACATATTGAAGATATTGTGAATGTGGTGCGTTATGCCGATGAACTGGATATTGCAGTTAATGTATATCTGGAAGATTGGAGTAACGGAATGAAGGATTCTTCTGACTATGTATTCCAGTTGATGGACGGATTGAAGGATACCAGTATCAAACGGTATATGTTACCGGATACATTGGGTATCTTGAATCCTTTGCAAGTGATTGAATTCATGCGGAAGATGAAAAAACGTTATCCTCATACTCATTTTGATTTCCATGCGCATAATGATTATGACTTGGCTGTGAGTAATGTACTTGCTGCTGTGCTGAGTGGGGTTAAAGGACTTCATACTACTATCAATGGATTAGGGGAACGTGCAGGAAATGCACCGCTTGCCAGTGTTCAAGCTATTCTGAAGGATCATTTTAATGCTTTGACCAATATCGACGAAAGCCGTCTGAATGATGTGAGCCGAGTGGTGGAATCTTATTCTGGTATTGTTATTCCTGCCAACAAGCCGATTGTGGGTGAGAATGTGTTTACGCAAGTGGCCGGCGTTCATGCCGACGGTGATAACAAGAATAATCTTTATTGCAATGATTTGTTGCCGGAACGATTCGGACGTAAACGTGAGTATGCGTTGGGCAAGACTAGTGGCAAAGCCAATATCCGTAAAAATCTGGAGGATTTGGGACTTGATTTAGATGAAGAATCCATGCGTAAGGTAACGGAACGTATTATCGAACTGGGTGACAAGAAGGAATTGGTTACTCAGGAAGATTTGCCTTATATTGTTTCCGATGTGCTGAAGCATGGAGTGGTAAGCGAAAGTGTAAAACTGAAAAGTTATATTGTGACACTGGCGCATGGATTGAAGCCGATGGCTACTGTAAAAATAGAGATTAACGGAAAAGAGTTTGAGGAGAATTCCAGCGGTGACGGTCAGTATGACGCTTTTGTGCGTGCATTGCGTAAAATTTATAAAGTGACATTAGGGCGTAAATTCCCTATGTTGACCAATTATGCGGTAAGTATTCCTCCTGGGGGCCGTACAGATGCATTTGTGCAAACAGTAATAATTTGGAGTTTTGAAGAAAAAGTATTCCGTACTCGTGGGCTGGATGCTGACCAGACGGAGGCTGCTATCAAGGCTACCATGAAAATGCTGAATATAATAGAAAATGAATATGAAAATAATAATGGTTAGTGATTAGTGGTTAGTGGTTAATGAACAGTGTCGTCAGATTTCATTAACCGCCAACTATTAATCACTGACCGCTAACCATTAATCACTAAAAAAATGGATTTTAAAATTGCAGTTTTAGCCGGTGACGGTATCGGACCGGAGATTTCAGTGCAAGGCGTTGATGTGATGAACGCTGTTTGTGAGAAGTTTGGTCATAAAGTAAGTTATGAATACGCGATCTGTGGTGCAGATGCGATAGATAAAGTAAGTGATCCGTTTCCCGAAGCTACTTTTCAGGCTTGTAAGAATGCCGATGCAGTGCTTTTCTCGGCTGTAGGCGACCCTAAATTTGATAATGATCCTACAGCAAAGGTTCGTCCGGAGCAAGGTTTGCTGGCTATGCGTAAAAAATTAGGTTTGTTTGCCAATATCCGTCCTGTGCAGACTTTCAAATGCTTGGTTCATAAGTCTCCGTTGCGCGCCGAATTGGTGGAAAATGCCGATTTTATCTGTATTCGTGAACTGACCGGAGGGATGTACTTCGGTGAAAAATATCAGGATAATGATAAGGCATATGATACCAATATGTATACCCGTCCGGAGATTGAGCGTATTTTAAAAGTGGCTTTTGAATATGCCATGAAGCGCCGTAAGCATCTTACTGTAGTTGATAAGGCAAATGTGCTGGCATCTTCACGTCTGTGGAGGCAGATTGCACAAGAGATGGCTCCTCAGTATCCGGAAGTGACTACAGACTATATGTTTGTGGATAATGCTGCCATGAAGATGCTTCAGGATCCTTGTTTCTTTGACGTGATGGTGACTGAGAATACATTTGGTGATATTCTGACAGATGAAGGCTCTGTTATCAGTGGCTCTATGGGATTACTTCCTTCTGCTTCTACGGGTGAAAGCACTCCGGTATTCGAACCTATTCACGGTTCATGGCCACAGGCTAAAGGATTGAATATTGCCAATCCATTGGCTCAAATCCTATCGGTGGCCATGCTGTTTGAGTATTTTGATCTTAAGGAGGAAGGCACCTTGATTCGTAAGGCTGTAGATGCTTCTTTGGATGAAAATGTGCGTACTCCGGAAATTCAGGTTGAAGGTGGGGCCAAGTATGGTACTAAGGAAGTGGGTTCCTGGATTGTGGATTATATCAAGAAAGCATAGAATTTTATAGGTTTTTTACGGAGAATCAGAAGTGAATGCCATTTTACTTCTGATTCTTTATTTTTATTGGATAAGAAAAAGTATATTTGATGCTGCAAATAAAACAAAGATAATAATTGAAAGACATTCAGATGAAGAATTTAGTTTATGCTTTGGTAGGAGCTGGTTTTATGATTGCCTGCCAGCCTTCGGACCAACCGGAAATCAGCGGTATGCTGACTGGTATCGAGAGTGATACATTATTGGTACAATCTTTTCCTGTAAATGATCGTGATAGTCGTAGGACAGATACGATTGCCATGCAAAATGGAAGTTTTGCTTTTAATTTAGGTGATAGTGTATTGAAACAGGTTTATATTTATGGTAAACCGTCAGTAAAGCCCAATGAGGATGGCAGTATACCTGCCATATCGATGAAAGCTGTAAATTTTTTGCTGTTGCCTGGCCAACCTATAAAAATTTCAGGTTCATTGGATGAATATAAATTGGAGGGAGGTTCCTTTTATGATGATTATAATGAAGTGTTGGAGGACTGTAAAGCATATAGTCATAAAATAGATTCATTGAATGTAGTCTGTATGGATATGGAGAAAAAAGGAATACCCGGAGATTCTATCCGTAAAGTTTATGCTTCAGCAAAAGAATGGTATGGAAATATTTTAAAAATAAAAAGTGACTATGTTAGGCAGAATCCGGATAAAGATGTATCAGTATATGTAATGTCACAGTTGACAAGGGACCAGTTGGGGGATGCTTTTAATGTTTTGACTGACCGGGTAAAGGAAGGAATGATGGCTCCTTTATATCAGAGAATGAGAGAAGGATATGAGAAAGAACTGGCTCGCGATAAAGCAAAAGAAGCAATGAAACCAGGTAATCCTGCTCCGGAATTTACTTTGAAGGATTTGGATGGAAAGAATTTTGACTTATCTTCTCTGAGAGGTAAATATGTAGTGCTTGATTTCTGGGGAAGCTGGTGTGGATGGTGCATAAAAGGAATTCCCGAAATGAAAAAGGCATATGAAAAATACAAGGGAAAAATAGAATTTGTAGGGATTGACTGCAATGATACAGAGGATAAATGGAAAAAAGCAGTAGCTGAGCATCAATTGCCGTGGATTAATGTACGCAATATAGGTGAACCGGATGTGGCGGTGATGTATGGAGTAAGTGGTTATCCCACTAAATATGTGATTGATCCTGAAGGGAAAATTGCTAAACAGGTAGTTGGCGAGGATCCCGAATTTTATATGTATCTGGACGCATTGATGAAATGATGAAAGGTTCCGGATAATTATGAATAACAGAGGTGTGCCATTATTTGAACACACCTCTGTTGTTTAATTTAGAATTTTTTTACGCGTATATGACAGTAAGGTTCTCCTCCCGTTTTATCGTAATAGTGCTGATGATAGTCTTCTGCTTCCCAAAATTTCTCGGCAGGGCGTAATTTGGTATTGACTCTATGACCTTTCGAGCGAAGCAGTTCGATGACCTCTTCAGCTTCGGATTTTTGTTTTTCATCCATGTAGAAAATCATACTCCGATATTGCGGTCCGAGGTCAGGACCTATTCCATCGGTTTGTGAAGGATCATGTATTTCAAAAAAAAGTTTGCACAAATCCACATAAGAAACCATGTCGGCGTCATAATCTACAAAAATAGCTTCTACATGGTGGGTCATGTGGGCTTTTACCTGAGTATATGTGGGGTTGGCTTCCGGACCACCTGTATAACCGACTGTAGTGTTTAGTACACCCGGAATACGTTCGAACTGATGTTGTACGCCCCAGAAGCATCCGGCGGCGAATATCGCTTTTTCTACTTTCATGTTCTTTATTCTTTTAAAATTGTATGCCAAATATACGGAATACCCTTTAAAACGAGAAACCTACCTTATGCTTTTTTTAATTAAACTAAAGGAATATCGTTAAAGATTCCTCTACCTTTGCAACCGGAATTAATTAATATAGAAAATCGGATGAAACAGATCGTATGTTATCTTATGTTGCTATGTGCATGTATGCAGTTGCAGGCGCAAACTTACGATGAGCTGATAACCTGTGCGTTGGATGCGGCAAAAAACGACAGTTTGACAAAATCAGAAATTTTGTTCAAACAGGCATTGAAGATGGATCCTGCCAATATGCGTAATGCTTTATTGTTTACTAATCTAGGAACGGTCCAGCGGAGATTGGGGAAAATAGATGATGCTATTGATTCGTACACGTTATCCTTGAATATTACTCCATATTCTGTTGTTACATTGCTCAATCGTGCTTCACTCTATTTGGAGAAAAATTTGTTTGACAGGGCTTATGTGGATTATTGCAATGTGATTGATATAGATAAGACAAATAAGGAAGCGTTACTTTTTCGGGCTTATATTTATATGCAACGTAGGGATTATAAGGGAGCGAGAATAGATTATAATACTTTATTACAGGAGGAACCGGGGAATAATACTGCACGTTTGGGCAGGGCACTTTTAAATCAGAAGGAGTTGAAGTATCGTGAATCTTTAGAAGATTTCAACAGATTGGTTTCCGATAATCCCAGAGATGTTTCTTATTTGAAAGCTCGTGCTACATTGGCTGTAGAAATGAATACGCCTGATTTGGCTTTATTGGATTTGGAGGAGGCCGCCAAACTGGCACCGGACGATGCGGAAATTTATGTGATGTGTGGTGAGATTTATTTAAGTCAGAAGAAAAAAAGAGAAGCGTATGTTGCTTTTGAAAAAGCAATAGAGTTGGGAGTTCCCCGACCGGAATTACAGGATAAGCTGAAAGCAAGTAAGTAAAAATACGAACAGGATTATTGTCAGACAATCATCATGCTTTTACAACAGGAACAGAATTTGTCTGTTCCTGTTGTTGGTATATGGGAAGAATAGTTTTTCATTTCTTCAGTACCTTTTTTATCAACTCTATAAACTCTTTTCCGTATTTTTCTTTCTTATATTCGCCAATACCATTGATGTTGCCGAATGCTTCTATTGTTGTAGGTTGTTGGGTGGCGATCAGGTGCAAAGTCTTGTCGGATAAAACAATATAGGCAGGTATAGCTTGCTGGTCCGCCAGCTTTTTACGCAGTATACGTAACTCCTCGAACAAGTCCTTGTTTTCATTACCAAAAGTAACCGGAGTGGGAAAGAGTACCTCTTCCTTGGCTTTCTTTTTGCGTTTTTCCTTAGCAGGTACGAATTCTTCCCGTTTAATGACTACCAGCATGGCGGATTCTTTGCCGAACAATACTTTTTGCCCGCTTTCAGTTATTTTGAGGTGATTGTTCTCATTATAGGCTATTTCGAAATATCCTAGATTCAGCATTTGCAGCAGATAATCTTGCCAGTCGCGTGCGGGAATATCTCTTCCTGCGGCATATGTTTTCAGTTTGTCATAACCTTTGTCAATCAGTTCTTGGTTTGCTGACCCTTTCAATATGTCTATTAACATGTGAGTACCTATTTGTTGGTTAGTTCGGGCTATTGCACTCAAAGCTTTTTGTACAATGATTGTTCCGTCAAAGCGTTCGGGGGGATTACGGCACACATCACAGTTGCCACAATCATGGTCCATAGTTTCACCAAAATAGTTCAGCAGGATACGCCTCCGACAGATATCCGATTCAGCATATTGTTGCATCCGGTGTAATTTCTCTAAGTTAATTTCCTGCTGGCTGCTTTCTGTAGCGAATTTGGAAAGCATAACCAAGTCTCCCAGTGAATAGAACAGCAAAGTATCACTTTCCATACCATCACGCCCGGCACGTCCTATTTCTTGATAGAAACTTTCTATGCTTTTAGGAAGGTTATAATGAATAACCCAGCGTACATTGGATTTATCAATTCCCATCCCGAAAGCAATAGTGGCGCACACCACCTGTACACGATCATTTATGAAATCATTTTGTGCCTTATCACGCATATCGCTGCTTAATCCTGCATGATAAACGGTTGCACGGATACCTTGTTTCATCAGCATTGCGGCCACATTTTCTGTTTTGCTGCGGCTCATGCAATAAATGATACCACATTCATTTTTGTGTTTTTCTATGAATTCAAGAATAGTCCGCATCTTATCCTTTTGTTGATAGCCTCTTTTAACTTCCAAACTCAGATTGGGACGATCAAAGGAAGATATGAATATTTTAGGATCTTTCAAGGCCAATTGTTGTACAATGTCTTTTCGGGTTATTTTGTCAGCTGTAGCAGTCAATGCTACAATCGGTACTTTGGGAAACTGATTACGTAATACCTTTAATTGGGTATATTCAGGCCGGAAATCATGTCCCCATTGTGAGATGCAATGAGCTTCATCAATGGCAAATAAAGAAATTTGGATATCTTTCAGCAGGAAATTTGTTTCTATAAGTAATCGTTCAGGTGAAATATAAAGTAATTTGATTTTTCCTTGAAGACATTCGCGACGTAGGTTTATATTTTCTGTTTCATTATTGCTGCTGTTCAGTGCCCGTGCTGCAATTCCGTTTGCTTGTAAACTTTCCACCTGGTCTTTCATTAAAGAAATAAGGGGTGAAACGACAATGGCCGTACCTTCCATCAGTAAAGCCGGTAATTGATAACAGATGGATTTTCCTCCTCCTGTAGGCATTAATACCAAAGTATCCTTTTGAACTAATATATTTTGAATAATATCTTGCTGTAAAGGACGGAAACTATCGTATCCAAAGTAGTTTTTTAGAGTTTGGAACATATCTGTTTGTTATTTTAAAATGTAATTGGTTACAAAGGTAGTAAAATCTTTAGATTTGGTAGGGATCTCTGCCTAATAATAGTAAATAAGATATACTTTTATTCATAATTCATTTGTTTTGAAATTACTGCTTAAAAGAGAGGTTGGTTATTGTAGATTGGACAAATAAACTTTTTTGCCACTTAAAAAACAAAGTGTTGTGATTATTTAAGAAATAAATTAAGCAAAAAAAGTTGCATATGAAAAAAACTTTTCCCACATTTGTCCAAAATTAGATATTTGCATTTATATAACTAACCAAACAACGAAAAATTAAAAGAAAAATTAACTGATGAGCGACGTGGAAAAAAAATCAGAAACCCAGGAAGCGGCTCCTAAGAAAAAACCGTATAACCTGAGAGAAAAGAAAGAGAAAAAGGCTGCTTACAGATCTCTGATTAGAGCAGAACTTGCCGATGAATTGTATGATAAGATTTTGAACATTGTAGTTGTTCAGAAAAAGTACAAAGACCCTAATTATTCAGCAAAAGATTTGGCGAAAGAATTAAAGACAAATACTCGTTATTTGTCAGCTGTAGTGAATTCCCGCTTCGGAATGAATTATTCTTGTTTGTTGAATGAATATCGTATTAAAGATGCTTTGCATCTTTTAGTTGATAAACGCTATATGGATAAGAATGTGGAAGAGATCAGTGCAATGGTAGGTTTTGCTAATCGCCAATCTTTTTATGCTGCGTTTTATAAGAATGTGGGTGAGACTCCTAATGGCTATCGTAAGAGAAATCAAGAAAAGAAATAAGAGCATAATTTGCTACATTATAATTAAGAAAAAGGAAAACAATTGTTTTCCTTTTTTTGTTTCGGCTCACGAATTATGTATCTATAAAAAAAACGTTAATTGTAGAAATGAAACAGGTTGGTTGCAATGAAGTAGATAAAAGCATGAATGAAATGGAGGAATTTGATTATACGGTTGAACAATTTGCCGACTTACAGTTACTTCGATATAAAGTGTATGGATTTGAAGAACTGAGTTTGAAACAAAAAAAGTTGATTTACTATTTGTCACAAGCTGCTTTGCAAGGCCGTGATATTTTGTTTGATCAGAATGGCAAATACAATTTGCTTATTCGTAAAATGTTGGAAACCGTATATACAGAGTATCAGGGAGATCGTACAGATGTGAATTTCGTCAATTTGGAAACTTATCTGAAACGCATATGGTTTTCTAACGGAATTCATCATCATTATGCTTCAGATAAGTTCGTACCAGGTTTCACTCCGGAATTTTTTAGGGATGCATTGAATAGTGTGGATGCATTGAAGTTACCTTTGGGTAAAGGGGAAACAGTGGAAGAACTTTGTGAAGAAGTCTTTCCGGTGATTTTTGATTCTGAAATGATGCCTAAACGTGTGAATCAGGCAGACGGGGAGGATTTGGTCCTGACTTCGGCTGCAAATTATTACGAAGGGGTAACCCAGAAAGAAGCGGAAGATTTTTATCATAATTTGAAGAATCCGGATGATATGATGCCGGTAATGTTTGGTATGAACAGCCGTTTAGTGAAGGAGGACGGAAAAGTACAAGAAAAGGTCTGGAGATCTGGAGGATTGTATGGGCAAGCCATTGATAAGATCATTTATTGGTTGGATAAGGCTCTTAGTGTGGCAGAAGATGCACAACAAAAAATAGTTATCGAAAAATTAATTCGATTTTATAAGAATGGGGACTTGAAAGATTTTGATGAATATTCTATTGCGTGGGTGAAGGATTTGGATTCACACGTGGATTTTGTTAACGGCTTTATTGAAAGTTATGGAGATCCGTTAGGACTGAAAGCTAGTTGGGAGTCCATTGTGAATTTTAAAGATCTGGAAGCAACCAAGCGCACGGAAATTATCAGCGCTAATGCCCAATGGTTTGAAGATCACTCACCTGTAGATCATCGGTTTAAAAAAAAGGAAGTGAAAGGTGTGTCGGCCAAGGTGATTACAGCCGCTATGCTGGGGGGGGATTTGTATCCTGCTACAGCGATTGGGATTAATCTCCCTAATTCCAACTGGATTCGTAGTGTGCATGGTTCTAAGTCTGTAACCATCGGAAATCTGACTGATGCCTATAATAAAGCGGCTCATGGTAATGGATTTACAGATGAATTTGTTTGCGGTGCCGAAGAGAAAGAATGGATAAAGAAATATGCAGATCTTACAGGGGATTTACATACTGATTTGCATGAATGTTTGGGGCACGGTTCTGGCCAGTTGTTACCGGGAGTAGATCAGGATGCTTTGAAAGCGTATGGATCTACGATAGAAGAGGCACGTGCCGATTTATTCGGTTTGTACTATCTGCCGGATGACAAAATGGTAGAGTTGGGGCTTACACCGGATGGAGATGCCTTTAAAGCAGAATATTATACTTATATGATGAATGGTCTGATGACCCAGTTAGTCCGCATCGAGTTAGGTAATATGGTAGAGGAAGCACACATGCGTAACCGCCAGCTCATTGCGCGGTGGACATTTGAGAAAGGTGCTGCAGATAAGGTGGTTGAACTGGTTAAGAAGGATGGGAAAACGTATGTGAAGATAAACGATTATCAAAAATTGCGCACTCTGTTCGGACAGTTGCTGGCTGAGATACAACGCATTAAAAGTGAAGGAGATTTTGAGGCTGCCCGTAAATTGGTCGAAAAGTATGCGGTGAAAATAGATCCGGTTTTGCACGCCGAGATATTGGCAC
>ENA-UESS01001178-UESS01001178.1-human-gut-metagenome-genome-assembly--contig:-NODE-1178-length-11703-cov-10.546104_pt1 | contig 11703 bp, 9 predicted proteins | sample MGYA00243004_ERZ508005 | MGnify/ENA primary metagenome ERZ508005 (study PRJEB26167, sample SAMN06115471) | human gut metagenome | host: Homo sapiens | place: China:Guizhou | collected 2016-06-29...
TTATCCGGTACGGGTGGAAGAAAATGATTTTATCATCAAGCCCCATCAGCAACGTTTGGATTTTGATACGGAGTACTGGATTTTTTGATTCACCGGTACGGGAAGCACTGATACTTTGCAAGGTCAGTGTGTGAATAACCCGTCTTGCTATGGCAGAGCCTCTTTTCGACATCTGGATTTTAGTACCTTCAAATTTTCCAGACTGTTTTACAGCTGGATCAAGACCAAAGTAAGCAAAAAGTTGTTTTGGTTTTGAAAATGCAGAAAAATCACCAATCTCTCCCATAAGGGACATAGCGGACAAGAAACCAGCCCCTTTGAATGTTTCAATTAGGCGAATCTGTTTCACAAAATCGGTATCCTCATTAGCGGCAACAAGCTCATGCATGGATTCCAGAATGCTGTTGATTTCTTCATCATATTTACGGATAAAACCAATATATAGACGGATTCTCTTGATGTTGCTGTCAAGGATGTAACCGAACTCGTCTGCATCATTAGCAGCCTGAATAATGGCATTATACTTGTTACAAGCGTATGTAAGTCCAAAACGAGCTGTTGACCTGATGAGATCAATAATCTCTTGTTTGTCTGCGTTAATAAAGGCAGATGGAGATGTGTAAGTTTCCAACAAGATAAGAGACGTATCAATCGTAACCTTGGAAAAAATGCCAAGATACTGAGGGAAAACCATACGCAGTTCGCCAATAAGCTTGTTCACGTAAGCATTACGGCTGTCCATCAAATCGTAGTATTCACGGCATAGATTGCGACAGTTCAAAGCAAGGTCAGATGGCATAAGAGAAACTTTTAAATCAGGTTTTAAGCCAACTAAAGCAGCTTTTTTAGAATCAAAACGGTCATTATGTACTTTTCGTATATTGATATTTGTGCTATTCTTTGTGATGATAGGATTGATAACTGAGCAGTTAAAACCCTTATCACGAAGATAGCAGAAGAGTGGGTAATGATAAATTCCCGTGGATTCAAGGAAAATGCGACTTTCCAAAGAATACATCTCTTCTGCTTCTTTTATTTTAGAGACAGCCAAAGCAAGGGAATTCATGCTATTGTGTAGGATTTTGTAAGGCTTTCCTACAAACTGTTGGTTAGGAAGTACAATCGACATCCAGGAGAAGTCGGCACCGACATCAATACCAACGGAGATGAATAATTCATCGAAATTAAAAATAACATTGTTTGACATGTGGATAAGCTCCTTTCGGATAGGAATCCATTTCCAATCTGGCAGGTACACAACCTAGCGCGTTATTCGGGTATTGCCTACCGGCTCCCAACCAGCTAAAACATAAAACCCTGTCGAATGGACTAATTGACTTTTTTGTAGGTATCAGTCACAGAAGTGACTTCCCAAGGAGGAATACATTCTTTGTCCTATCCTTAGAGATAATACCTTATGTTTTATTGGGTGTCTATCAGGAGCCGTCAGACATGCTAGTCATTAATAACATCTGATGAAGGAAGAATTCCTTCTTCTGTTATCTGATTTATAGAAACTTATTAACCAAGTAGTCTTGATTGACTACACCATTATTATACTAGGAGGAGTTATTATGCAGATTACCATAAGAGAGCCGGGAAGTGCCATTACCCATTTCATTGCCATGATGATGGCAGTGTTCGCAGCTGTGCCACTGTTAGTGAAAGCCGGTGTACAGTCCGGGCAGGAGAATTTCCTGGCCATGGCCATTTTCATGGGCAGCATGATCCTGTTATACGGTGCCAGCGCCACTTATCATTCCGTGGACCTCACCGGTAAAAGTCTCCGGGTCTTCCGGAAGCTGGATCATATGATGATCTTTGTATTAATCGCTGGTTCTTACACACCGGTGTGTCTCATTGTGTTGGGCGGTAAGCTGGGATATACACTGCTGGCTCTTGTCTGGGGCATTGCCGCTGTCGGCATGATCGTAAAAGCCTGCTGGATCACCTGTCCCAAGTGGTTTTCCTCTGTGATCTACATTGCCATGGGCTGGGTATGTGTCCTGGTATTCGGGCCTCTGCTGAAAACTCTGTCCACGCCCGCTTTTCTCTGGCTGTTGGCCGGCGGCATCATCTACACCGTGGGCGGTGTCATCTATGCCCTGAAGCTGCCGATCTTCAATGCGAAACATAAGTTCTTCGGCTCCCACGAAGTGTTCCACCTCTTCGTCATGGGCGGAAGCGTATGTCATTTCATTTTCATGTATTTATATGTAGCATAGCTACGAGCCATGCAAAAATAGAGTGGAACACCTCGCTTGTGCGCAAGCGAGGCTGGTTCACTCTATTTTTATACCGTGCGTCCCGCCTTATCGGACGCACTCCCAGAGCGGCAGAAGGCCCTCAGGCAGATATCGGTCTCCGAGTGTGAATTTTCTAAAGCAGTGGATAAAGTGTATCTCATCCGAACGGGCACGGCTCTAGGCGACATCCATGTCGCCGGCCGACTGTCGCAAACATCGTGTTTGCTCCACCCTGATGGCTCACCACTGCTTAAGAAAATATCAACACGCTCCGACAGACATCTGCCTGAGGACCTTCTGCTACTCCGGGAGTTCTGTTTGTATTTAAAACGCCAATTTCTGCGAAAAAAATACAAAAATATGAAATTTTGATATGTAAAAAGTCTCTATTTTCGCTGCATAAGCAAAATAAAGAAATTCCGTACAAAAATTCCTGATTTAGGAACTTTTTTTGTACGGAATTCATCGTTTTTGGACTATTTACACCAAACTAACTTTTCAGTTACTTAAGTTCTTTTTATGCAAAAGGATTCTCGGTAGGATACAGCATTCCCTTCGGCTGGTTGAAATTCAGATCCTCTACGGGTACGCCGATGTACTTGAATACTTCGTACAGAGCCTTGCCGAAGTGTCCGAAAGCAACAGCACCGTGGTGAGGGAAGTTCTTCTCGATCAGTACGTGACGATAGAAACGTCCCATTTCGGGGATAGCGAAAATACCGATACCACCGAAGGATCTGGTAGCTACAGGAAGTACTTCACCCTGTGCAATATATGCGCGCAGCTTGTTGTCTGCGGTAGACTGCAGACGATAGAAGGTGATGTCTCCGGGAACAATATCTCCTTCCAGAGTACCCTGGGTTACCTCTTCGGGAAGGGTTCTTGCCATGATCATCTGGTACTTCATGTTGCAGGAGGTCAGCTTCTTGGAGTTGGTGTTACCGCAATGGAATCCCATGAAGGTGTCATTGTGGGTATAGTTGAATTTACCCTTGATGGACTCTTCGTACATATCATCGGGAACAGTGTTGTTGATATCCAGCAGAGTTACGGTATCTGCGCTGACGCAGGTTCCGATGAACTCACTTAAGCAGCCGTAAATATCTACTTCACAGGATACGGGGATGCCCATACCGGTGAGACGGCTGTTCACATAGCAGGGTACGAAACCAAACTGGGTCTGGAATGCCGGCCAGCACTTTCCGGCAATGGCTACATACTTACGATATCCTCTGTGAGCCTCGATCCAGTCTAACAGTGTCAATTCATACTGAGCCAGCTTAGGCAGTACTTCGGGCTTATGGTTGCCTGCCCCCAGTTCTGCTTCCATCTCTTTTACCTTGGCGGGGATTCTCTCGTCTCCATCATGCTTCTTGAAGGCTTCGAACAGATCCAGTTCGGAGTTCTCCTCGATCTCTACCCCCAGATTGTACAACTGCTTGATGGGTGCATTACAAGCTAAGAAGTTCAAAGGTCTGGGGCCGAAGGAAATGATCTTCAGATCACTTAAGCCCACAATAGCTCTTGCGATAGAAATGAACTCATGCAGCATATCTGCACATTCCGCTGCAGTTCCTACGGGATTCTCGGGGATATAAGCTTTTACATTACGAAGCTTTAAGTTGTAGCTTGCATTCAGCATACCGCAGTAAGCATCGCCTCTGCCGCCTACCAGATCATTCTGGGTCTCTTCTGCTGCTGCAATGAACATTGCAGGACCGTCAAAATGCTTTGCCAGTAAGGTCTCGGAAATCTCGGGGCCAAAGTTGCCCAGATATACGCACAGTGCATTACAGCCTGCCTTCTTGATGTCTTCCAGAGCCTGTACCATATGGATCTCGCTCTCTACGATACATACCGGGCACTCATAGACACTGTCTGTTCCATACTTCTCAGTATAAGCCTTCATCAGAGCTTTTCTTCTGTTCACGGAAAGACTCTCGGGGAAACAGTCACGGCTGACAGCCACAACGCCAATTTTTACTTCGGGTAAATTACTCATTTTGTAATCCTCCTATTTTCGTTTTCTTTTTCTCTACACCATTTATTTTACCGCCGTCATACATCCATGCAGGGGATTCCGGCGTTCAAATCTTTTTATTCTGCCACCATTATTTGCTGACATCCAGATTCTCTCCAACAAGCCCGAGGAAGCTTCCCTCTGGAAGTCCACCCTCCGCATGGCCGATCAGCCATTTGTTCGTAGCGGCAAGCAGCGCATCCTCGCTGGGTGCCTTGCCCTGCTCCACCTTCTGATGTGCTCCTTCTAACGGATAGTTAGTGCCCTGAGGTAACACGATGGCTACCTGGAATCCCTGTCCGTCTACTCCACAGGGAGCATAATGCAGAGAAGTTGCGAAGACCTCTACACCGGTTCCGGCCGGTACTAAAAATGCTTCCATCTTAGAAGTATCGTAGGTAAAATCTTCTGCCACATCCGCTAACAGCCCCAGGATCAGGATAGCATCCGTTGCTGCCACATTAATTTCGGAACTTCTGTGATATTCCACGGCATTCAGTTTGGAATTATGGCCATTGCAGTAACCGATCTGTACAGGCATTTCTCCGTATGTGATGGTCTCCAGTTCTTTTTTCACAGGTAATGCTTCCAAAGCATTGATCCCGGGCTCGTACACCACGCCGTCAGGAACCGGAGTCTTTTTCATTTCTTCCACCAGCTGTGTAAAATCCACATTGGTGATCACTCTGCCATACTTACGAAATGCAGGATCTTTTACAGATAAAATATGCATTCTACTCTACCAACCTTTCTCTATTATAGCTCAAACTTAAAATTACGAGGTTCATTTTGTTATGTTGTTGTTTGATTTTTCTACGCGTTATTTAATGATCTCAAACAGCGGTCTGCATGCCGGATAGATCTGGCGGAATTTCTGATAGCGGTCTTCATATTTTGCCACCAGTTCCGGATCCGGTTCTACCGTTCCGGTGACTTTGACGAACTTCTCCGCGATCTCCTCCACACTTGCATATTCCCCACAGGCTACTGCCGCCAGCATGGCACCGCCCATGGCCGGTCCTTCTTCGCTTTCTATCACATCCACCTTCAGATTCAGGATATTGGCGATCATCTTCTTCCACAACGGGCTCTTGGCTCCGCCACCGCAGATCTTGGTCCGCTCCAGATGGATTCCCAGAGATTTTGCCACCTCCAGTGAATCACGCAGTGCAAATGCCACGCCTTCCAGTACCGCCTGCGTCATATCGGCTCTGGTGGTATCCATGGTCATTCCGATAAAAGTTCCTCTGGCATTGGGATCATTATGGGGAGAACGCTCGCCCATGAGATACGGCAGGAAGTAGACATGATTTTCTCCCAGCTTCTCAATCTGCGCCTGTTCTGCGGCATAATCCTTCGTTCCGATGATCTCATCCATCCACCATTTATTACAGGAAGCGGCACTCAGCATGCAGCCCATGAGATGGTAATGTCCGTCTGCGTGGGCAAAGGAATGCAGAGCATTGTGCTGATCTACTCCGAAATGATTGGAGGAAATAAAGATTGTTCCACTAGTACCCAGGGAAATATTACACATATTGTCCCCTACAGTTCCGGTACCTACAGCGGCGGCCGCATTATCCCCGGCTCCCGCCGCTACCACAACATTTGCGGGAATCCCCAGTTCGTCTGCCACCTCCGGCAATACGCAGCCCACCTTTTCATAACTCTCATAACAAGTGGCCAACTGCTCTTCTCTCACTCCGCAGATCTCACACATTTCCTTCGACCAGCAACGGTTCTTCACATCAAACAATAACATCCCGGAAGCATCTGATACATCCGTACAATGTACGCCGGTCAGACGATAAGCTATGTAATCCTTCGGCAACATGATCTTTTTGATCCGTGCGAAGTTCTCTGGCTCATTCTTTTTCACCCAGAGGATCTTCGGCGCGGTAAATCCGGTGAAAGAAATATTCGCAGTGTACTCAGACAACTTCTCTTTGCCGATCACATTATTCAGATAATCGCATTCCTCTGTGGTTCTGCCATCGTTCCAGAGGATGGCAGGGCGGATCACCTGATCCTTCTCATCCAGAATGACCAGTCCATGCATCTGTCCTCCGAAGCTAATGCCTGCCACCTGGCTCTTGTCCGCATCTTTCAAAAGCTCCCGGATGCCCTCCATAGTCTGTTCATACCAGTCCTCCGGCTTCTGTTCCGACCAGCCGGGATGTGGGAAATACAAAGGGTATTCCCGGGATACAATATTCCGGATGTTCCCTTCACTGTCCATTAAAAGCAGTTTTACCGCCGAAGTGCCCAGATCGATTCCAATATATAGCATGAATCTTCCTCCTACGTTTGTGCTGTGATCCATTTTCGTTCCTTTTCGTGCCCGTGCACGTTATAGTCTTATCATAACTGTTGTGAAAAAATTTTTCAAGTAGAAGTTTTTATGTTTTCAGTATTTTTTCACTAAAAAGTGAAGATGGAATTTCATCATTCATCATCCATTCAGCGTGCCCGGACAAATTCTGCACTTTCGTTGACGTCCCTCTGGAAATATGATACTTTTATAACTAGATACCTGGGACAGATATTACGGAAAGGCATGAGTATTCTATGGCAACCATCAAAGAAATCGCCGCATTGGCCGGAGTATCCCGCGGCACTGTGGATCGCGTCTTAAACGATCGCGGCGCAGTAAACCCGGAGACCGCCGAAAAGATCAGAAAAATTGCAAAAGAGCTGGACTATAAACCCAACCGCGCCGGTCTCGTTCTGGCAGCGCAGAAAAAGCGGCTGAAGCTGGGTGTCATTCTGTTTTCCACCGGGAATCCTTTTTTTCAGGATGTTCTGGCCGGAATCAATGAAAAGGCGGAAGAGCTGGCAGGTTACAACTGTACCGTGATCACCAAACAGATTTCTTTCGGTGTGGAGGCCCAGTTACGGGCAGTCAAAGAGCTTCTTGCAGAAGAAGTGAACGGCATTGCCATGACCCCTTACAACGACGAACGGATCCGCGACTGCATCAATACTTTATACGAGCAGGGGATTCCCGTGGTCACGCTGAATACAGACATTGAAAATTCCAGACGTATCGCTTATGTCGGCAGCAACTACACCCGCAGTGGTGCCACCGCCGCCGGTCTTCTGCAATTGATGACCTCCGGCACGGTAAACGTGGGTATTGTCACAGGTTCCTCCAACATTCTCTGTCACACAGAGCGCATTGCGGGATTTCTGAAGACATTAGAACCTTTCTCTGACCGGATCCGCGTCGTGGATACCGTGGAGATCCACGATGACGAAGTGGAAAGCTACGAAAAGACAACGACACTTCTGTCAAAGCATCCGGAGATCAATGCACTGTTCTTCGCCGCCGGCGGTGTCTACGGAGGCTGCCGCAGTGTAGAGGCTCTGGATAAAAAAAAGGCGATCCGGATCATTGCTTTTGATCTGGTCCCCACCACCCGCCAAATGCTGGAAAATGACACCATTGCCGCCACCATCTGCCAACAGCCGAAAATTCAGGGCAGCAAACCTCTTTCCCTGCTGTTTGCCTATCTGACGACCGGCGAAAATCCGGAAAAAGAATACAATTATGTAGCGGTAGATATCCGGATCAAAGAAAATATCTAAATAATTCTTAAGATTCTTCCGACACTCTTGTCATTCACAACATATAGTACTATAATATACACATTATCTACGAAATGTTGTTTTGAGGGGTACAAAAGCGGGGGAGTCTTTGATCCATGAATTTATCTGATCTGAAACGAAATGCATATATGTTGCGGGGTTCCGATGCAAAACGTGGCTACATGCGCTGGTGGCATTCCTTCCAGGGCATTTGTCCCACGACGCAGGAAACCCGCACTTTTTTTGTAGAATACAGCATTTTAAATCCAGCTCTCGGTACTTCCCAGCCTATTTTAGGTCAGCATCCCTACTATAAACGTCATGGTCTGAAACCATCTTATCTCTGCATAAAAGCCGGTGTATTCCCTGAGCCGGGAGATAGCGGGCTCCAGCTTCAGGCATATTATCCCCTGACCTCTCTGCAGGTGGTCCAGGATCCCTTTTACATGCAGTTTGAGGATTGTGTCTACAGCGAAAACCGGATCAGTGGTTCGATTGATATCTCCGATGAGGTTGCAAGACACCGCTCTCTTATGACCGATGCGGGCAGTTTTATCTGGGATCTGGAAGTGCATAAGGCGGTTGCCTGTCATACCGGCTATATTGCCAATGCTTTTTTTACCGCAGTTCATGCCCTGGAAAGTTTCTGGCATGGGGAAGGTATCCGTACCTTTTTCCGTGGGACCGTCATTTTGAACGGTGTCACCTACGAGGTAACTCCCGAGACCTCCTACGGCTATGCGGACAAACATTGGGGCCGCAGTTACAACCAGCCCTGGCTGCAATTTGCTTCCGGCCACCTGATCAGTGAGAAAACCGGGCGGGAATTGAAGCATTCGGCTCTGGCCATCGACGGCTGTTGTCCGAAATTTCTCTTTTTCCCCCTGCGACGCAGGATTCTGATGCAGCTGACCTATACCGGGGAAGATTTCGAGTATCATTTTGGCAGACCTCTTACACTGTCCCGCTGCAAGTGGAAAGTGAAAGAGACCAACAAACGTTTTATCTGGCATTTCAAAGCCCAGAACCGCACTTCCGTTGTACGGATCTCCGGAAGCTGCAGCAAAGAGCAGATGATGCCGTTACTCTATGAAAGTCCTGACGGAAAAGTATCCGACATTCCTCTCTGGGAAGGCGGCAATGCAACAGGCACCATAGAACTATACCGGAGAATCGGCGGTTCCCTGGAATTGATCGATCGTCTGCAATTTAAAAACGGATTATGTGCTTATCAGCGTTCCTGATTTTCGTCCGGGGAATAAAAGATAACTGCAATTTAAAAAGCTGTTGCCACAGATCACTCTGTTGACAACAGCTTTTGTTGTTTATCCTATGTAGCTTAGATTGCCTCTTCCGGCTCCTCCAATGCTTTTTCGTAACTCTCCAGGATCACCCTTTGCAAATTCTCTCTGGTGGAAGAATTGATGGGATGTGCGATATCCCTGTATTCTCCGTCCGTTGCCTTCTTGCTCGGCATTGCAATGAACAATCCCTTTTCACCTTCGATCACCTTGATATCATGTACGACGAATTCATCATCCAGTGTAATGGATACGATGGCTTTCATCTTGCCTTCCTTGGTGATCTTACGAACACGTACATCTGTAATCTGCATTTGCTAACCCCCTTGGTGTTATCGTGATCCCTACGCATTTCTCCGCCCTGCAGGCTCTCGAAACGCTACAGATATTCGTATTCCGGGCTATCGCCCTACTTACTCATATCTGTTAGATTCCCTAATGATCACATTGCCCTGCCTGCAAGCAGTCTCGCAATGTAGTCATTGAGAATCCGGATCACTTAGATCACGTATCGTTCATTCCTCTCAACTACGATCTTAACTTCGCCTTCTCCCACAAAGTACGAATTTGCACGGATCGTGTCACGGCTCTCTACAATACAGTTTTCAATATGCGTGTTATCTCCAATATACACATCATTGAGGATAATGGAATTCTTGATCACACAATTATTGCCGATATAGCTCTTCTTAAAGATCACGGAATTCTCTACCACACCGTTGACGATACATCCACTGGATACCAGGCTGTTACGCACCTGGGAACCGGGATTATATTTTGCGGGAGGCAGGTCATCCACCTTGGAATATACGTCCGGATACTGCTTGAAGAAATAGTTTCTCACATCTGCTTTCAAGAAGTCCATATTGGTGCTGTAGTAATCATCCACAGATGCGATATTTCTCCAGTATTCCTTGATCTTGTATCCATAGATTCTCTTCAGATCCTTGTAACGGATCAGGATATCTCTTACGAAATCGTAGCGGTCTTCCTCAGCACACTTCTCGATCATCTCGATCAGCAGTCTGCGTCGAACCACATAAATACCACAGGAAATGGTATTGGTCTTCGCCTGTAAGGGCTTCTCCTCGAACTCTTCGATACGACTTTCCTCGTTCATTCGAATCGTCCCGAAACGCTCTACATTCGTACCGGCTTCCATATCGCGGCAGACTACAGTGATATCTGCTTTTTTCTCGATATGGTATTCCAGCACCTTATTATAATCCAGCTTGTATACACAGTCGCCGGATGCGATAACTACATAAGGCTCATGGCTGTTCTTCAAAAACTGCAGATTCTGGTAAATTGCATCTGCGGTTCCTCTGTACCAGTTGCTGTTCTCTGCTGTTACAGCGGGAGTGAATACATATAATCCACCCTGTTTACGTCCGAAATCCCACCATTTGGAAGAGCTTAAATGTTCATTTAAGGAGCGGGAGTTATACTGTGTCAGTACGGCAACGCTCTGGATATGAGAGTTGCTCATATTGCTTAACGCAAAATCCACGCTTCGGAAACTGCCCGCGATCGGCATCGCCGCGATCGCTCTCTTATTGGAAAGTTCGCGCATCCGCTTGCTGTTTCCGCCTGCTAAAACAATACCGATTGCTCTCATACGATTCCACCTGCCTTTACAATGTAGCCGCCGCTCTCAAGCGCTCCGTCCGGATAATCCTCCGCGGTCGTCACACCTGAAATTGCTGTATTCTTGCCGATCTTTACGTTCTCCGGGATCACAGAGTGTTCGCCGATCGTCACAAGATCAAACTGGTATACTTTCTGGTCATATTTGCTCGGCGCATATTCACCAACACCAAGGTGCGCCCCGGCGCCGACCTTTACGTCCTCGGCCACGATCGCTTTTTCTACCACCGCGCCTTCACCGATCACGCTGTCCTGCATGATGATGGAGTCTTTGACTACAGCGCCTTTCTCGATCGTTACGCCGGATCCGATCACAGAGTTCGTTACCTCTCCGTAGATCTCGGAACCTTCGCCGATGATACACTTTGTGATCTTCGCGTCCGCGGAAATATACTGCGGCGGGATCCGGTCGCTCTTTGTATAGATCTTCCAGTATTCCTCATACAGGTTGAATTCCGGAATAATGTCGATGAGCTCCATATTTGCTTCCCAGTAGGAGCCGAGAGTTCCGACATCTTTCCAGTAGCCATTGTACTCATATGCAAAGATCCGTTTGCCCTGCTCGAAGCAATACGGGATCACATGTTTTCCGAAATCACAGCCCGGCTCCTCGGAAAGCTTGATGAGCGCTTCCTTCAGTGCCTTCCAGCTGAAGATATAGATACCCATGGAAGCGAGGTTGCTCTTTGGATGTTCAGGCTTTTCTTCAATTGATATTGCCTTACCATTCTCATCAAACTCTACAATACCGAATCTTTCCGGATCATCAACGTAATATCCAAAAACAGTAGCTCCGTCAGCCTTTGCCGCCGAACATCTTCTTGTCCATATCGCTGTATTCAATACCGCCTATTTTTAAATATACACCATCATTTAATCCAAAATGGAAAAAGCCTGTGTA
>ENA-UESS01001183-UESS01001183.1-human-gut-metagenome-genome-assembly--contig:-NODE-1183-length-11694-cov-15.722217_pt1 | contig 11694 bp, 12 predicted proteins | sample MGYA00243004_ERZ508005 | MGnify/ENA primary metagenome ERZ508005 (study PRJEB26167, sample SAMN06115471) | human gut metagenome | host: Homo sapiens | place: China:Guizhou | collected 2016-06-29...
AGATAGATTGCGACCCATGCCTTGACAAAATACTTGAAGAACATCCATGTATCTACATCATGCAGGTTGTTTCGCTCGGTCAGCATCGAGATCAGCTCATAGCAGAGTACCAGAGTGATGATGATTCCGGCAATCGGAACTACAACCGACTCTGATAAGTTCTGAATCATACTGAAAACGCTGCTGTTCCAGTTTTGTGGAGTGCGTCCAACCTGAGCCGCGATCTCACTTGTCTTTTCATTGACATCCGTGAACATCGTACTCATGTTGGACTCCACCATTCCTGTCAGAAGTTCCCGCATCCATTTTTCGATGGCTGCAAAAATATTATCGAACAATGGCGGGAGTACCTCCTATCGCGGGTGCTTAGCCGAACAGACCAGAGAGCAGAGGGATCAGCTGCGTACCGATGAGAATGACGCCGCCACCGCTCATGAGCTGCTTCATGCCCTGGGACTTTGCACCCGGATTGTCGTTGCCATATCCTTCCATCAGATTGACAACACCCCAAACGCCAAGACCTGCGCCAATAGCCACAACGAGAGTCTGCAGAACGGTAATAGACTGATTAAAGAATTCCATATATTATTTTCGCCAGACCGCAGATTTGATGAATATTTGCGATTCCAAAAGGGAAGCGGGCTGGCACATCTTCGGTGCTGCCCGCTTCCTGCGATTCTGGCTTCTCCTTTCATTTTCAATAAAGTCAGCCTTTTGGAATCACATGATAGATGGTGGTTATTTCGTGTCGGTCATACGGATCACCTGTTCAGGGTCTGCCCGAACGGGTGGGAGGGTGTATCGCTTGCTGTTGATAAAAGCCTCCTTCCTTATCCTTGTGCCTGTTCGGTCACATCCACTTCATAAAGGTCAAATTCTTCCGTGGTGAGCAGCCGCAGTTCGTGTTTCAGGTAGCGTTCTACGTCGAACTCGTTTTTCTTGTCGAAATCCGAAAGTTCCTTGTACCGCTTATGTTTGGTAATATCAAACTTATCGCTCAGGAATGGTCTGACACCTCTTAACTGTAAGATGCACTTGCTGCCGTCCATGACTGCAAGCTCATCCCGGCTCATCAGCTCTTTTCCAGTCTTTTGGTAGTTCGTTCCAAAAGAGGGACTGTTGCCACGGGTATCCGATGTGTTGTAAAGGTCGATGGTTTCCTTGCCCAGCGTTTCGGAAATCTCCTTGAGGGTGGAGCTTTCCTTGCCGCCCAGGAACAGCATCGTGTCGCAGTTGCCGATGATGGTTTCTGCGGCATCCTTGTAGATGGTTTTCAACTGGCTCTGCGACTGCAGGATAATGGATGCCGAAATCTCGCGGCTGCGGATGGTGGCGATCAGCTTATCAAACTTTGGGATCAGACCGATGTTCGCAAACTCATCGAGCAGCAGCCGCACATGATACTTTAGCTGACCTCCGCATTGATCGTCTGCACGGTCACAAAGCAGATTGAAAAGCTGGGTGTACATAATGGACACCACGAAATTGAACGTATCGTCCGTATCGGAAATGATAACGAACAAGGCTGTGCGGCGGTCCCCCAGCAAATCCAGTTCCATTTCATCGTAGGCCATCAGGTCACGCAGCTCCGCAATGTCAAATGGGGCTAACCTGGCACCACAGGAAATAAGAATAGATTTTGCCGTTTTACCGCTGGCGAGCTTGTATTTCTTATACTGCCTCACGGCGAAGTGCTGGGGGCTGCGGCGTTCCAGCCCGTCAAACATATAGTCCACCGCATTTTTGAAGGTTTCGTCATCCTCCCGGACTTCCATGCTGTTTATCATTTCCACCAGCGTATTCATGTTGCGTTCTTCCTCCGGCCCCTCAAAGACGATATAGGCCACAAGGGCGCAGTACAAAAGGGTTTCGGCTTTTGTCCAGAACTCGTCGCCCTCCTTGCCATCGCCTTTGGTATTGGCAATCAGGGCGGTAACGAATTTCAAAACATCGCTTTCCGTCTTGATATAGGCCAGCGGATTGTAGTGCATGGATTTTGAAAAGTCGATACTGTTGAACACCCGCACCCTGTATTTCTCCCGTTGCAGAAACCGCCCGCACTGGTCGAGGGTGCCGCCCTTCGGGTCTACCACCACATACGAGGAATGGGCTTGAAGGAGCTGCGGGGTCAGCCAGAACCTTGTCTTGCCCGAGCCGGACGAGCCGATGACACAGGCGTTTAGGTTCCGGGCATTGGCGGGTATCTTCGGACGGGTGTTCATGGTAAGGAACTCCGTCCCGGTCAGAATGACATTGTTCTGAAATTTAGGGTCTACAAACGGCTTTATATCCTCCTTTGTTCCAAAGCGGGCGGTGCCGTACTCCGCATCCCGCCGGAATTTTTTCGCCTGCCTGATCTTTGACTGTATCAGCAGATACACCCCAGCCGCACCGGCAAGGCCCACCAGCAGGTCAATACCTCCCAGCCCCGGCCAGTAGGTTTCAAAGGCTTTGGGGAAGGTATCAAGCATCCCCATGAGCTTTGTCCCGAAGTCTGTGCCGGGGGCGATCCGGTAGGCCGTCCCGATTTTGGAGAAGAACCAGAACACAAAGAGGTACGGCAGGTTTGGGAGCACATATTTTCTGATCTTGTCACTCAACGTCCGTCCTTCACCGCCTCTCTGGTCCGCTGCTTTTCCTTTGCCTGCGTCCTGATCTGCTCCGTGAATTTCCGAAGCTGGCCGAGGATGGAAGCCTTGTCCTGCTCTTTGTTCAGCACCTTTGCGCTGTACTTCTGGAAGGCCGCCGTGATAGCGTCCGCCTGATTGGCTTTGAAAAACAGCAGGTAATGGCCGGGGCTCACTTTATGGAAAGCGTAGTCCACATGGAACTCCTTCGCGATCCGGTCAAAATCCTTTGGGGCTCCCACATAGGGCATGGCGCTTTTGCCGCCATAGTGGTTCATCAGCTTTTTCACACTCTGGCGTCCCTGTGGGGTCAGCGCCTTCCGGTGGTGCTTTTGCAGCGTCCGCACCACCTTCCCAAGAGCGGCAGCCAGCACTTTTCCCGTGAGCTTCGTTGTCCTGATCGAAAGGGCAACCGTTTTTTGGTTTACTTCTTCCTGCATAAAACCTCCTTTCCGTCGGGGTTCCCGCTATCCGGGAGGCCCCCGTACAATCTCGGCGAACAGAAAGCCTCGGGCCAATGTGGCCCGAGGCTTACCGCTCGGCATCCCTGCCGGACGGAGCTTTCTTTTCCGGCTCCGTCTGGACTTTTTCGCCCTGTTCCCGCATGGTCTGCAAGATAGAGGGCTTCTTTTGAAGCTGGGAGGGCTTTTCGCCGGACAGCGGCTTGATACATTCCAGCCGGTCAGCCGCCCGGATGGCGTTGTCCGTGAGCTGCCTCTGCCATGCACCCACGCTGGGAGCCCAACGAAAGCCGCTGCTTTTCAGCTCGGCCCGGGTGTCCGCGTCAGGCTTTCCGTCAAAGAACACCTGCAAGCGGTTGTCCTCCCGGTTCATTTCCACACGACCCCCATCGAACTCCCAGCCGGAAAATTCCTGCTGTGCCTGTTTGGAAAGCTGTTCGATACGGGCCTTTACCCGGCGGATCTCCGCGTTGTTGTTGGTAAGCTGGTAGCTTTCAAAGGGCCTCGGGTCGCTCCGCCAGCTTGACGCCATGCTTGCTTTCAGCTTTTCGATCTGGTCCGGCGACAGCAGCGCACAGCCGTCCAGCTTGCCATGCTTGCGGTAATAGGCGTTGACCTCCTTCATAATGAGCTGGGAGCGTTCCAGCCCGTCCAGCTTCTTCTGGAGCTTTTCAATCGCTGCCGGGTCATCGGCGCTGATCCCGCCCATGCCGGTACTGCGTATCTTATCCAGCAGCCCTTGAATATACCGCCATTCCTCCATGTTGCTGTCCCGGGCCCGGTTCTGTTTTTCCTTCTTTCCCACCGGGAAATTGGCAGGTCCGGCGATCATCACAGAGGGAACCCTTGCGTCAATGGCAAAGCCCTGGTTCATGTTTTCGGCCAGCTTGCGGGCGTAGGTGTCTAACAGATGGTCGATCTTCTCATGGTACATGGGGTCCACCCGGGATTTCTGCTTTTCCGCTATGGCGGCGGCCTTGTCCACCATTGCCCGGTATTCCGCCGTTGCGCTCCCTTCCTTGTAGTCGGAAAAGCTGTTCATTTCCTTTGCCCGGCGGGCGGCTCCTTCATTGATAGGGTAATAGTTGATGGTATGCACCTCCTTCATGCTTCGGGCCATGCTGGCCCGAAGTCTTACCGTTCTTCATGGGAAGGCCCCGCCTTGTCCTTTTTCGGAGCGGGCGGGGCTTCTTGAAACCGTTTGAGTGCAGCGAGAATGGAGTGGACAGGCTCGGCCTTTTCAGGATAGGCAAATATCCGGTGTTCCGGCGGAATGTCCTGCGGCCCGTGGTAATACTCCTTGAAGCCCTCCGGGACTGCCGACACATACCCACCGGGAGCGAATACGCCGCCCTCGTTGATACGCACATCCCGCCCGTATGCCTCATAATCGAAGTAGTTCTGAATGTGCTCCGGTATGTCGATAGTCCCAAGCTCGTCGGCGTAAAGACGGCCCAGCCCTTCATCATCGGAAATATCCGGGTAAAAGCGGTAAAGGTCAAGGTTCTGCGTCAGGTTTATCAAATCCTTCACGCTCCTTGTGTGGTTTCCCAAGACAAGAGCGGCTTCAAAGGTTTCCAGTCCGCCCTTATCCCGTACTTCCAGCAGGGCGTGGCCCAGCTCGTTCAGCTCGTCGATGTTCTCACATTCGTAGAGATGATCGTAGAGCCCCAGCACATCGCTGTCAAAGCTGGTAAAGAACACTTCGCTGTACCGTTTCCCGTCTATCCCGATTTTGGCAAGGGCGGCCTGCAACTCCTGTGTCGTCATGGGGAAATGTACCGTTGTCCCTACCTCAATCCCCATCAAGGGGTACAGGGCGGTGTTGGTTATATAGGCTTCAAACATGGGCTCATTCCTCCTTTCCGGCCCGGTCAGCCAGCACCTCATAGATCCCGGCCATAATGTAATCGGCGCAAGGGAGGGCAATCGCGTTTCCCAGCGCCTTGTAGCGTTGCAGAGGCCGGATCTCCACGCCGTCCGCCCCGTACTTTGTCCAGCCCTCTGGCAGCCCCATCAGCCGTTCGCTTTCCGTTTCCGTCAGAAAACGGATACAGCCGCCCTTCGGGTCGCCCTCATACCAGAAGGCAAAGGGCGTTACATCACTGGCTAAAAGAGTGGGAAAAGGGTCAGTTGGTAATCCGAAGCTGTTTCGGAAGGCCGTTTCTTCCTGCCTTTTTGCCGCTCCCCGCATACGGAAGCACTGAAAGGGGTGGATGACTGGTATCTGCCGCCCTGTTTCAAAAGAAGCTGTTCGATCTCCTTCGGCGGCGGCCCGCCCGCCCTCTCCGCAAGGCGGAGGAAGTGGGAGCATTGGACGGGGCTTAAATAGTATGTCTGCGGCACGTCTGCCTCCAAAATCCGCCACGACGAAAATCCGCTGCCTTCGTGCCAGCCTTCGGGAGCCTGCCCAATACTGGGCGTCCATGAGTCGCCAGCACACATCAGGCGTTCCCCCTCGCACCATTCCGGCGTTTCCCCATCTTCCCGAAGGAGGCATTGGAACTTCGGTGTCCGAGAAGGCGGATAGGACGGCTCTAAAGTCCATCCGGTCATTTGTAGAAAACGCTCCCATGACGTTTTCCCAAACAGCGATAGCTGGATATAGGTTATCAGTAGCATCCCTCATTTCCTGTATGATACGAAACGCCTGATAGAACAGGCTTGATTTTGCCCCGGCAAGGCCGGAGCGGTTGCCGATCAGAGAAAGGTTCTGACAGGGGGAACCGAAGGTAATTATATGGACAGGTGGGATTTTCCCGCCGTCCACCTTCGTAATATCCCCCAAATGCACCATGTCGGGAAAGTGCCTTTTGGTTATGGAGATGGGCGCTTTTTCAATCTCGCTGGCCCATACCGGACGGATACCGCACCGGGAAGCAGCCAGAGGGAACACGCCGATCCCGTCAAAAAGGCTCCCCAGCTTAATGTCCGGCATGGCCCGGGGTGCCGTGTCCCTTCACGGCAAGCACCCCTTCCAGCGTTGTCGCCGCAATGCCCAGCCGTCCGGCAACCGCAATATCGTTTTCACATTCCCACTTTTCAGAATCCTTTTAAAATTTCTGATAGTGCGTATTATCTCCTTCTTCTTGTTCATACTTTAGTTTTATCCTCTTTTAAAATAGTTTTATAGGCTTCTTCCATCCGTTCAATCTCCTCCACACATGCCAGCCATCCGGGAAAACCTCCGATGTTTTTGTCATCGATATAGCAATGGGCATATATCTTTTTCCCGCCTTCCCCATATTTAGCGACATTTTCAGGATCATGGTCATTTACACGGTCGAATGGTATTTTGCGTTCCAACAGCCAGTTGATGGCATTCAATAACTGATCACCAGTACGGCATGTCCAAATAATGATTTTATGTCCTTCATCATGTAATTTCCGGAGCGATTCACCAGCGTATGGTTGCTCCCCGTCAATAGCCGGGAATTTCCCCCGGCTAATGGTTCCGTCAAAGTCAACTGCTATAATCATAATCTACAGAATGAAGGTTCAATACGACGCCATACTCCGTTCTCGTCACGCTTATGGAAATAGTAATTAGTTGCAGTTTTATACACGACATTGCTTTCTTTGAACAACTGCATGATAGCCGCATATTCTTCATCAAAACGTGACTCCAATTCATACAATTTGCTTATAGACTTATAGTCCAAATCCCCCTGACGGTTACGTTCGAGAAGCGTCATCGCCATTTGATACATCGGATCATCGACTCCTTTTTCTGAATGGGCTATATAATTCTTCAGGTAGTCAATCAGCCTTTCGGCAGCGAGATCGGCACGTTCATCAAAACTTTTCACCTTATTGCTTTTTACCTCCAGTTTGAAGTTCCCGTCTACTACTGAAAAAGTGGCGGTCTCTTCACCCTGACGCATACGGAGCTGACTGTATTCTCGCATCACGTTGCGGAAAGCCTTGCTTTCACCTACAATCCAATCATAAAAGCCCTGAACGTCATTCACTACTGGCATGAGTTTACTTTCCACATCGAACATGAATTGATGCCTCAATGCTTCGTAGGTTTCTTTCCGCTGAATGGACTCTGTTTTTTCTTCCTCTTTCAGTTTACGCAACAGTTCCGCCTTTTCTTCTTTTGACAATTTACTAATATCCATACTATTAACTTTTAAATGATTAATTACAATTTGATTTTATATACTTCTTTCAGTTCCCGTTCCTTGTTTTCCGCTTCGATATAAAGCGATGACCTTTGGTCTACCAACTTCGCAAATGTATTGCGATCCATATTCCCGGCATACAATTTTTCGTGTATGGCATCCAGTTCACCGGGAATCTTGTCAAGCCGATCCAGTAATTCATTAATCCGGTTAATCCGGTGTTGTTCTGCACTAATATCCGCCATCTTCTTTCTTCTTTAATATTGATTCCAGCTTCGGTATCAACAGGAGAAGTTCTTCCTCGTCCAGTTCGCGAAACTTCTTTCCAGCTATCCGAACATCAAGGCAAAACGCATTTACCGCTCCCCAGTCTGTTGTGTCGATTCCGATCCGCTGCACTCTCTTCAGGACAGCCGACCTGCGTCTCCTTATTTCCCGTTCGGTGATAGTCAAATCCCGGTTTTCTTTTTTCGCACCGTTCAAATAGCCGCAGAGATACATTGCTTCGCTGTATGTCAACTCTTTTGTGGTATTTGTCCGCCCGTCCGTTAGGTCTAGTAGGATAGCCCGCTTTTGTTCGTCATCAATGCCTTGTGCGCTGTATATGATATGCAGGCGTTTGATAAGGCTTTTACTGATAGGTTTCTTCGTCTTCTGTTCCATCATTATCGCTTTTAATATTTTCAATCCAATGTTTTTGATACCCTTCCGCCCATACTATGTAATATCCGCGTGAACCTCCTTTGCCACGTCCGATAAATGTTGCCTTGAAATGTTCCACGTAGATTCTTTTAAAGCTGTCACGTTTCACGTCATAGGCGGTTTTTCCTTCCACCTCGCGCCCGTCCACATGCGAGATAAAGACAAATATCTTTCGCGGATACTTCTTGCGCAGGCGGATTATTTCGGGGGCTTTCGCTCCCCCTTGCTGCTCGAAGTATTGTATGGAGTCTATCATTATCACGTCCGGGCTGCGTTGCTTTGACAGGTATTCGTCCAGTTCTGTGATGGTGGCTTCATCCGAATAGATTATATTATTCGTTTTACTATGAATGCCGACACTAAGAACGGAATTCACGAAGTCGTCGCACGCGCCCATTTCAAGTGTTAAATAAAGAACCCGAAGCCCCATTTCATCAAATTTGCGTGCCAGCTGCAGAGCGAAAGAACTTTTTCCTTGTCCCGACTTTCCGTAAATGATCCAGCAACCGGACTTTTCCGGACGACCGAATGCCAGATACCATTCACCGTCAAAATCAATATATTCATGTCGGATGTCTTCTAGGTTCTTCTGACTCCAAATTCTCATACCAGTTCTTTGAGCACAGGCTAAATTCGGTTGTTCGGAAGAGTTCTTCTGATCCGTTACTTTCATGCCAGTTCTCCACGCTCGATTTGTTGTTTTATTATACGGTCTTCGATCATGCCGGACAGTTCACGCAAATCATCGGTAAACCAAACAAATTTTCCCGGTACAGGCTCTTTTTTCTCTTTGTTCAACTTTCCCCAAATGATATCCTGTTCCTCTGTATCATTGATCCCGTTTGCCGCGCAAATGGCTTTGACATCTTTCTTTGTAGCTCCCAGCAACGTGATATAGTTGCGGCAAAACCTGCCGTCTATTTCGTCGTATCCTTCTACGCGACCGACATAACGCTTTATATTGCGCTCCAGCGTCTCCGTTCCGGCTACGATAGCCCCCATACGGTGTATAGTGTCATCATATAGAGGTATAAGCGTACAGAGGGCACTGTGCGCCAGTTTTCCGGCATCATCAAGGATTAACAAAGGGAATTTTCCAGCCATACGGTTAACGTGTGAAACAATCAAGTCCATAAGCTCATCGTTATCCATATAGCGCGTTACTGTTTCCCCCATACATGTAGCTAACTTGGTCAGAAATTTACGTGCTGTCCATTTCCGGCATTTCAGATATATGACTGAATTATCAGCACTCATGTTATAAAGGTCTATGAGGGATTGTGTCTTTCCACTGCCGGAACGGGAAGATATGCACATCCATTTGTGATTCCGTTTGGCTGCCACGAACGCGGTGCGTACCTGCTGGTAACTGGTGACGCTTTCCACTACATTCCAGGCGTTTTCGTAGTAATTAAGACCGGAAGCGATCTTTTCAGCGATAGAGTCTTCGTTAGCTCCATACTTGCCGCTTCTGAATTGGGACATGGCGGTATCCGATATTCCACACTTCCGTGCCAACTCCGTTGCAGATGAACCACGATTGATTAACTTCTCTATGTACGTTTTTAATGCTTGATTATCCATGTTGTATATCTTTTAAATTGTTTTTAAATCATCTTGAAAAATTCATATCCAGCGGGTTGTAGTCGTAATCTTCATCGTCCGTTCCGGTAGAAGCCATTGCTACACTTTGCCGGGTGATATGTTGGGTCACTTCCATGAAATCCGCATCCGTGGCGTCATCCCTCATTTTTGACCGGACATCCTTGTGCTGTCCCAAGCTGTCAGTTATCAGATAGCGGTCAAGAACCGTTCCTGCAGCTATTTCGGGGATACGTTGGCAAATGGTGGTGATTCTCCTGTCTACCTCTTTCACTTTCTCCTTCACCGTTTCCACCATTTCAGTGTTGAACCTGTCGACACGTGCCCGGTATTCAAAATGTTCCGGTTTCTGATCAGCCAAAGCCATCGGAACTTTGATATCACGTTGCAGTACGTATTGCAATGTCCCGATCTCTTTGTCAACACGACCGGACTTCAGGCGTTTTGCGTTCGATACAAGCACCTGACTCATATCGTCCGGGTCAAAGCGTACTATCCAGTCTTCGTTGTAATGGTCGCGGAGAGAAAGGTCGAAGCTGTCGAAGCAGATTCGTTCGCCCATGAATTCGATAAACAGCCCCGAACCTGTGATCTTATTTGTGCGTCCGGTGGTTTCCCCCATGAGCATCAGATATTCTTCAATCCCGAAAGGCATTTTACGGGCTTCTTCAGTACGTTCCCATGCAGCGCGGTAAGCATCTATCTTCTTTGCCCGTTCCTGTGCTATAATAGCCTCTAATTGCGCAATAACGGTGGCTTCATCCGGGATGAACTTGTGATTTTGGTTTAAGACTTCCAAATTAGGCTGGTTATCTTTGTCGGCAGTGATACCGAAGCCCGACCAGTTCGCCTGTTTTTGGCAGTATTCCACGTTCAGCCGTTTGAAATAGGGTTCTACAATTTTGGACTTTGCATTTCCCAAAGCGGCTGGTGTATAGTACTTGGTCATGGCTTCATAGAAGGGAACCATCACCTTCTTTTGATAATTGTCGCTTTGTAGCTGTAAAGGCTTATAGCGTTCCCCAAATAGCTCTTTGGTATGTTGTACCGCATTTCGTAATGCTTCACGAATAAGAGCGGGTGATTCATGGTCGCCAATGGCATACCCTACCGGATATTTTTCACATGCGTCAAGTACGACTACCATCGTTTTCCGGTTGGTATAAGTGGTGTACATATATCTCTTTTCCTCACCGTTTTTCTTTACCGTTTTGGGAGTCTTTTTCTGATAGAACAGTTCCGCATCCCATCCGTCCAGCGTCCAGTAAGTAAGTGCTTGTGTCGGGGCTTCGCGGTGTATCTGTTTCATGCGTGTGTTCTTCAGAGCTTTGTCTCCCTTATTTCCCGCCATTGTTGTGAGAGCAAATTTTTGTCTCCAGTTCTCAACGGTGGTAGGACTATCGATCGGTTTCCAATCCATCAGGGAAGCCACCTTGTTGTATTCTTCCATGATTTGGACATTATTCAGATTGTTATGCATACTGATTAATTTATGCATCACCGCCTTTGCGTCCTCGTTCAGTACGACTGCCGCGTATTTGTTGCCATACGATTTATGGATGACACTGCGATAGCCTTCTTCCTCACTGATCCGTCGTGCCGCTTCATATTGCTCGCATTTACGTTTCAAAGCCTTCCAGTTCTTCGGCAGGTTATGAGGAAAAATATCACGCCCGTTCGGGTCTTTCAGTGTCAGAAGATCATTGCTCAACTTACAGAGCTTTTCCCAAACGTTGATGCGCGTACCACCACCGCCTATCGAGTTGGCTTTACGACCATCGCGAAGGGAGAGGAGCGCGTTCATGATGCGTACATTCAGGGTATATTCGTCAATCTTTGCGGGGGGAAGCTTCTTGTCACCGTCATAGCGGTATTTCACACTGAAAAACTCATAGGCAGCGTTACCGTAGACAATAGCATCTTCCAGTATAGACTTCTGTGTTTTAGTGGCAATTTCCGCACGAGGGTCACCCTTACGTACAATGTACTCTTTCTTTACGTCCTTTCTCATGGTTTCAAAATCTACTAGGGCAGGACATCCGGGAATACCACGACGGAGTACGATAAGTTGCCCGTTCCTCACCATCGAATAGTATGTTCCTTCATGAATGAACCCATCTTCACTCCCAACTTGCGTTTTGGGATTTAAGATGATTAATTCATTCGCAAACACGC
>ENA-UESS01001189-UESS01001189.1-human-gut-metagenome-genome-assembly--contig:-NODE-1189-length-11659-cov-7.595579_pt1 | contig 11659 bp, 8 predicted proteins | sample MGYA00243004_ERZ508005 | MGnify/ENA primary metagenome ERZ508005 (study PRJEB26167, sample SAMN06115471) | human gut metagenome | host: Homo sapiens | place: China:Guizhou | collected 2016-06-29...
GGCTATACCGGAGAGGCGCTTTTGGAGGAAGCAAAGCACGGCTATGCCTTTTTGAAAGAACACTGTATCGACCAGGAGTACGGCGGCATCTACTGGTCGTTAAACTATGACGGGACACCGTTTGATACGACAAAACACACCTACAATCAGGCGTTTAGCATCTATGCATTGTCCTCCTACTATGAGGCGTCGCACGACGAGGAGGCGCTTGCGCTGGCAAAGCGGCTCTTTTCCCTGATCGAGGAGAAGTGTACGGACGGGATCGGATATCTGGAGGCTTTTACCAGAGAGTTTCATCCGGAATCCAATGAGAAGCTGTCGGAGAACGGCGTGCTTGCGGATAAGACGATGAACACCCTGCTTCATGTCTTTGAGGCGTACACGGAACTGTACCGTGTGTCGCGGGATGAGACCGTGGGGGAGCGCCTCCGCTGGATCATGGATGTGTTTGCAGAGAAAGTATACAATCCGGCGAAGCGGAGACAGGAAGTGTTTTTCGATGCCGGCTATCACACGATCTTAGATCTGCATTCCTACGGGCATGACATTGAGACAGCGTGGCTTTTGGACCACGGCGTCAAGGTGCTGGGCGATGAGGCGTATGAGACGAAAATTGGCCCGATCACACAGGCACTTGCGGCACATATTTATGAGACGGCGTTTGACGGACACTCCCTGGCAAACGAGTGTGACAGGGGTGTGGTCAATACACACCGTGTATGGTGGGTGCAGGCGGAGACAGTAGTCGGATTTTTGAATGCCTATGAACAGATGCCGGATCATTCCGAGTACCGGGATGCGGCGCTGGCGGAGTGGCAGTTTATCAAAGAACACGTCATTGATCCGCGCAGGGGAAGCGAGTGGTACTGGGAAGTGTATGAGGACGGAAGTCCGATTTTAGACCGGCCGATCGTGGAGCCGTGGAAATGTCCGTATCACAACGGGCGCATGTGTATCGAGGTACTGGGACGCATCAAGGAAAATTGAGGAGAATTGGCTATGCTGCATGAGAGATATTATATTGAAAAAGAAAAGCAGGAAAAACTGCTTGCGCGGAAAAATGAGAAGTCGGATTTTTACAACGGCGTATTTGACCGTTACGAGTATCCGGTTCTCACGAGAGAACATATTCCGCTGACCTGGCGGTACGATTTAAACCCTGACACCAATCCGTACTTTATGGAGCGTCTCGGCATCAACGCCGTGATGAACTCCCGAGCGATCGAGCTGAGCGGAAAATAGGATCTGGTGGCGCGCATCGAGGGGAATGACAGAAAGTCTTTCTTCGGCGTGGCGGAGAGCGACAACGGAATCGACGGTTTCCGTTTCTGGGATTACCCGATTCTTCTGCCGGATACCTGCCCGGAAGAGACAAATGTCTATGACATGCGTCTGACGAAGCATGAGGACGGTTACATCTACGGCGTGTTCTGCTCCGAGTCAAAGGATACGAGTGTGAAAGATCTCTCGGCGGCGGTAGCGGCAGCCGGAATCGTCCGCACCAGGGATTTAAAGAACTGGGAGCGCCTGCCGAACCTCGTCACGCGGCGTTCCCCGCAGCAGAGAAACGTGGTGCTGCATCCGGAATTCGTCGACGGCAAATATGCGTTTTACACCAGACCGATGGATGATTTTATCGAGACGGGAAGCGGCGGAGGCATCGGATTCGGTCTCTGCGAGGACATCACACACGCTGTGATCGATGAGGAAAAAATGACGAGCCTGCGCAAATATCACACGATCACGGAGGCGAAGAACGGAGCCGGTGCGACGCCGATCAGGACGGAAAAGGGATGGATTCATATCGCCCACGGTGTGCGCAACACGGCAGCGGGACTGCGCTATGTCATCTATGCGTTTGCAACGGATTTAAAAGATCCGTCGAAGGTGATTGCCGAGCCGTCCGGACTTCTGATCGGACCGAGAGGTGAGGAGCGCGTCGGGGACGTCAGCAATGTGGTATTCACCAACGGAGCGATCGTCAATGAGAAAAACGAGGTGTTTATTTACTACGCATCCTCGGATACACGGATGCATGTGGCGACCACGACGGTGGAGAAGCTGGTGGACTACGTATTCCATACGCCATCCGATCCGGGAAGATCGGTGGAGTGTGTGGCACAGCGGTGCAGTCTCATCGAGAAGAATCTTGCATTTTTAAAAGCGAATGAATAAATACGGTCAGCATAGAAAAATGGGCCGCGGCGGCGGCAGAAAGAGGTAGAAGTTATGAGCAAATATAAAATGATCAGCCCGAAAGTACCGAATGTGCCATGGCAGGAGCGCCCGGCAGAGTTAAACGGAGCACCGGTATGGAGATACAAGGAGAACCCGGTCATCGGCAGAAATCCGGTGAAGGGCGTGGCGAGAATCTTCAACAGTGCGGTGATGCCGTACGGGGATGAGTTCATCGGCGTCTTCCGCGGAGAGCAGACGAACGGAATTCCGTATATCTATCTGGGAAGAAGCAAGGATGCCATCCACTGGAATTTTGAGGAAAACAAGATCAACTTCGTGGACGAGAACGGTGAGTCCTTCATGCCGGTCTATGCGTATGATCCGAGACTTGTGAAGGTGGAGGATACCTACTATATTATCTGGTGCCAGGATTTCTACGGCGCAGCGATCGGTATGGCGAAGACGACAGATTTTAAGACATTTACCAGAATCGAGAATCCGTTCCTTCCGTTTAACCGGAATGCGGTGCTGTTCCCGCGCAAGATCGGCGGCAATTTCATGCTGCTCTCGAGACCGTCCGACAGCGGCCATACACCGTTCGGTGATATTTTTATCAGCGAGAGCCCGGATCTCACCTACTGGGGAAAACACCGTCATGTGATGGGCAAGGGTTCCGAGTGGTGGGAGTCCTTAAAGATCGGCGGCGGTGCGGCTCCGATCGAGACATCTGAGGGATGGCTTCTGTTCTACCATGGTGTGAGCGGCACCTGCAACGGATATGTCTATTCAATCGGCGGTGCGATCTTAGACATCGACAATCCTTCCATCGTGAAGTACCGCTGTGAGACGTTCCTTCTGACACCGGAAGAGTGGTATGAGGAGCGCGGATTCGTGCCGAACGTATGCTTCCCGTGTGCAACGATCCACGATTCGGAGAGCGGAAAGATTGCGATCTATTACGGAGCAGCAGACAGCTATGTAGGACTGGCGTTCACGGAACTGGATGACATCATCGATTACATCAAGGAGCACAGTGTGGTGACGACAACCGATACCGAGATCGGAAAAAGATAACAGAGAACTGGAATGATGGGGCTGCGGCAGCCGGAAAGAGAAGAGCGCATTGTGCGTAATACCTCGGGGCTTTCGCAGCCCTGCTGCGTATCCGGCAGAAAGCCGGAAGACAGGGGGAGAAAGAAATGACAGCAAAAAAAATGATCAGGAATATCGAAGCGGACGATCCGATGTTACAGTATAGCGGAAGAATCGATGACGGCGATCCGAAGGCGCCGGTGCTTATCTATGCGGCGAGCTGGGTGAAAATGATTTTTACCGGAACATCGGTGGCAGTCACGCTCGCCAACCATCATGCGTACTGGACGAATGAGATGGGCTATCTCTTGGACGGGGTGCAGGGACGCATCCGCCTTTTGAATGACGGAAAAAAGAAAACCTATGAGATTGCGGGGCAGTTGCCGGATGCGCGGCATGAACTGCTGCTGTTCAAGCGCATGGATGCCTGCCATACGGTGACGTTCTATGGATTTACCGTGGATGACGGCGCAGATCTTCTGCCGCCGGAGCCAAAGCCTGCCCGCCGGATGGAAGTGTTTGGCGACAGTGTCTCGTGCGGTGAGGTGTCGGAGGCGGTCGACTATGTCGGAAAAGAGGATCCGGTGCACGACGGACAGTATTCCAACAGCTGGTATTCCTATGCCTGGATGACGGCGCGAAAGCTTGGGGCAGAACTTCACGATACCTCACAGGGCGGCATTGCGCTGCTTGACGGGACGGGATGGTTCGGTGCGCCGGCATACTACGGTGTGGAGTCCTGTTACGACAAGCTAGAGTATAATCCGGATCTTGGAGAGGTAAAGAAATGGGATTTTTCACGCTATACGCCGCAGGTGGTTGTGGTTGCCATCGGGCAGAATGACAATCATCCGGTGGACTATATGGCAGCGGATCCAGAGGGCAGTGCGGCAGAGCACTGGCGGAAGCGCTACCGGGAATTCATTGAGATACTGATGAAGCACTATCCAAAGGCGCAGATCATTCTTGCGACAACCATCTTAAAACATCACCCGAACTGGGATGCGGCGATTGAGACGGTGTGTGGGCAGATTGCAAGTGAGCGCGTGCACCACTTTTTATATCGGAGAAACGGCTCCGGAACGCCCGGACACATCCGGATTCCGGAGGCGGAGGAGATGTCGGAGGAGCTGGCTTCCTATATCCGTTCGCTCGGAGATGAAATCTGGGATGTTTGAGAGACAATAAAGGGAAAAGAAAGAGAGAAGGAGCAGAAATATGAATATGCAGATTGATCTGGAAAAGGGAATTGCAAATGTGGGAGATGTGAGTAGAATGAAGGAGGTCATGGCGCGCGCCAGACGCGGGGAGCGTCTGGTAATCGGTTTTATCGGCGGTTCGATCACGCAGGGAAGCCTTTCCTCGACACCGCAGACGTGCTATGCCTACCGTGTGTATACATGGTGGAAAGAGACCTTTCCGCAGGCGGAGTTTGTCTACTGCAATGCTGGGATCGGCGGCACGACATCGGAGTTCGGCGCGGCGCGTGTGGGGACGGATCTTCTGGCGGAGAGACCGGACTTTGTGATTGTGGAATTTTCCGTCAATGATGAGAGCACGGAGCATTTTAAGGAGACCTATGAGGGACTGGTGCGGAAAATCCTTGGTGCCGCGTGGAATCCGGCGGTTCTTCTGGTACACAACGTGTTTTACCACAACGGAGCCAACGCGCAGGTGATGCACGCGGCAATCGGCAGACATTATGATCTGCCGTCGGTCAGCATGCAGAGCTCTATTTACCCGGAGGTGGTGGCAGGACGGATTGAAAACCGCGCGATCACGCCGGATGATCTGCACCCGAACGATGAGGGGCATGCGCTGGTGGCGTCGGTGATTACTTATTTTCTGGAGCAGGTACGAAGCGGAAAACTGACCGGCAGCAATACCAGTTTTGTACCGGGGACAAAGCTGCCGGCTCCGCTTACAAAAAATGCCTACGAGGATTCCGTCCGCATCCGCAATGCCGCAGCACCGGATATGGTAGGTCTGCCGCAGCCTCTCATGGAGGGCTTTGTGCCGGATGAGGCTGCACAGAACGGGATCACGGACTGCTTCCGCTATGGCTGGACGGCGAAAAAGACGGGGGATGCCATCACCTTTTTGGCGGAGGGCAGCTGCATTGCCGTCCAGTACCGGAAGTCGGTAAAGCTTCCCGCGCCGGTTGCACTGGCGGTCGTGGATGACGATACGGAGCATGCGGTGCGTCTGGATGCAAATTTTGATGAGACCTGGGGAGATAAACTGGAGCTTGCGACACTTTTAGAGCACGGAAAAGAGGGGCGGCACACCGTCACGATCCGCCTCGCAGAGACGCATGAGGACGATGCGGTTCCGTTTTATCTGGTGTCCGTGATTGCGGCGGGGAGAAGCGGAAAAGACTGACGGCAGGCACAGCCCGTTTTACAGAATATGCGTGCAAAAGGATTGCAAAATCAGAAAAAATGTTGGAAGATAGAGAGAGACACTGCGATTGCAGGAGCAGGAGGTTATAAGAATGTTTCGAGAGGATTTTGTGTGGGGCGTTGCGAGCAGCGCCTATCAGGTAGAGGGAACGGACGCAGCGGACGGCAGAGGCGCGTGTGTCTGGGATATGTTTGCGGCGGACGGCAGGGTGTTTGAACATCAGAATGCAGACACAAGCTGCGATCACATGCACCATTATAAAGAAGATATTGCGCTGATGAAGCATCTGGGAATCCGCGCGTACCGTTTTTCGCTGAACTGGGCGCGGATTCTGCCGGAGGGAACCGGTCGCGTGAATGAGAAAGCGATCGCCATGTACCGTGATATGATTCTCACGATGAAGGAGAACGGCATCACGCCATACCTGACGCTGTTTCACTGGGAATTCCCACAGGCGCTTTATGAGCGGGGCGGCTGGCAGAACCCGGACGTGGTGCAGTGGTTTGGAGAATATGCGAAGGTGGTTGCCGAGAATTTCAGCGACATCTGCGAATATTTTATTACGATCAACGAGCCGCAGTGTGTGGTCGGTCTCGGACATCTGAGCGGTGCTCATGCGCCGGGCGTGAAGCTTCCCATCGCACAGACGTTTCTGGTGGCGCATCATCTTCTGATGGCGCACGGTCAGGCGGTCATCAACCTGCGCAGATATGCAGTCCGGCCGGTCAAGATCGGTTTCGCTCCGACCGGCGGTGTGGCGTATCCGTACACCGACCGTCCGGAGGACATTGAGGCGGCGAAAAAGGTGTATTTCGGATTTTACAATTCGATCGATAACTGGACCTGGAATGTATCGTGGTTTTCCGATCCGGTATTCCTTGGACATTACCCCGAGGAGGGGCTGAAAAAATTCGCGCCGTATCTTCCGGAGATCACACAGGAGGACATGGAGCTGATCTATCAGCCGCTTGATTTTATGGGACAGAATATTTATAATGGGTACTACGTCCGCGCCGGCGCAGACGGCGAGCCGGAATTTGTGGATCGTGCGCCGGGGTTCCCGAAGACGGGATCGGACTGGCCGGTGACGCCGGAGGCGTTTTATTACGGCATTAAGTTTTTGACGGAGCGCTATCCGCTGCCGCTCTACATTACGGAGAACGGCATGTCCTGCCATGATCTGGTGAGCAGTGACGGCAGGGTACATGACCCGAACCGCATTACTTTCCTGGATTCCTATATCGGGGCAATGCAGAAGGCATACGATGAGGGCGCCAATGTAGCCGGCTATTTCCTCTGGACATTCCTGGATAATTTTGAGTGGGCGGACGGATATAAGCAGCGGTTCGGCATTGTTTATGTGGATTTTGCAAGCCAGAGGCGGATTGTGAAGGATTCCGCCTTCTGGTATCAGAAAATAATCGAGACGAATGGAAGGATGTTGACAATGAATCAGACAACAAAAGAAATCTTATTTTTAGATCCGGTGTGCACACACAATATCTGGGGCGGCACCCGGCTTAGAACGGAGTTCGGCTATCCGGTGGAGGGGGATGACATCGGCGAGTGCTGGGGCATCTCCGCACATCCGAACGGCGACGGCAGTATCAGGAACGGCGTGTATGCCGGCATGAAGCTGTCGAAAGTGTGGGAGGAGCACCCGGAGGTATTTGGAAACCTCGCCTACGACCGCTTCCCGCTTCTGACAAAGATCATCGATGCGAAGGCGGATCTGAGCATTCAGGTACATCCGGATGATGCCTATGCAAAGGAGCATGAAAACGGCTCTTTCGGCAAGACGGAGTGCTGGTACATCATGGACGCGCCCGAGAACGCCACGCTTGTGATCGGTCACAACGCGAAGACGAAGGAGGAGCTTGCCTCCATGATCCACGAGGGACGCTGGAGCGAATTTATCCGTGAGATTCCGGTGAAAAAGGGAGATTTTATACAGATTGATCCGGGAACCGTCCACGCCATCAAGGGTGGGCTTCTGATCCTGGAGACACAGCAGAACAGCGATATTACCTATCGTGTGTACGATTATGACAGACTGCAGAACGGCAGGCCGAGAGAGCTTCACATTGAGAAGAGCATCGACGTGATCACCGTTCCGGCAAAATCTGTCGAGGACAGTGTGACGTCTGCAACCGGACTGCCGGAGAACCAGCTGAACGAGCTGTATGCCTGCGGATATTATCAGATCTACAAGCTGGATGTCAACGGAACATGCAGTTTTGCACAGAATTATCCGTTCCTGCTGATGTCCGTGCTGGAGGGCAGCGGTATCGTCAACGGCCAGCCGGTGAAAAAGGGAGATCACTTTATTTTACCGTGCGGATTCGGCGAGGTGGAGATGCAGGGAGAGATGAGTCTGGTGGTATCCACGGTGCCGGCGCAGGCTTAAGCGAAAATAGCTCTTTCGGTTCCGGAAAAGATTTGCTATAATCAGACCATAGAAAAAGAGAACACCTGGAAAGAGGAAGCATATGAATCAGGAAGAGAGACGTCAGAGAAGACAGAAAGATACGAAAAGTGCGGTCATTGTGTGTGTGATAGTCGTGCTGATCCTGCTCGTGTTAGCCGCGGGCGGAGTATTTCTTGTGGGACGCCTACTGCCAAAGGGAGGCGGACAGAATGCAGATACCGACGGAACCGAGCTGCCGGGAGAGAATGTCGCGGCAACAGAGGAAGTAACGGAGCAGCCACAGACGGAAGTACAGACCGATCCGGTGGAGGAGCAGGCGGCGCAGCTTGTGTCCCAGATGACACTTGAGGATAAGATCGCGCAGATGTTTGTGATTACGCCGAATGCGCTGACCGGATATGCAAGCGGTGTGACGGCTGCGGGGGACACCACAAAGGAAGCTTACCAGAGCCGTCCGGTGGGCGGAATTGTGTATATGGCAGACAACCTCACCGACCCGGAGCAGACGACCACCATGCTCTCCAATATGCAGCAGATTGCAAGGGAGCGCACCGGACTTCCGGTATTTTTATGTGTGGACGAAGAGGGCGGCAGTGTCGCGCGCATCGCCGGCAATGATGCCTTCGGGGTGACGGACGTCGGCAATATGAGTGATATCGGAGCGAGCGGGGATGTGCAGAATGCATACAATGCGGGAAGCACGATCGGCAATTATCTTGCAGCTCTTGGATTCAATGTGGACTTCGCGCCGGTGGCGGATGTCCTTACCAATCCGGACAATCAGGTAATCGGCAAGCGCTCGTTTGGGTCGGATCCACAGACAGTTGCGGGAATGGTGACATCTGAACTGCAGGGACTTTCTGCGGCGGGAGTGTACGGTACGGTCAAGCATTTTCCGGGACACGGTAGCACTTCCGGAGATTCTCATGACGGGGCGGTGTTCACGGACAAGACCCTGGAGGAACTGATGGCGGAAGAACTCGTCCCGTTCCAGAGTGCGATTGATGGCGGTGTGAATTTCGTGATGGTCGGACATATCTCAGCTCCGAATGTGACCGGAGACAATGCGCCGGCTACGCTGTCGAAGGTGATGATTACCGATGTGCTTCGCGGACAGATGGGATATAACGGAATTGTCATTACGGACGCCATGAATATGGAAGCGATCACCGGATTCTACAATTCGGACAAGGCGGCGGTTCTGGCAGTTACAGCCGGGGCAGACATGATTTTGATGCCGGCGGACTACAATACCGCCTATACAGGAATTCTGAATGCGGTGAATGACGGAACGATCACCGAGGAGCGGATCAATGAATCCGTGACGCGTATCGTGAAGGCAAAGCTTGCCATGGGGCAGCCGTAAAAGCTGTTTGTATTTTGCGGTAATTATGGTACAATGAAGGCAAGTGTTATACATTACCATACGAAAGCGGAGGGATTTGCGTGGAAGATACGAAGAAAAATGAGATGTGGGGGAAAGTGATGGCACCGCTTGCCGGCTTTCTTGCCATTGTGCTGGTGGCGTTTCTGATCATTTTAAAATTATTGGAAAGCGGAGTGATCGGAACAGCCCTGGCGATGATTCTGATCTGCGTGATCGTGGCTGCCGTGTTCGGCGGAATCTTCATGGTGATCAAGTCGATTCTGGATCAGATCCGGTCCGTGATTAACGGAAAGGTATCGGAGAATACAAAAGTTGCGGAAAAGGCGAAAAAGCTGGCAGACCGTGAAGACGGCATCGGAGAGATGGTGCGTTCCATTGAGACGTCCGTCTCATCGATTGAGCTGGTGCTTGGAGGAATCCGCAAGGCCGTGGATGAGCTGGAGGGGGTATCCAGCGATTTCCAGCAGATTTTCTCGGAGATGTCGGAGTCGATGGATCAGACGGCGGATGCTGTCGATACGATTACAGGCAATACGGTGTCCCAGGCGTCTGAGACGGCGGATATGAAGGAAAAGGTGGACGCGATCAGCGTGTCGATCGATCACATTTCTTCCAATATTGAGGATCTGACGAAGAGTGCGCAGACCATGCGTGAATATAACCGTTCGGCGGAGCAGATTATGCAGGAGTTGATTGCCATCAGTGAGGAGAGCGGCGTTGCGATCGAGAATGTCAGAAAGCAGACAGATCTGACCAACCAGTCCGCGCAGCAGATCAGGACAGCGACAGAGATCATTGCGGGAATTTCAAGTCAGACCAACCTTCTGGCACTCAATGCGAGCATTGAGGCTGCCAGGGCAGGTGAGCACGGCAAGGGATTTGCAGTGGTTGCGGAGGAGATCCGGACACTGGCGGATCAGTCCAGAGAGTCCACAGAGCAGATCAACCATGTCGTGAATGTTCTGCTGGATAACTCGAGCAACAGTGTTCAGATTACCGAGCAGGTATCGGAGGCATTTTCCAGACAGAATGAGAAGATTCATGATACGGAGGAGATTTTCAAATCACTCAACCGTGAAATCGAGCAGGTCGGAGACGCTATCGGCGGAATCGGCACGGAGGTCGGCGACCTCGAGAATCATAAGAGCGTTATTGAGAACGGGGTCACTTCTCTTACGGCTTCGGCAGATGAGAATGCGAAGAGCGCAGAGGTCACTACAGATAATATGGGACGTCTCCGCGGTGTGATGGAGGAGTGCGATGGCGTAAAAGCGCACATTGTCAGTGTATCGGACGAGCTCATCGGATACATCCGGAAGTTTTCGGACGGTTCGATTCTCGACAAGTTTGGTACGGGTAAAAACAGATAAACATTTAACAGGAACACAGGAAGTATTGTTGCAGAGAGCCGTATTGCGGCTCTCTGTAAGTGGTTATAGGGGAGAAGGTACAGATGAATCATACAACGGACTGGGGAAGAAGATGGCGCAACACCGGCACGACAGGGAGGTTAAGCTATGGCTATATCAACAAGGCAGGTTAAGAATAAACGCGACAGCAACGGCGTACTGACCGGGCGACCGGGAACAGTTTACGACGTGAATATCAAGTACACCGCCCCGAATGGGGAAAAGAAAACCTATTCCAAAAAGGGCTTTCCGACAAAAAAGGAAGCAACGCAGCATGAAGCAGAGATGAAAGCAAAGCTCCATAATCCGGGGCAGATTGCGTCTATCGCTTCACAGCGGAAACAGACCGTTGCAAGCTATCTGAATGAATGGGTGGAAAGCTATGCAAGAGTGAACTTGCGCCCCTCTACTTACGACGGGTACAAAAAGACGATTGCAAACTATATCAATCCCTATATCGGCGGCGTTGCCCTTAATCAGCTTACCCCCGCTATGGTAGACAAAATGTTTCAGCAGATTATTGACAAAGGCTTGAAACCGTCCACCGCAGCCGGGGCAAAGCGTGTTTTGAGCGTGGCGTTGAGCCATGCCCGGAAATACCGCTATATCGAAACAAACGCAGCAAAGGACACGCTTACGAAGTTTGGAAAGAGCGACAAGACCCCCGACCCTTATACGCCGGAACAGGTAAAAGCCCTGAGGCAGCGCGTCGAGGGTACCTATTTGGAAATGTCCGTTATCTTAGGCGGGCTGTGCGGTATG
>ENA-UESS01001194-UESS01001194.1-human-gut-metagenome-genome-assembly--contig:-NODE-1194-length-11633-cov-7.743943_pt1 | contig 11633 bp, 6 predicted proteins | sample MGYA00243004_ERZ508005 | MGnify/ENA primary metagenome ERZ508005 (study PRJEB26167, sample SAMN06115471) | human gut metagenome | host: Homo sapiens | place: China:Guizhou | collected 2016-06-29...
TGTCAGAATATTCCTATCTTTGCGTAATTTTTAATATAAGATAATATTTAAGAGATATGGGAAAAGAAAAAATCATATTAACAGGCGACCGTCCTACCGGAAAGCTCCACATCGGACACTACGTAGGCTCGCTGAAACGGAGAGTCGAACTGCAAAACTCCGGCTCGTTTGACAAAACTTTCATCTTCATTGCCGATGCACAGGCACTGACCGATAATATCGACAACCCCGAAAAAGTACGTCAGAACGTAATTGAAGTAGCTCTCGATTATCTGGCTTGCGGACTCGACCCGGAAAAATCAACCATCTTCATCCAGTCCCAGATTCCGGAACTGTGCGAACTGACTTTCTATTATATGGATCTCGTCACCGTATCGCGCCTACAACGTAATCCCACTGTGAAAACAGAAATCCAGATGCGTAACTTTGAAACCAGTATTCCGGTAGGTTTCTTCACCTACCCCATCAGTCAGGCTGCCGACATCACTGCCTTCCGTGCCACAACCGTACCGGTTGGTGAAGACCAGGAGCCCATGATCGAGCAAGCCAGAGAGATTGTCCGCCGTTTCAATTATATCTATGGAGAAACCCTGGTAGAACCGGAGATCCTTTTACCGGATAATGCAGCCTGCCTGCGCCTGCCCGGTACCGATGGAAAAGCCAAGATGAGTAAATCGTTAGGCAACTGCATTTATCTGGCCGAAGAAGCTGATGAAATCCAAAAGAAAGTGATGAGCATGTTCACCGACCCCGATCATCTGCGCGTGCAAGATCCGGGTAAAATCGAGGGTAACACCGTATTTACATACTTGGATGCATTCTGCCGTCCCGAACACTTCGAACGTTACCTGCCCGACTATCCGAATCTGAACGAGTTGAAAGCCCACTATCAGCGCGGCGGTTTGGGTGATGTAAAGGTAAAACGTTTCCTCAACTCCATTATGCAAGAAGAGTTGGAGCCTATCCGCAACCGTCGGAAAGAATTCGAAAAAGATATTCCCGCCATCTATGAAATGCTGAGAAAAGGCTGTGAAGTAGCAAGAGCTGCCGCTGCCGATACCTTGTCGGATGTTCGCAAAGCCATGAAGATAAACTACTTCGATGATGCCGAACTGATCAACGAACAAGTGAAGCGATTCAACAAATAGAAGTTAGATACATAAGTAAGCCCAGATACTTATCTATAAAAAAAGAACGCCCTGTTACCGGATCGATAACAGGGCGATTTCTTTTAAAGAAAGTCAAGTCCGAACTTATTTAACAGACTCTACTAATACAACTCGGTTTAGGTAAATAGGTTTACCGAATTTATCCACACCACCACCGGCATCAACCTTCAAGCGGCTGGAATCTACTCCGTATTTCTTAACCAATGCATTGACAACAGCCTGAGCACGTTTCTGGCTCAACTCCTTATTGAATGCAGGAGTACCGGTTGCTGAGTCAGCATATCCGTATACGGTATATTGTGTATCCGGGAATTCTTTCATCTTGGCAGCAAGATAAGACAAGTTCATCTCTTCACGTGGTGACAGTTCAGAAGATCCGATTGTGAAGAATACGGTACGCGGAGCAATGTTAGCATCCGTAACGACTACCTGTTCGGCAACTTCTGCCACCGGCTGATTCTGTGCGTCAACCAACTGCTGTTGCAGTGACTGGTTAGCAGCAGCCATGTCATTCATTTGACGACGCATATTAGCCAGTTCGATTTCAGAAATAATCTGTGGCATCGGACGGGCAAATCCGCGAGCCGGGAAACGATAAGTCAAACCGGCAGTCAGGCTGGCAACACCGTCATATCCATGTTTTCCGCCAATTTCTCCGTCAAACTTATCTTCGGCCAGCATACCACCGATTTCGATATTGATATCTACCGCACTCGAAACGCGGAAACGGTTGATAATACCTGCGTTCATAGCAAACGCCTCACGATGAGGTTTCGAATATGAATGAGTAAAACCGGCTCCCAAATAAGGGATAATTTCATATACACGGTGAGAGTTGTATCCGCCAAACAGTGCATTCAAGTTGAACATCACGTCCCCGTGAAGATTCATATAGTTGAATTTCTGTTTATAATACCCATTAGCCAGTTTACCACTCTTCACAAAATCAGCTGTTTCCGAACCGGCAAAGCCGCGTCCCTGTAAGCCACTGTACTGCAATCGCAACCCCAATCCCGGAGTAAACCATTTACCGACAGCCACATTCAATGTCGGACTGATACGGTCCCTGAATTTCCCGACATGGTCATTATCGCCGAACAGTGCTTCAGCACCTCCTCCGATAGAGAAAAACCAATTATCCCAGAAAGGGTTAGTGATCACTTGATATTTGTCTTGTACCTGGATAACTTCGTATCCCGTAATTGTAGTCTGCTGCGCAGAAGCAACAGATGTAACGCCGGCTAAGGCCAGCAGCATTAGAATCTTTTTCATATACCTTAATAGTTAAAGTGGTTATTACAAATCTTCCTATTTATTATTGAAACTATTTAAATAACACCAACGAAACTAAAAGGTTTTGGATAAATAGAAATTTCCGAGGCATTTTCTACAAAGTTCGGGGGATACACCTTATTATATATAGTCCTAAAGCTACTTTGACCTATTTTTGTTCCATGAAAATTTTTCGTAACGGCATAATCAATCTTTCCAGCAGGCGAAGATCATCCGTGATAATTTCCGCACTTCCCTTCATCTCACGAGTCAACGGCAAGGTCTTCCCATAATTGGTTGTCAGTCCGTCCGGTAAGGCAATATCGACCACATACATGCCTTCCGCCGTCGGCAGGGGCGATACACTTTTCACCTTCCCCTTTACATAGCCGAACTCCTGATCCGGATAGTTGTTCAAACGCAGATTTACCCGCTGTCCGGCTTTCACTTTACCCGACCCCTGCAAAGGCAGCAACGCCGTCCCCACAGGCAAAGATTCTTCTTCGGGAGCAACCACAAACACTGTAGCCCCCGATTCCACGTACTGATTCACACTCCATACATTCAGGAAAGTAACCTTTCCCCCAACCGGACTTCGAAGCAGATAACGCTGCTCCCAGGCGGTGAGCTGACTCTGCAACTGATCCGTAGCATTTCTCAGATTCACGGCCTGTGTCTGCTTCTCCTCAAACGCCTGTTTCTCCAGATCGAGCAATGTCTCTTCCGATTGTTCTATCTGCATATCCACCTGAGTTAACTGCATGCGGGCCGACTCCCTTGACTGAAGACTTTGCAGGTAGCGACTCCCAGACTGTTCAAACTCCGTAATAATCATCGCCTGGCGATGATAGAGAATTGAATCTCGCGTATACGAAGCATGAGCCAGGGCATACTCTTTCTCTATCAGAAAATACTGGCTCCGAACCTGACCATAATATTTCTTCTGAGTCTCCAAAAGTTCCCTCTGCGACTGTAACTTCTTTGCATAATACCCCAATTCATTCATACGCACCATTTCGGAGAGAGTACTCACAAACGCCGCATAGGCCGACTGTATCTCTCCCAGCCGCCAGCGATCTGTTTCCGAATGTAGAAAAAGCCCTTTACCCGACTCAGGCGTATATCCTTCCTGTTTCCACTTCCGCATCCGCTCTTGCAAGGAGAATACATCCGACGCACAAGCTGTATTCTCTATTGTCCCCAGATTCGTGTCGGGTTCCACCTCCTGACCGTTTTGTACATACAGATTCTCCAGTCTTCCGGCTGCTCGGGCCACTACGTAAGCCGGAGGATCTTGTGTGCTTACCGTCACCTCCGCAGCAATCACATCCGGATATTTAAACCAATAGCTTCCGGCAACCAATGCCACCACTATGACAAACAGCACCGTAATGCCACTGCGAAGAATCCATGCCGGAACACGATTCATCACTTCCTGCACCTCTTCGCTACGAAGCTCGATCTCTTTATATGTGTGCTCCTTTTCCATATCTAACTTCCTAATTCCAACTGATTCTTCACCAACTGATAATACAATCCTTTCTTTTCCGTCAGTTCCCGGTGGGTTCCCTCTTCGGCTACAGCACCCCTATCCAGCACCACGATCTTATCCGCATCACGAACCGTACTCAAACGGTGCGCCACTACCACAACCGTCTTACCACGATAGAACGTGTGCAGATGCTCCATAATCTCGCGTTCATTGTTGGCATCCAATGCATTCGTCGCCTCATCGAAAAACAGGAACTCAGGATTTTTATAAACAGCGCGGGCTATCAGCAGGCGTTGACGCTGTCCCTGGCTGATGCCGTTTCCCTCCATGCCGATCTTCGTATTATACCCCAAAGGAAGAGAATCGATGAAGTCACGAATGTTGGCCACTGTCACCGCATGGCGAAGGCGCTCCACATCCACCTGTTCCTCCCCCACGGCAATATTATTTGCAATCGTGTCAGAGAAGATAAAGCCATCCTGCATCACCGAACCGCTCTTCGCACGCCAGAGGTGCGGATTTACCACATCCAGAGGGGTCTCACCTATCTTGATATCCCCCTTATTCGGAGTATAAAAGCCAAGCATCAGCTTGATCAGCGTAGTCTTGCCGCTACCGCTCGCACCCACAATCGCCGTCACCTTGTGTTCGGGTATGTTCAGGTTCACATCATTCAGCACATAGTCACGATCCGCACCGTCATAACTGAACGAGAGATTCTCGATACGTATATCACGCCGTTCCGGAAGAACCGTCAGCTTAGAGGCAATATCCTGCTCTTCATCCTTCTGCCCATGAATCTCGTTCAGGCGCTCCAGACTGATCTTCGCATCCTGCAACTGCTGTGCAAAACCGATAAAAGAACCGATCGGACCGCTTAACTGACCGATAATATACGTCAGTGACATCATCATACCCAACGTCATATTTCCCTCCACAACCGATTTAGCAGCAATAAAAGAGATGACAATATTCGTAGTCTGATTAAAAAAGACAGAACCCACCTGTTGCACCTGTCCCAGTGCCAGACCTTTTACGCTGATCTTGAAAAGTTTCACCTGAATACGTTCCCACTGCCAGCGTTTTTGTTTTTCACAGTTGTTCAGTTTGATCTCCTGCATGGCAGTCACCAACTGTATCAAACTACTCTGTTCGCCCGCCGCCTGGGCAAAACGGCGGATATCCAATTCGCGCCGGTACTTCATAAACACAAGAATCCAACAGATATAGAGTGAATTGCCCACCAGAAAGATAGCAAGAATACCCAGATTGTAATAAGCCAGCACAAAAGCAAAGATAAAGAAGTTCACAAAAGAGAAAAGCGTACTGATGGACGATCCCGTCAGAAAACTCTCGATACGTCCGTGATCGCCTATACGTTGCATAATGTCACCAATCATCTTCGTATCGAAATAATGGAGCGGAAGCTTCATCAACTTCGCCAGGAAGTCAGAGATCAGCGAAATATTGATACGCGTATTCATGTGAAGCATAATCCAGCTACGGATAAACTCGACCGAAAGTTGTGAAACGGAAATCACCAGTTGTGAAATCAGGATCAGAGTGATAAAGTTCAGGTTACCGTCGCGAATACCCACATCCACCAATGACTGTGTCAGAAAAGGGAAAATAAGCTGCAACAAGCTCGCTGTCAGCATTCCCAGAATCAGTTGAATCAGTTGTTTACGATAAGGAGACAAATATTTAAGAAAGAAACGAAGACTGCGACTGCCGGATTCTTCTTCGTCGCCCTGCCCTTGGAATTCCGGACCCGGTTCAAGCGCAAGTGCAGCCCCTTTCTCCTCTCCATTCACCTTAGTAGACAACCAGCATTTCTTAAACTCCTCCTCACTGTACGAAATCAACTGACGGGCGGGGTCGGCGATATAGAAACGGTAGCCGCTACGTTTCTTCTTTATATCATAACAGACCACGAAGTGATTCTGGTTCCAATGCAGAATGCAAGGCAACGGTACATCCTTCTTCAGTTGCTCCAAAGAGATGCGCTTTTCGTATTCTTCGGACAGTTTGTTGATAACCTGTCCTTCTTTTAATCCGCCGTGTCCGACAGATGCCAGCATGGACTCCCAGTCCTTAAAGCCATATTTGCGCAGCGCTTTTTCGATAATCTCCGGCTTTGTAAGTTCTGATAATACAATGCCCTTCGTCTTGCAGTATGTTGACAGCATTTCTTTTCCTTTTAAAATGTTGTCTTCTTTTAATTCCTGCTTAAACCACTGGTTAATTTTATTGCGTGCCTGTGTACTTTTGACAATACTTAACCAGTCACGGCTCGGTCCTTTGGAATTCTGTGATGTAATAATCTCAATCCGGTCACCGCTCTTAATCTGATAATCAATATTGACAAGTTTTCCATTGACTCTTGCACCGACCATCTTATTACCGACAGCACTGTGGATACTGTATGCAAAATCAATCGGACAGGAACCTGCCGGAAGATTTTTGACATCACCGGAAGGTGTAAAGCAGTACACACTGTCTGAAAACAGATTGAGGTCATTTTTAATAGACGATAAAAATTCCTTGTTATCGGACATTTCCTTCTGCCATTCCAGAATCTGGCGCAGCCAGCTCAACTTTGCTTCTTCGGATTCGTTGCCCGTTTCTCCGCTCTTGCCTTCCTTATATTTCCAGTGTGCCGCAATACCGTATTCAGCAGTACGGTGCATTTCATAAGTACGAATCTGAATTTCAAACGGCTGCCCGTTTGATGCAATCAGTGTGGTATGCAGGGACTGATACATATTCGGCTTCGGCATGGCAATATAATCCTTGAAACGTCCCGGAATCGGCTTGTACATTTCATGAATAACACCGAGTGCCGCATAACAGTCTTTCACGGTATCTACAATAATACGTACGGCAAAAATATCGTAAATCTGGTCGAGTGTCTTATTCTGATTGACCATTTTTCTGTAAATGGAGAAGAAATGCTTGACACGTCCGTTAATCTCTGCTTCTATGCCCGCATTGCTGATGTGCATGCCGACTTCTTTGATAATGCTGTCGATAAATGCTTCTCTGCCTGCTTTATTTAAGTTAATCTTTTCAACCAGATCCTGATAAACATCCGGCATCAGATACTGCATGGATAAATCATCCAGTTCCACTTTAATCTTGGAAATACCAAGACGATGTGCAATTGGTGCATAGATTTCCATCGTTTCACGCGATTTTTCAATCTGCTTTGCCGGTGTCTGATACTGCATCGTCCGCATATTATGCAGGCGGTCCGCCAGTTTAATCAGGATAACACGGATATCCTTTGCCATGGCAAGAAACATTTTTCTTAAATTTTCTGCCTGCACTTCAATCTTATCATGCTGGTAATTTAACTGGGTCAGCTTCGTAACACCATCAACCAGCAGTGCCACTTCCGCACCGAATTCTCTCGTAACGTCTTCACTCGTCATCACAGTATCTTCTACCACGTCATGCAAAAGTCCCGCAATAATTGTTTCTTTATCAAGTTCCAGCTCTGCAAGGATAATTGCCACGCACAACGGATGGATAATATACGGCTCACCTGATTTACGTTTCTGTCCTTCATGGGCGTCCCTTGCTATCTTATAAGCCCGTTCAATGTCGGATAAATCCGATGACGGGTGGTATTTACGGATTTCCTGTATCAAATCCTCATATAACACTTCAGGGCTGGTAAAATCCGCAGGTGTCGCAACCTGCTTCTCCAATCTGTCTGATTTCTGATTTGCCTCGTTTACTCGTACTATTTCTTCTGGCATACGCTACCTCCGCGTTCACTGTATAGGAAAAATTATTACCATTATATATTCTGATACAAAAAAATACAACCCCTATACGGAAGCGTAAGTTTTTTCCATAAACTCTTTTGTAGCCGCCGCATTTTCCGGAACGGTATTTTCAAGCGTACAGTGTACATACGGCTTATGCTCTTTAATCTTCTTTAAAAGAAGCGGATAGTTCAGGCTTCCGGTTCCTGCTGCAATCGACTTTAACTCATTACCTTCGACCACATAATCCTTGCAGTGTACGACTGCAATTTCATCACCAAGCAGTTCAAATGCCTGATTGATAATCTCGTCCTGTCTGTCAATGTTGTCCACGCACAGCAGATTTACCGGGTCAAAGATAATCTGGAGATTTGGAGAATCAATCGCATCTAAAACCTTTCTTGCGCGTTCCACGGTACATACAATGTGCTTCCATACCGGTTCAATGGCGATAATCACACCGAACTGCTCTGCGCACTTTACAATTGGTCTTAAATTTTCAATAAAGGTCTGTAACGCTTCTTCTGTATGGTTTGCAGGCTCGTACTTGTATTCGGTATTAACCGCGCCTGTTTCTGTTCCAACCACACCGCAGCCTAAAATGCTTGCAAAACGAATCGATGCAATATATTTATCCACGATTTTTTTGTGCTGTTCCGGATCCGGGTTGCAAAGATTCAGATAACAGCCAAGGACTGCCACATCCACATCATTTTTTCTGCAGATTTCTTTCATATACATCGCAAGTCCCGGTGTCATCGTTTCGATTTCCGGCTTAAATTCCTTGATAGACTTTGCCAGCGCAATGTGCATACAGTGAAATCCCATATTGTGGATATTTGCCACCATTTCATCCAGCGGTGCATATTTTGTATCATGTGCTCTAATACCTAATCTCATAGCTTATTCTCCATTCTGACATCATTTTTCTTTTATTTTACTACGCAATGCCCGCTTTCGTCAAATCACCATGTCATATCATTTTCAGACAGTGCTTTATAATAAGTAATTAAAGGTATAAAACTCTGTGCAAAGCCCTTTGTACTGGAACCTGCACCAATAATGGCATCTTCTTCCTCACGCTTTTGTCCGTTGATAGTCGACGGTTTTTCATAAATGGCTCGTTTAAAGGTTTCAAGTCCCGGCGCAAGGTATTTTTTATCCCCGGTTAATTCATAGGCAATCGCAAGTGATTCCAACAGCAGTGTATTGTTGCCAAGACGTGCAAGACTTGGCAATTCCTTATAATAAAACAGTCCGTTATCCATCAGGCAGTTCTCTATTAAATCATCCACCGCGCGGATAAGCATTTCTTTGATGTCTTGCCGCGGAAATTCCCGGTAATAGCGCATAACACTTCCAACCGCAACGGAAATCATAAAGCCCACACGAATTGCAGTGTTATCCGTATACGGCGCCAGCCAGCTTCCGTACTCATCTTCCCACACTTCAAAGCTGTGAATAATCCAGTCACATTTTTCCACCCATTTTTTGTCGTGAGTTTCTATATAAAGTGCTGTCAGCGTACGCAGCGCCCAGCCGGTTTCTCTTGCATTGGCTTCCCCTGCATGGGCATACATCGGTGTATCCAAAAGACGCAATACATTTTCACCGATACCAATGGCACTTGCCAGTCCCCGCTCATCTCCGGAAAAATGATAATAATCTAACAAGCCTTCCACCCACTCATGCGAACATACCATTACGCCGTTGGCACAATGCCCTGCCGTATGCTCCCACTGTCCGCCGATGCGCAATGGATTTTTGCTGTAATGGCAGATATCAACGTCCATCCAGTGTTTTGCCGTTACTAAAAGATAATCAAGATACCTTCTTACCCCGGTACGCGCATACTGTAATGCGCAGGAATGCGGAAAGTCGTATTCATTATTTGACCACACAACTCTGCCGTTACCCCTGCCCTGCATGGTGTAACCGGAATCCCACGTATCACCCCAGTTTAACATTCCATAACAGCGTGCATGGGCATCCGCTTTTCCCATTAATGCAATTTCCACATCATTATTGAGCTTTTCCGGGAAAACATCTAACATAACACCTGCTTCCTTAAAAATGCGAGGTGCAATGCATGGTCTGTCCGGCATCTGATAAATTAAACTCCGGTTATCCAGCTCCCAGACAGGTTCTTCCGGTGCATGAAAATGCATTAAGAACTGCTGTTCTCTTGCCATACCCGGCTGCATCACAACATTTCCCACACCTTCCGGCACAAGCATCACACTGATTCCGTTTTTATCGGCACGCACCGCCTTCGGGTAATTCTGCTGTGCCTGATAAACGGTAATACAAAGTCCGTCCTTCTCATCGGTGCGGTCTGCCATAAAGGTTCCGTATAATACTTCTGCAAAATGCTCATTTGCCTCTTTTAACAAATATTTTGCATCAATCACTTTATTGACCGGCTCACCGTCTTTTCCAATAAAGAAATCCGTTTTATAGTTAGAACTTCCAACCAGTGTCCGCACAGTTTCCGGCGGTGTCTTTTTTTCAATAGCTTCCAGTTCCAATATGCCCCTTGTATGAAAAAGAGGACCTTCATTTGCCGAATTGTCTGTCAGCGTATCCCCACAGCCTGTCGAATCCGTTTCCGCATCAAAATTCATCGGAATCAATGCATCTGATACAGCTTCTGTCCCTGCTTTGTAGTGAAATACCAGTGACTTTACCGTAAGCGGGTTATCTGTCGTATTGATAATCCGATAGGATACCTCTGTCCATGGTTTGCCCGCATATGCCGTAAGCCGCAGCTCAAACCGGATGTTTTTTGCGTCACCCGTACCGCCATTGACTGTATCGTCTGCCCGGCTGCATAGACTGCTTCCTTCCGCCGATAAAATCACACAGACCGGACCTGCTTCCACCACGCGCCATGTATCAATCTGCATATCATAGGTATCTCCGTTACCATCCTTTAAATACGGTCCTTCAAAATCTGCAGCTTTGTATATTTTTCTGCCGTCATCGAGTTCTTTAAAAATGCTGCCGCTGTGGTTGGCGACTTCATATTTTAAACACCCTGTATCTATCCGGAAGCCGTCTGCAACCTTTTCTACTGTTGCTGTCATTCCTTTTCCGGCCGTTTTATTTATGTTACTGTTGGTTCCGGCTTTTGCGTTAACATCAAATTGCAATACCGCTGCTTTATTTGCTGGTAAGTCCGCCAGAAAACGCAAAAACAGGTAGCGGATACTTCCGTCATCATAACGTGCTGTCACCTTTGGCTGGATTAATACCGGACTGCCGTTCTGCAAAACCGCCATATCCTCTGTTTTCGTATATGCTCCTTTTTTGAACGGAATTGTCACACTGACCGGTTCCTCGATTCTTGAATATTTATATAACTTCTCGCAATAAATTTCTATCATAATTTTCCTCCAATCTTTGTGCAAGCACAGCTCTTTTTTTCCGCTTCTTACAGGCTTATTCGCCGTGCCGCGGGAAAGCTTCGCTTTCCCACTGTCGGGCATTCGCCCTATCGTATGAAACCGTCTAAAAGCGCTTTGTGCAAGCACAGCTCTTTTTTCCGCTTTCATACGGCACTGCTCATTGCTTACGCACATTATAACATATTTTCTGTATGTTTCTACTGAATCGGCGGTTGGCTTTGGGGAAACTACTGATTTTTTATTCAAGAATGTGGTCTTATTTGCTGCAATAAATTTACACTGGTGATTTTGTGCTTTTTCTGATATACTAATGTGATAATGTTGGGCGAAAACCCACAACTGTAACGCCCGCACGGATTTTTACCGCTGCTTCGCAACAAACCACTCAATATAAGGCAGGCGGCACCGAAATGCCTGCGGAAATGGGGATTAATATGAACTACGCTGAAATTAAATACTGTGAAACTGGTATACAATCCATTGGTCGTAAAAGGAGATTCTACTATTATCGAGACACGGA
>ENA-UESS01001200-UESS01001200.1-human-gut-metagenome-genome-assembly--contig:-NODE-1200-length-11593-cov-12.254515_pt1 | contig 11593 bp, 7 predicted proteins | sample MGYA00243004_ERZ508005 | MGnify/ENA primary metagenome ERZ508005 (study PRJEB26167, sample SAMN06115471) | human gut metagenome | host: Homo sapiens | place: China:Guizhou | collected 2016-06-29...
GCAAATGTGGGCGTGGAAAGTGCGGAACTGGCATTATCCTACTACACTGTCAAGGCTCCCATCTCCGGTACAATCCAAAGCAAGGGAGTGGAAGTCAACGGCATTGCCGGAAGCAGCAATCCTGCGTACACCATTGCCAATGAAAATATGATGACCGTGACTTTTCAGGTCAGCGAAGCTGTGAAAAATACACTGACCATGGGGCAGGAAGTGACCGTGGAGCGGGGAACCACCAGCTACGCCGGCAGCATCACCGAAATCGGTGTGGCAGTGAATCAGCAGACCGGTCTGTTCCAGATCAAAGCAGCGGTAAATGCCGATGGCAGTGCATTGCCCAGCGGTGTATCCGTGAAACTGACGACCGATACCTATCATACGAACGACAGTGCGGTACTGATTCCTTATGATGCCGTGTACTATGATAATACCGGCTCTTATGTATATTTAAGTGTGGATGGCAAGGCCGTGAAGACCTATGTGACCACGGATCTGTTTGATGATACACAGATTTCTGTTACTGAGGGAATACAGCCCGGAGATACCGTGATCACCAGCTGGTCTCCCAAGCTGATGAACGGTGTGGAAGTCACCGCACCGGTGAAGGCAGAAGAGTAGGGGGAGGCAGCAGAATGAATTTGACAAAGCTTGCTCTGAAAAGACCGGTATCCTGTTTTCTGGTGCTCCTGGCACTGGCAGTATTCGGCATCAGCTCCATTTTCGGATTCAAGATGGAACTGACTCCCGACATTGAGATGCCTATGCTCATCGTCATGGCTACTTATCCCGGTGCAGATCCGGAGAGCGTGGATGAACTGGTGGCATCCGTTATTGAAGATTCCGGTTCCACTCTGAGCGGTGTGGATTCCGTGAATTCTTATTCCTTTGAAAATTATTGCATGGTGTTGTTTACCTATGAATACGGTGTGGATATTGATGAATGTCACAACGATCTGCGTGCGGCCATGGAGACGGCGAAGTTAAGTCTGCCGGATGACGTGGATCAGCCTACCATCATTGAGATGAACATGAACAGTATGGATGTCATGACGATCTCCGCAGTGGAAGTCGGCGATGTGGATCTGTTAAAAGTAGTCAATGAATCCGTGGTACCGGAACTGGAATCTCTGTCCAGCGTGGCACAGGTATCCGTCACCGGTGGTTCCGAGGATTATATCAAAGTAGAACTCAATGAGACCCTGATGAAGCAGTACGGTCTGACCATGTCCAGTGTGGCACAGATGCTGGGAACCGTAGACTTTACTTATCCTGCAGGCAGCGTGACCCAGGGCAGTCAGGACCTCAGCGTGGCGACGTCCATGGAGTACAATACGGTACAGAAGCTGCGGGAAGTACCCCTGATGACCACCAAAGGACAGGTCATTACCTTACAGGATATTGCAAATGTTACCACAGCATCCAAGGATGCTTCCAGTATCAGCCGTTACAACGGACAGGACAATGTCAGCATCGGCATTAAGAACAAGAGTAGTGCCGGTACGGTAAATGCCTGCCGGGATGTGAAGGAAAAATTACAGCAGATCCAGGCGGAGAATCCGGCCATTGAATTTGATGTCACCTATGATGCCAGCTCCTCCATTATCAGCGCTCTGACCAGTGTGGCAGAGACCCTGTTATTAGGTGTCGTATTGACCATGGCGGTGCTGTTCCTGTTCTTCGGTGATTTCAAAGCCAGCCTGATCGTCGGAGCCTCCATGCCTATTTCCCTGTTCCTGACCCTGATCCTTATGAGTATGATGGGATTCTCCATGAACATCGTAACACTGGGCTCTCTGGTCATTGCCATCGGTATGATGGTAGACTCTTCCATCGTCGTGATCGAGAGTAGTTTCAGAAGACAGAAGAGTACGCCGGATCTGAAACAGGCAGCCTTAGAGGGAACGAAGGAAGTGACGGCTTCTATTATCGCTTCCACCATTACCACCATCGTGGTATATCTGCCGCTGGCCACTATGAAGGGCCTGTCCGGACAGATGTTTGAGCAGCTGGGATTCACCATTGTATTTGCCATGCTGGCATCCCTGATCGCAGCTATGATGCTGGTACCGTTGTTCTACACAGTATTTAAACCGAAGGAAAAAGAAAATCTGCCCATCGATAAGCTGTTGAAGAAATTTACCACATGGTATCAGAAGATCCTGCGGAAGCTGATGAAGCGCAGAAGGACCGTCGTTGGTGTGGCTGTGGCTCTGATGATCGGCACGGTTCTGCTGGCAGGAACGCTGGACATGGAGCTGATTCCTGCAGCGGATGAAGGAGTCGTGGCGGTTACGGTGAATTTCCGTTCCGGTACCACACTGGAAAAAGAGGATGAAGCACTGAAGCTGTGGGAACAGATCGCTGAAGAGGAACCGGATGTGGAATTCTATTCCGTATCCATCAGCGGCTCCAGTGCAACCCTTACTGCAGATCTCATCAAGAAGAGAACCCTGACTACAGCACAGGTAGTAGATAAATGGAATGAGATTGCAGCCGGTATGACGGATATGGATGTTACGGTAACATCTTCCGGCAGCAGTATGAGCTCCATGATGAGCACCAGCAGCTATGAGATCGATTTACAGGGCAGTGACAGGGCAGAACTGGCACAGGCCGCAGAAGACCTGCAGGCAGAGATCGAGAAGATTGACGGTGTCGTAAAGACAGAAAACTCTCTGGCCAACTCTACGACGTTGGCCAAGGTAGTGGTAGATCCTCTGAAGGCAATGCAGTACGGGCTGACACCCATTCAGGTCGGCATGACCATACATAACGTATTAAGCGGTATGAATCCGTTGACGATCACCAATGATGGTTCGGAGTATGCGGTATGGCTGGAATATCCGGAAGGAAGCTATGATGATCTGAACCTGCTGATGGATCTGGGACTGGATACTTCTTTTGGCACCGTGGTACCGTTAAGAGATATTGCAGAGATCAATTACGCACAGAGTCAGGAGACCATCATGAAGCAGGACGGTCTGTATCAGGTCAGCGTGACGTCCACTATGACCTCCGAGAAGATATTTGATGCCCAGAATGCTATCAACGATCTGGTGGATCACACGGTATTCCCGGATTCTGTAACCCCGGCAGACAGTATGATGACTGGAATGATGAACGATGAGTTCCAGGCATTGTTGCAGGCAATTCTGGTAGCTACATTCCTGGTATTCCTGGTGATGGCAATGCAGTTTGAATCCCCCAGATTCTCCTTCATGGTCATGATGTGTATTCCTTTTGCACTGATCGGATCCTTCCTGCTGTTGTTCATTACGCAAAGTACCATTAGTATGGTATCCCTGATGGGATTTCTGATGTTGATGGGTATTGTGGTAAATAACGGTATTCTGTTCGTGGATTCCGCAAATATGCTGCGGGAAGAGGGAATGTCCACTGAGGATGCGCTGGTGGCTTCCGGAAGTACCCGTCTGCGTCCTATCCTGATGACGACATTGACAACGATCCTGTCCATGATCCCCATGGGACTGGGACTGGGCGATAACGGTGTCATGATGCAGGGAATGGCACTGGTTATCATCGGCGGTCTGACGGCTTCCACGATCCTGACCCTGATCCTGATCCCGACCTTCTATCTGATCTTCGATAAGCGGAGCAGACAGGAGAGAAGAGCGGCTAAGAAGCTGGCAAAATCTCAAAGATCTGGAAAAACGGGGGATGCGGAAAATGAGTAAAATAACCGGATTGGAGGCACCGAACCAGGTGCCTCCCAAGGTGACCGCCATGTACCGGGCAGTCAGCACACTTTTGCGGGAGGACAAGGATATCTCGGAAATGAGCGTGTCCATGATCACCGGGCTGGCGGGCATTGGCAAGGGAACTGCTTATGAATATTTTGATTCCAAGGAAGAGATCATTGTCTGTGCCCTATTGTATGAAATCCGTACAGTAACGGAGCAGGCTTCCCATCAGATTCAGACCTGTCCGGATCTGGAGACCCAGATCCACAGAATGCTTTTGTTGGTGGAAGAACATTCCCAGTGTGTGGATGCCATCATGGCGTTTCTGCATCTGCTGACGGATCATTCCAAGGAGGGAAATCTTCTGCGGCAACGGATAGCGGAACAGAAGGAAAACGGGCCGGTGGATCTTTTGGTCCGCCAGATCATAGACAGTGCACGGGCGAAAGGAGAACTGCGGGAGGACATTCCGCTGTCTTATATTACCAACGCGCTGTTAGCTCGGATGATTTCCTATCTGATGTACCAGTCCACTTCCAGTACGGTTACCATATGCCCCCTGTAACCCATCTGTTCTTTTTCCAGGATATATTTTTGTTTCAAAAGATTATCTAATGCAAGTTTAACCTTCTCATATGGAACATGATTATATTCCGAAACACTCTTTACTGTTTTTCCGTATGTGACCGTCGTTTTCGGTTTATTCCGCAACCTGTTTAAGCTTGTCAGAATTAATTCGTTATAATGATTCTTTTCCTGTGACTGTCTTGGCATCTCCACATAACTGGTTGCCTCTGATTTCAACCTGTTGCTGAATCCGTATTTCACACCATAAATAACTACCTTTTTTTCCAACTCTTTCAAATACTGTACAACTTTTGTAAAATGTGCATCCCCTGTAAATAAAACATAAACTTCTTCGTTTTCTTTATCTGCAACGCTTCTATATATAGCATCCAGCATGATCACATCTGTAAAATCCTTATCTACGCCGTCTTTTTCAAACTCGCTGATTATATAATCTTTATCGCAATGTCTTCTGTAACATCTGTTGGAACTCATAGCATCTAATGAATCCGCAGCACTGATTATCCTTACAATATCCGGAATCAGACAGCAGATACCTCTTACAACCAGATCAATTTTTACTCCATGCTGAGAGGCTTCAACCATCTTATCAATAATCGTCTTATCCGTAAGCGAATTCATTTTCACACCAATATATGCCGGTTCATTATTATCTGCGTGGCATATTTCTTCCTCGATAAAATCAAGTACCTTATTCTGAAGACACTTCGGCGCAACTAAAAGATGATGGGTTTCTTCCATAACCTGTGCCATACACAGTCTGTTAAATACCTGTGCTGCTTCCTCTGCAATATCCTGATTGGCTGTCATCAGGGATAAATCCGTATACAGCTTGGCAGTCTGTTCATTATAATTGCCCGTTCCAATCTGTGTAATGTGCTTGACTTCTGTTCCGTCACAATACGTAATCAGGCACAGCTTGGAATGAACCTTAATGTGGTCAATACCGTAAATAATCCGACAGCCTGCGTCCTCTAACCGACGCGACCACTCAATGTTATTCTCCTCATCAAACCGCGCTCTTAATTCCACCAGTACAACAACTTCTTTTCCGTTTTCCGCAGCATTAATCAGTGCTTCTACAATCTGTGAGTTTTTCGCAACACGGTAGAGCGTCATCTTAATAGACACGACCTTTTCATTTTCCCCTGCTTCATTTAACAGGCGGATAAACGGCTGCATACTCTCAAACGGATAACTAAGCAGAATATCCCCCGCTTCAATCTGCTCCATCATCGAAAGTGAACTGCGTACATAGCGGGAATTCTGCGGCACTCTGCGCACGTAAAACAAATCCTTTTTGCCATGCAGCTTATCGCGTATCTGTGAAATAAAGGACATGGAAAGCGGTGCTTCCGAATAATAAATCTGGTCTTTATTCAGCTTTAACTCCTTGCAGAGTGTCACGATGACCTTTTCATCTAACAGGCGTGAATACTCCATTTTAACCGGACACAGCTTTCGTCTTTCCCTGATCATTTTTTCCATGGTGTTGCGGTAATCCAAATCTTCATCATAAAACGCATCATCAACATCAATATCTGCATTCCGGATAATACGGATTAAAGATTTACTTTTTATCGTATATTTTGAAAAAATCTGTGGCATAAAATGCAGAATTAATTCTTCTACGAGCATATATTTATTTTTATCTGAAGGTATCGGTATCAAGCTGCATGCCGACTACTTCATCTTCGTCTAACAGATTCATGCCGATAACGCCCATAGAACTTCTGCCGGTCTTTCTTACATCAGATTCATGGAATCGGATACACTGTCCGAGTTTTGTTACAAGCAGAATATCCTTTGTGTTATCGGTTAATTTTACTTCAATTAATTCATCGTCATCACGCAGATTAATTGCCTGAAGACCTGTCTTTCTGATATTGGCATACTCTTTTAACTGGGTCTTTTTTACAATACCCTTCTTTGTTGCCATAAACATATAATCTGAATCATTAATATGTTTTGTATCCACAGGAATCACGGCTGTAATCTGTTCTTCCGGCTGGAGCTGCAGCAGATTAATAATTGCCGTTCCTCTTGAGGTTCTGCCGGACTCCGGAATTTCGTAAGCCTTTAACTTATAGGCACGTCCCTGGTTGGTAAAGAATGTCAGGCTGTGGTGTGATGTCGTCATGAATAAATCTTCAATAAAGTCATCTTCTAAAGTCTGCATTCCCTTAATGCCCTTGCCGCCTCTGTGCTGGCTCTTGAAATTATCCGGTGTCATGCGCTTGATGTATCCGAGATTGGTTCTTGCAATAATAACATCTTCATCCGGGATTAAATCTTCCATGGATAAATCGTATTCGTCAAATCCAATCTGTGTTCTTCTTTCATCGGCATATTTATCCGCAATGGCACTGATTTCTGTCTTGATGACGGTAAGGAGCTTTTTCTTGTCACTTAAAATTGCCTTGTATTCCGCAATCTTTGCAAGCAGTTCCTTTAATTCAGCTTCCAGCTTCTCTCTTTCCAGACCTGTCAGTGCACGCAGACGCATATCCACGATTGCCTGTGCCTGTGCTTCGGAAAGTCCGAATTCACTCATCAGCCCTTCCTTGGCAATCTGTACATTCTGCGAACCTCTGATAATCTGGATGACACGGTCAATATTGTCAAGCGCAATCATTAAGCCCTCTAAAATGTGAGCCCGTTCTTCAGCTTTATTTAAATCATACTGCGTTCTTCTTGTGACAACTTCTTCCTGATGCAGAAGGTAATACTTGAGCATATCGTAAAGGTTTAATACCTTTGGCTGGTTGTCAACAAGCGCCAGCATAATCACACCGAATGTATCCTGTAACTGGGTATGCTTGTACAGCTGGTTTAAAATGATGTTTGCATTGACATCACGGCGCAGTTCAATACAGATTCTCATACCGCTTCGGTCAGATTCATCACGCAGTGCCGTAATGCCGTCAATCTTTTTATCGCGGACCAGTTCCGCTATTTTCTGGATTAATTTGGCTTTGTTTACCATGTACGGAAGTTCCGTTACGATAATGCGGTGCTTTCCGTTTTCCATTGGCTCGATATTGGTTACGGCACGGACTTTAATCTTTCCGCGGCCTGTACGGTATGCTTCTTCAATGCCCATTTTACCGATAATGACACCGCCGGTCGGAAAATCCGGACCTTTGACAATCTGCAATACTTCATCAATCGACGTTTCGCGGTCTTCCTTGACTTTGTTATCAATCAGCCTGACAACGGCATCGACAACTTCACGCAGATTATGCGGCGGGATATTCGTTGCCATACCAACGGCAATACCGGACGTTCCGTTTACTAAAAGATTCGGATAACGGGACGGCAGTACAACCGGTTCTTTTTCCGTTTCATCAAAGTTTGGAATAAAATCCACGGTATTTTTATTAATATCGGCTGTCATTTCCATGGAAATGCGGCTTAAACGTGCTTCTGTATATCGCATGGCGGCGGCACCGTCACCATCGACAGAACCGAAATTACCGTGTCCGTCTACCAGCGGGTATCTTGTATTGAAATCCTGTGCCAGTTTTACCAGTGCTTCATAAATGGATGAATCTCCGTGCGGATGATATTTACCCATTGTATCACCGACAATACGCGCACATTTTCTGTGCGGCTTGTCAGGACCGTTATTTAATTCAATCATTGAGAATAAGATTCTTCGCTGTACCGGCTTTAAACCGTCCCTTACATCAGGAAGTGCACGGGAAGCGATAACGCTCATCGCATAGTCGATATAATAATCTTCCATGGTCTGCTTCATATCCACTTCATGAATCTTATCAAAGATATGTTCGTCCATTTTCTACTCCATTCCGAGAACGCGTTTTAGAAAAAATTCATTATCACCCGGAGCGTTCTCAGTCCGTGTGACGGTACAAATTTTTATTAAATATCCAGATTCTTTACATACTTAGCATTGGCTTCGATGAACTCCCTGCGCGGCTCAACCTTATCGCCCATCAGCGTAGAGAACGTTACATCAATTTCTGATTCTGAATCCTCGTCCATATTCACCCGTAATAAAATTCTCTTTTCCGGGTCCATGGTTGTTTCCCAGAGCTGGTCGGCATCCATTTCGCCAAGACCTTTGTAGCGCTGGACTTTGTTATTCTGGTCACGTCCGATTTCAAGCATAATCTGATTGAGTTCCTCATCACTATATGCATACCAGACTTTTTTGTTCTTTTCAATCTTATAAAGCGGCGGCTGTGCAAGATATACGTGACCCTGCTTGATTAACTCCGGCATAAACCGGTAGAAAAAGGTAAGTAGCAGTGTTGCAATATGCGCACCGTCCACATCGGCATCGGTCATAATAATAATCTTGTGGTATCTTAATTTGCTGATATCAAAATCTTCATGAATGCCTGTACCGAATGCTGTAATCATAGCCTTGATTTCTTCGTTGCCTAAAATTCTGTCGAGTCTTGCTTTTTCAACATTTAAAATCTTGCCGCGCAGCGGAAGAATTGCCTGTGTTGCACGGCTTCTTGCCGTCTTTGCAGAACCGCCGGCAGAATCACCCTCAACGATATAGATTTCACAGTTTTTCGGGTCCCTGTCAGAGCAGTCCGCAAGTTTACCCGGAAGACTTGTATTTTCAAGCGCAGTCTTTCTTCTTGTCAGATCTCTTGCCTTTCTTGCCGCCTCTCTTGCGCGCTGTGCAAGAATGGATTTTTCACAGATAACCTTTGCAACTGCCGGATTCTGCTCTAAGAAAATCTCAAGCTGTTCACTGACAATGCTGTCAACGGCACTTCGTGCAACGGTGTTGCCAAGCTTCTGCTTTGTCTGTCCCTCAAACTGCGGGTCTTCAATCTTGACACTGACAATCGCTGTCAGACCTTCACGGATGTCATCGCCGGAAAGGCTCTGCTCACTGTCTTTTATCAGTTTATTTTTCTTTGCATAATCATTAAATGTCTTTGTCAAGGCATTTTTAAAACCGGTCAGATGCGTTCCGCCTTCCGGTGTCTTGATGTTGTTGACAAAGGAATCCACAACTTCGTTGTAACCGTCATTGTGCTGGAATGCCACTTCAACCTGCACACCGTCTTTTAGACCCTCGCAGTAAATAATCTTATCATAAAGCGCATCCTTGCTCTTGTTTAAATATTCAACAAATTCCTTGATACCACCCTCATAGTGGAATACTCTTTCCTGTTCAATGCCTTCTCTTGCATCCTTTAACACAATTTTGATGCCTTTTGTAAGAAAAGCCATTTCACGCAGACGGCTCTTTAAAATGTTATATTCATAAACAGTTGTTTCCTGAAAAATCTCTTTATCCGGTAAGAATGTAACCTTTGTACCGGTTTCTTCCAATGGGCAGTCCCCCACAATCTTTAACGAATAACATACATTACCACGTTCATAACGCTGGTTGTAGATGTGTCCGTCACGCTTTACATAGACTTCCATCCACTCGGATAAGGCATTTACAACGGATGCACCTACACCGTGCAGACCACCGGATACTTTATATCCCCCGCCGCCAAACTTACCACCTGCGTGTAACATTGTATACACGACTTCAACTGCCGGTTTGCCGGTTTCGTGATTGACATCAACTGGAACGCCTCGTCCGTTATCAATAACCGTAATGGAATTATCCTGATTAATTGTGACTTCAATTGTATTGCAATATCCTGCCAAAGCCTCATCTACTGCATTATCGACAATTTCATAAACAAGGTGATGAAGCCCCCTTGATGATGTACTGCCGATATACATACCCGGTCTTTTCCGGACGGCTTCAAGACCTTTGAGAATCTGAATCTGGTCGCCACCATAATTATTCTCTGACACTGTGCATTCCTCCTTCAATGTTTTTCAGAAAACTAAATGTTATTTTCATGAATCACGGTACCGTTCTGAATCTGAAATGTTTTATGAACGGCAAACTGACTGTTTACAAATTCATCCAGCCCCGTACAGGTAATCACTGTCTGAATCTGCCCGATACTATTTAATAAAAACTGCTGCCGGTTACTGTCTAACTCTGACAGCACATCATCCAAAAGCAGCACCGGCGTATCCTTCACTACTTTTTTTACAAGTTCGATTTCCGCAAGTTTTAAAGACAGGGCGGCTGTACGCTGCTGTCCCTGCGAACCGTACTTTTTTACTTCGCTGCCGTTGATAAAAAAGATTAAATCGTCCTTATGTGGTCCAAAGCATGTCGATTTCATCCGCAGATCCCGCTCCCGCATCTTTGTCACGGTATCTAAAAATGCTGTTTCTTCCACGCAGGGCTGATACTCAATCGTTAGTTTCTCTGTTCCGCCGGATAACTTTTCATGCAGTCCGCCGATAATTTCATTTAACTCCTGTACGAAACCGACACGCCTTTTCATGACTTCCGTTCCGTACTTCACAAGCTGCAAATCCCAGATATCCAACGTTTCAAGCTTTTCTTCTGACGACTTAAATGACAGCTCTTTTAAAAGCTTGTTGCGCTGATTGACCACTTTATTGTAATTAATCAGATTGCTTAAGTAGATTTTATCAAGCTGGCTCAGCTCCATATCCATAAACCGGCGGCGCTCCGCCGGTCCGTTTTTAATAATACTTAAATCCTCCGGTGAAAAACAGACAATATTTAAAATTCCAAACAGCTCTACCGCCCGTTTAATCGGAATACCGTTTACGGCAATTCCCTTGCTTTTATTTTTTTTCAGATGCATATCAATCCGGTACGGCAGTCCGTTTTTTTTCACATTCAGCTTGATATGTGCCTCATCACTGCCCATCCGTATCATTTCACGGTCTTTGCTTCCTTTGTGGGAACGCGATGTTGCGCAGACATAAAGCGCCTCTAAAATATTGGTCTTTCCCTGCGCATTATCACCGTAAATAATATTAATCTGCGGGTTAAAATTCATATTTAAAATTTTATAATTTCTGTAATCTTTTAAATCTACGGACTCAATTATCACGGTTACACCTGCAAATTACTTTTCTATTCTGATTTCCTGACCGTTATAGGAAATGACTTCCCCGCCTGTCAGTTTTTTGCCGCGCTGAAGCTCAGGCCTGCCATTGACAAGAACTTCTCCGTTCTGAATGACAATCTTTGCTTCTACACCAGATTCCACAAGACCTGCTGCCTTTAATGCCTGTCCCAGTTTAATAAACTCATCTCTGATTTTTATTGTTTCCATTGTTTCTCCATTCTTACTATTCAGCCGTAAAGTTTACCGGAAGAATCAGATAAATATAACTTTCCTCTTTGCCTCTAATAATGCCATGATTATTCAGCCTCCTTTTTCACAGACTTCTTGAATCTGGCTGCCACTTTTTCTCTC
>ENA-UESS01001206-UESS01001206.1-human-gut-metagenome-genome-assembly--contig:-NODE-1206-length-11580-cov-10.360602_pt1 | contig 11580 bp, 10 predicted proteins | sample MGYA00243004_ERZ508005 | MGnify/ENA primary metagenome ERZ508005 (study PRJEB26167, sample SAMN06115471) | human gut metagenome | host: Homo sapiens | place: China:Guizhou | collected 2016-06-29...
TTCAAGAATCATGTACCGGTTCTCATCCCCATGCTCTTTGAGGTAATCTGGGTCATATTTCTGGTACGCATAAATCTCCATGCTCATAATTACCATATCGCCATAGCCATTTTTAGTAACATAAATTGGCTCCTCTGTCTTATGACACATATCAGATATCTCCGATGTATTCTTCAAGTCTTTAATTGGAATTATTTGTGGCATAACATACACCCCCTTGCTTATGTCCTAATTATACCCTAATTATACCCTTTTTCAACTTAATTATTGTTTATTTGATTTCCCATTCAAGTTGTGAACGAGCTCCACCATAAAATCCTGCATCTGCAAATAAATCCCCAGGTCTATCCATACAACCAAATAAAAAAGGGTATACCGTGCATCTAAACTATATACCAAAAATAAAAAAGACGGACAATGACATATGTCAACGTCCGTCTTCTTCATCCATTTTTTCAATTATCAGCTACTACCTATAGCAAAGCGAACATCATAAACCGGACAGATTAGTTTTCATCCTGCATTTTTGCAAGTTTCTTCGCCTGATCCGCCGCGATACATGCATCGATAATCTCCTGGATGTCTCCGTCAAGAATCTTGTCCAGCTTGTATAATGTCAGGTTGATGCGGTGATCCGTCACACGTCCCTGCGGGAAATTATAAGTACGGATCTTCTCGGAACGGTCTCCGGTTCCGATCTGGCTGCGTCGTTCCTCAGACTCTGCATCCTGCTTCTTCTGCAGTTCGAGATCATACAGCTTGGTGCGCAGCAGCGCAAATGCTTTCTCCTTGTTCTGGATCTGTGATTTTTCGGTCTGACTGTAAATCACGATACCGGTCGGATAATGCGTCAGGCGCACAGCAGAGTCCGTCGTATTGACACACTGTCCACCATTTCCGGATGCCCTCATAACATCGATACGGATGTCTTTGTCATCAATATGCACTTCTACATCCTCCGCCTCCGGCATGACGGCAACACTGCAGGTTGATGTCTGAATACGTCCCTGGGATTCTGTCTCCGGCACACGCTGTACACGGTGCACACCGGATTCGTATTTCAGTACGGAATATGCGCCTGCTCCAGTCACCATAAAGTTGACCGACTTCATGCCTCCGATTCCGGTTTCATCTGCCTCAAGTGTCTCCACTTTCCAGCCACGGCGCTCTGCATAGTGTACATACATACGGTAAATTTCAGCCGCAAAAAGCGCAGCTTCCTCTCCACCAGCGCCTGCACGAATCTCCACAATAACGTTCTTGTCGTCGTTCGGGTCTTTTGGCAGAAGCAGAATCTTTAATTTCTGTTCCAGCTCTCCCAGACGGCTCTTTGCCTCATTTAATTCTTCCTTTGCCAGTTCGCGCATTTCCTCATCGGATTCCTCATCAAGAATTGCAAGGGAATCCTCTATTGTCTGCTTACATGCCTTGTATTCCTTGTAGGCATCCACGATTGGCTGCAGATCACTCTGCTCTTTCATCAGTTTACGAAAGCGGTTCGGATCGTTTGCCACATCCGGCTCGCTCAATGTATTCATTAACTCCTCATAATGATGAAGTAAATCCTCTAATTTATCAAACATAATCTATCCTCTCTTTTCACATAGGTGTTTGTGTCCGCAGACCACACGGTCATTTCGCGCAAGATCTTTTTTCACGCAGACGTCCTCAAATCCGGCCTCTTTCATCATAGATGATACCGCCCATCCCTGGTCATATCCGATCTCAAACAGCAGATACCCTCCATCGGTCAGATAATCCGGGCTTTCCTGGATGATCTTCCGGTAGAAGAACAGACCATCTTCTTTTCCGTCCAGTGCCTCATGCGGTTCAAATTCCGACACCTCCGGCATCAGAAACGGAATTTCATCGCTGCGGATGTATGGTGGATTTGACACAATCACATCAAACGTTTCATCCGCAACATCCTCAAACAGATTGCTTCTCTCGAAAATGGCAGGAACATCATTTAATTTTGCATTTTCCTTTGCAACATTGATCGCCTGTTTGGAAATGTCATATCCATATCCCCCGGTACCGTGTACATTTTTCAAAATACTGATCAGCACACAGCCGGAACCGGTACACATATCCAGCACCTTCATCCCCGGTTTTACCACCTTTAGAGCTTCCTCCACCAGGGTTTCCGTATCCTGTCGCGGAATCAGCACATTGGAATTCACATGAAATGTCATCCCCATGAATTCCTGTTCCCCGGTGATATACTGAAGAGGCACTCGCTCTGCCCTCTTTTTAATCAGCACTTCAAATTCATGCTGCAGTTCCTCCGGCATCTCTTCGTCAATATGCATATAATAGTAAGTGTGGTCAATTTTACATGCCATGGTCAAAAGCAGCCATGCATCATTTCTGGCATCTGCAATGCCAGCCTCGCACAGGCTTTTTTCTCCCGAAACAATTGCTTCCCTATAGGTCATACATCCTCTTCCTTCTGCCACTTTCTCCAGTCAAACACAGCTTCCACCGAAGCGATTCCCACTTCGATCATCTCATCATCCGGCTCTTTTGTTGTCATCTTCTGCATCCAGAGTCCCGGTTTGCTCAGTATATTCACCAACCGGTTATCATATCTTCCCGCCAGACGGATAAACTCATAAGATACTCCGGCGATCACCGGAATAAGAAGAAGTCTGAGCACCAGCTGCAAAATACGCGAATCCACACGGATAAACAAAAAGAACACGATAGATATCAGCATTACAATCAGCAGGAAACTGGTACCGCAGCGCTTATGCTGCCGGGAACTCTTCCTGACATTTTCCACATTCAGTTCCATTCCGTGTTCGATGCAATTGATGCATTTATGTTCCGCTCCGTGGTACATAAACACTCTCTTAATATCAGGTGTCAGGGAAATCAGTGCAATATATCCAATAAAAATTGCCAGACGGATCAGTCCCTCCAGCAGCGCAATCACCGTATCCGATGCAATAACTTTATGGAAGATCCCGGACAGAAAATATGGCAGGAAAAAGAAAAGTCCCAGCGCAAAAACAACGGAAAATGCAACGGTTCCGCCCATCATTGCCTTCTCCTGCTTTTTTTCTTTCTCTTCCTGCGCCTTTCGTTCCTCCTGCGTCATGGCTTCTTTTTTCTTTTTTTCATCCTCATCGTCTTCAAAAAAGGAAGCCGAATACATGAGTGTCTGCATGCCAAGGATCAGTGATTCTATAAAATTAATGACACCACGGATGAATGGCAGACGCCGCAGTTTTTTATTTTTAATTGTCTCTTTAAATGTGGAGACTTTTACATCAATGGTGTGATCCGGCTTACGAACGGCAACCGCATAACGGTCTTCGTTCTTCATCATGACACCTTCCATGACTGCCTGCCCGCCAACTCCCGAATATTTCATATTTCCCCCTGTAAGAGAAAAAGGTTGAGGCAATACACAGCCTCAACCTTTTTACGTGACTTATCAATTCTATTTCATGCCATACTTCTTGTTGAACTGTTCGATACGTCCACGAGCCTGGTTAGCCTTCTGCTGTCCAGTATAGAATGGATGACACTTAGAACAGATTTCTACGTGGATCTCCGGCTTTGTAGAACCTGTAACGAATGTGTTTCCACAGTTGCAGGTAACGGTTGCCTGATAATAATCTGGATGGATTCCTTCTCTCATGATTTTCACCTCTTTATATTCTTATCGTTTTCTGTAATCAGTCTTCCGACTGACTCTGGTTCCTGTCACACTCTTTATACCCGTATGCCCGATCCGCATATGATACTTATTACAAGAGCGACACTTTCGTCCGTTTACATCCCGATAAACAGCTTAATTATTGTAACATAGCGTCCATGCAAATGCAATAGAAATTTAAAGAATTCTGTTTTTTCTTACAAGATTGATAAAATCAGCATTTGTACGCGTGTGTGCAAACATATTTAAAATATTCTCCACAGCCTCATCCGACCGCATGCCGTTTAATGCCCGGCGCATATTCTCCACGCCCTCACGCTCCTGCGGATCAAGCAGCAGATCGTCTCTTCGCGTGCCGGACTTTACAATATCCACCGCCGGGAAAATTCTCTTTTCGGAAAGTTTCCGGTCAAGAACAAGTTCCATGTTACCGGTTCCCTTAAATTCCTCAAATACCACGTCATCCTTCTTGCTTCCGGTATCGACCAGTGCCGTGGCAAGAATGGTCAGGCTTCCGCCTTCTCTCATATTCCGGGCTGCACCAAAAAATCGTTTCGGCATGTGCAGTGCCGCCGGATCAAGACCACCGGAAAGTGTACGGCCGCTCGGCGTACAGGTCAGGTTGTAGGCACGTGCCAGACGTGTGATACTGTCGAGGAGAATCATCACATCCTTTTTATGTTCCACCAGACGTTTTGCACGCTCAATAACCATTTCCGATACCCGCTTATGGTGTTCTGCGGTCTCATCGAAAGTGGAATAAATGACCTCTACATTTTCTCCCTCAATTGCCTCTTTAATATCGGTTACTTCCTCCGGCCGCTCATCAATCAACAGAATGATCAGATGCATCTCCGGGTTGTTTTCCTTTACCGACTTGGCAACTTCCTTTAAAAGCGTTGTCTTACCTGCTTTCGGCGGGGATACAATCATGCCACGCTGCCCTTTACCGATCGGGGAAACAATATCCATCACACGCATTGCAACCGAACCGCCGGGACGTTCCATGCGCAGACGCACATTCGGAAAAATCGGGGTCAGATCCTCAAAGTTTGTCCGCTTCTGTGCTTCCGAAGGATGATATCCGTTTACCGAAGTCACATACAGCAGGGCGGAAAATTTCTCCCGCTCGGATTTCACTTTGGTATTTCCACAGACAATATCCCCTGTCTTTAGATTAAATCTGCGGATCTGGGACGGTGCCACATAAACATCATGTTCTCCCGGCAGATAGTTTTCACAGCGGATAAAACCGAATCCGTCTGCCATAACCTCCAGAATACCGCTCGCTGTATTTCCACTGTCGAGGCTGACGATATCTTCTTTGATCGCAGCACTGTCATTATCCTCCTGCACCTTATAGGTCTGCTCCTGCGATGCATGCACGTTCTCTCCATGCTCCGGGCTGTTGTGTTCCTCCGTATGGGACGGATGCTCTTCCCTTCGCTGTTTTGGCGTATGTTTTCTTCCTTCCTGTCCGGAAGCTGTCCGCGCGGTATATACCGTCTTTGCCTTCGGTGCTGTCTCTTTCTCCCGCTCATCTTCCTGCAGCATCCGATCAATCAGCTCTCCTTTTTTCATTGTTGAGATTCCTTTGAGCCCGCGTGCCTTTGCCAGGTCTTTTAACACAACCAAAGAAAGGCTCTCATATTTTTCCCTCATTCCATCTGCTCCTTCTTAAAAAATATAGACTTGTTTCGTACCGTAAATCATTTCATAAATTACACTTATTTGCATGGGATATCAGTCAGAAACGACTATGAATCATTTCAAATATTATCTAATGCAGCTATTATACACTATTTCCGGTAAAATAGGAAGTCTTTTTTTTCATGCGCAAGAATGGTATTGTGAATAAGTATGAGTATGTAAAGGAGAAAATTACTATGGATAATAAAGAAAAGGCACTTTTATGCCACAAAGAATGGAATGGAAAACTCGAAACCGTTGCAAAATCAAAAGTAAAAACCCGCGAAGATCTCGCGATTGCATACACCCCGGGTGTTGCAGAACCCTGCAAAGTAATTGCGGAAGATAAAACTGCTGCCTACACTTATACATGGAAAGCCAACACGGTTGCCGTTGTTTCCGACGGAAGCGCCGTTCTCGGCCTTGGAAATATCGGTCCTTATGCCGCTATGCCGGTCATGGAAGGAAAATGTGTATTATTCAAAGAATTTGGAAATGTTAACGCTGTACCGATCTGTCTGGACACTCAGGACACGGAAGAGATCATTCAGGCTGTGAAAAATATAGCTCCCGGATTCGGCGGTATCAATCTGGAAGACATCTCCGCTCCGCGTTGTTTCGAAATCGAGGAACGTCTGAAAGAAATGCTTGATATCCCGGTATTTCATGATGACCAGCACGGAACCGCCATCGTTGTTTTGGCCGGTATCATCAATGGTCTGCGTGTGACCGGCAAGAAAAAAGAAGACTGCCGCGTTGTGGTAAACGGTGCAGGATCTGCCGGTGTGGCAATCACCAAACTTCTTCTGACTTACGGTTTCAAACACGTGACCATGTGTGACCGTGAAGGAATCATCGGAAAAGATTATCCGAACTTAAACTGGATGCAGAAAAAAATGACAGAGGTTACCAATCTCGAAAATGCCTCCGGAACGCTGGCAGACGCACTGCGCGGTGCGGATATCTTTGTCGGTGTCTCTGCGCCAAACATTGTCACTCCGGAAATGGTTTCTTCCATGAATAAGGATGCCATCCTCTTTGCCATGGCAAATCCGGTGCCGGAGATCATGCCGGATGTGGCCAAAGCTGCCGGAGCAAAAGTTGTCGGAACCGGACGGAGCGATTTCCCAAATCAGGTAAACAACGTGATCGCTTTCCCTGGTATTTTCCGCGGTGCATTGGAGGCACATGCCACCCAGATCACAGAAGAAATGAAACTCGCAGCAGCAGAAGCACTTGCAGCCCTGGTTTCTGACGAGGAATTAAATGAAGATTTCATTATGCCGGAAGCATTTGATCCACGTGTGGCAGAAGTTGTAAGTGAAGCAGTCAAGTCTCATGTCCGCTAATCGCTACTATTCTCTGAACGATTACTGTAAAGAGGTCTTCGGGGAAAAAGTGTACCGTCTCAGTCTAAGCGGTGGGATGACGTGTCCCAACCGCGACGGAACACTCTCTTACGGAGGATGTGCATTCTGCAGTGCCGGAGGCTCCGGTGATTTTGCCGCGGATGCATTTCTGCCGGTTTCTGAGCAGTTCATACAGGCCAGACAGAAAATCGCCGCCAAAACACACTGCCAGAAATTCATTGCGTATTTCCAGTCATTTACCAACACCTATGCCCCCGTTGACGTTTTGCGTCAGCTCTATTCCGAGGCAATGGCACCGGAAGAAATCGTTGCACTTTCCATAGGAACCAGAAGTGACTGCCTTCCTCCGGAAACCTTAGAACTCCTCTCCGATCTCAATCAGGAAAAACCCATATGGATAGAGCTTGGTCTGCAGAGCATCCATGCAAAGACGCTGTCTGCCATGAACACGCATACCACGGTTGCACAGTTTGATGCCGCTGTATCCAAACTTCATGCCCTTGGAATCTCCGTGATCGCACATGTTATTTTAGGATTTCCCGGTGAAACAAAAGAAATGATGAAAGATACCGTCCGGCATGTCGCCGCACTTCCGGTTTCGGGAATCAAGCTGCAGCTTCTGCATGTCCTGCGTGGCACTGCACTGGCAGAACAGTATCAGCTTCATCCGTTTCCCATGATGGAACTTGATGAATACAGCGATTTTGTGATCGACTGCCTGGAACTTCTTCCCCCGGACATGGTCGTTCACCGTCTGACGGGAGATGGTCCCCGCAGTCTATTACTCGCCCCATCCTGGAGCACAGACAAAAAACGCATTTTAAACACCATTCATCGCCGTCTCAAAGAACGCAATACCAGACAAGGAGAACATTTTTATGGCTGAACCATTTACAATCTATAAACTTACGATCTTATATATGCTGAGCAAAGCAGGGTTTCCGCTTTCCAACACCCAGATTTCCAATTTCTTTCTGGAACAGGAATACACAGACTATTTCCGTGTACAGGAAGTAATCGGGGATCTGGTCGATGCCAATTTAATCCATGCAGAGTCCACGCACAGCAACACACAGTACTCTCTGACTTCTGCGGGAAAAGAAACACTTGGATTTTTCAAAGATAAATTAAATGATGGAATTGAAAATGATGTTCAGGGATTTTTTGAAAAGAATAAATTAGAATTCCGACAAGAAAATTCCATTCTGGCAGATTACTATAAGACAACCAATCAGAAATACGCAGTACGCTGTCAGGTACGGTCTGACGGCAATCCTCTGATCGACCTGACGCTTTGCGTAACTACAAAAGAACAGGCAGAAGCCATCTGCAATAACTGGAAAAAGAAAAGTGAAGATGTATATGCTGTACTGATGGACACGCTGCTACAATAAGCCGCGTGTCATTTTTTCTTTTTCTGTACGCTGTATCCAAATTTGCCGAGTTTTTTCCCCAGAGCAAAATATTCTCCGTGGGAATACATGATAAGCCCGGTTCCGTTGATGTCAAATTTTCCTGTTTCATCCAGATACGCATCATCCACCGTTACGCCAAGTACTTCCGCCACAAACATCGTATGACTGCCAAGCGGATGGCTCTCCACCACCCTGCAGGCAATATTTACAGGACTTTCCGCAATTGCCGGAGCTTTCACATGCTCCACTGGAACCGGTGTAAGTCCTGTTTTTTTAAATTTATCCACATCTCTTCCGCTGACCACGCCGCAGTAATCACAGGCCTTTGCCAGTTTTTCGTTGGTCAGATTAATCACAAATTCTCCGGTTTTCTCTATGATCTCATAAGAATAACGGGATGGGCGGACGGAAATGGAAACCATCGGTGGATTGGTGCAGACGGTTCCTGCCCATGCCACGGTAATAATGTTTGGCCGATGATTCTGATCCGCCACACTGACCATCACAGCCGGCACCGGATTTAACATATTTCCCGCTTTCCAACTCTGTTTTCCCATTTTTCCACTCCTTTTGCCTGTTCCTGTTATTTATAATCCTGTTATAATTTCAGATCCGTATTTTCCCGGATAATATCCGCGATCAGTTCACGCTCATCCATATGATGCTTCACACCCTTGATCTCCTGGTAATCTTCGTGCCCTTTTCCTGCAAGGACGATGATATCGCCATCCTCGGCATGTTCCATGCAATACCTGATAGCTTCTTTCCGGTCCGGTATCGTCACATATGCGCCATCGGCTTTGTGTACCCCGACCAGAATATCGTTGATGATATCCATTGGTTCTTCATTTCTTGGATTATCCGATGTGACAACCGTCAGATCTGCCAGTTTTGAAGATACCTCTCCCATCTCATAACGGCGGGATTTTGCACGGTTTCCTCCGCATCCGAACAGGCAGACCAGTCTGCCCGGCTCATACTCTTTCAAGGTCGTTAACAGACTCTCCAGTGCCATGGCATTGTGTGCATAGTCAATCATCAGCGTATATCTCTTTGTTACCGGTACAATCTCAATTCTTCCCTTGACACTTACATGAAGCATCGCCTTTTTGATTTCTTCAACACTGACACCAAAATGATGACAGATTGCAATGGCGGTCAGGGAATTATACACCGAAAATTTTCCCGGCACATTGACTTCCACATCAAAATCCATGGAACCTCCCACATGATATTTTACACCAAGTGCCCCATGCTCCTTTTTTAACTCTACCTTCTGCGCAATCAGATCATTTTCTGCTCCATACCCAAACGTCTCAACCGTACAGGTATGTCCCTGTAAAATGCCCTGCAGATGCTCGCTGTCCCCATTAAAAATTCCATGCCTGCACTGCTGGAACAAAAGACTCTTGCAGTGCATATAATCTGCAAAATCCTTGTGCTCATTTTCTCCGATATGATCCGGTTCAAGATTGGTAAACACGCCGATATCAAACACAAATCCGGATACGCGGTGAAGCATCAGCGCCTGGGAAGAGACTTCCATCACAACAGCATCGAGTCCCGCATCTACCATTTTTGCAAAAAGCTCCTGTACCCGATAAGATTCCGGTGTCGTATTTGCAGAAGGAATACGCTCAGAACCAACAATCGATTCGATCGTGCCGATCAGTCCGGTTTTGATCCCCGCAGACTCTAGAATCGAACGAACCATATAGGTTGTCGTTGTTTTTCCTTTTGTTCCGGTAATACCGATCGTCTTTAATTTTTTTGCCGGATGCCCAAAATATGCCGCAGACATGCAGGCAAGTGCCAGACGGCTGTCCTCTACCTTGATATATGTAATTCCATCGATCGGCGTTACATCCTTTTCTACGACAATGGCCGCTGCTCCCTTTGCTGCCACATCCGGAATAAACTCATGTGCATCACGCACACTTCCGCTGATGCACACAAACACAGAACCTTTTTCAACCTTGCGGGAATCATATACCAGAGTCGTAATCTCTGTCTCCTCGCTCCCCGCCAGTATCTCATATTCCATTTCGTTGATAAGTTCTTTAATTATCATTTAATTTTCCTCCCATATTCCATGAAACACTTCTGTCGCTGGTCCGGTCATATAAATATGATTGTTATCCGGATCATACTCGATGGTCAGATCTCCGCCCCGCAGATGCACCAGAACTTTATTTTCTGTCTTATGATTTAAGATACATGCCATAACCGTGGCACAGGTTCCGGTACCACAGGCAAGCGTCTCCGCAGATCCGCGTTCCCACACCCGCATGGATGCTTCCGTCGGAGAAATAACGTGTACGAACTCTGTGTTGGTCCGTTTTGGAAACCGTGGATGATGTTCAAACTCCGGACCGTATTTTTCCAGTTCAAAATGTTCGGTGTCCTCCACAAAAATTACCGCATGTGGATTTCCCATCGACACGCAGGTCATCTTCCACTCTCTGCCCTCTACTTCAATCGGCTCATCTACCACCTGTTCTCCCGATGCATCTACAGGAATTAAATCCGGTTTTAATATCGGTTCTCCCATATCCACACGAACCAGCGAAACCTTGCCATCCGCAACCGTCAGCTGCAACGTTTTTACCCCGGCTCCGGTTTCAATCGTAATCTCTTTCTTATCCGTCATTTTATGATCATATACATATTTTGCGACACAGCGGATTCCGTTTCCACACATCTCCGCCTCCGAGCCATCCGCATTGTAAATCCGCATCCTGAAATCCGCGATATCCGATGGGCCAATAGTGATCAGGCCATCCGATCCGATTCCAAAATGGCGATCACTCACTGCAATTGATACCTTTGCAGGATCTGCTATCTTTTCCTCAAACAAATTGACATATACATAATCATTTCCGCACCCATGCATTTTTGTAAACTTCATATTTCTACACTCCTTTTTTCTTTTCCATCCTGTCGATTCAGAGCTTCTATTCTTAAATATTCCCTTATTATATATGTAAACTCCTTCTTTCTCTGAATATGAAATATCCCACGCATTGCCTGTACTATCATTAAAAGTTCCATCTACGAATTGTCCATTATACAATGTTTTTACTGTTCCGTCACTATAATATATGACTTCATACGCGTTTCCCGATGTATCATTATATCCTTCTTTCAATGTGGTACCTGAATAATATTTAAGCATTTTAAAATCATTTTGTTCAATATAATCATCAGGTAATATAAAATCATTTGTTCTAACATTAGTTTCTGTAAAATTCTTCACATCCGATGTACTATAAGTATAGCATTTAGTAATTCCACTATTACCATCTGCTCCTATATTTCTATTTGTATACGTCCATTCATTATTATCTTCTCTATAAAAATGCTCTACATTTCCTCTACAACTTGGAATATCTGCTGTTCTTCAGGTTCTTCTTCTTCCACTTCTACCGGAACATATTTA
>ENA-UESS01001215-UESS01001215.1-human-gut-metagenome-genome-assembly--contig:-NODE-1215-length-11537-cov-9.151745_pt1 | contig 11537 bp, 6 predicted proteins | sample MGYA00243004_ERZ508005 | MGnify/ENA primary metagenome ERZ508005 (study PRJEB26167, sample SAMN06115471) | human gut metagenome | host: Homo sapiens | place: China:Guizhou | collected 2016-06-29...
ATGATCGACAACAGCATCCAGCAGGGCAACCCGCTGAACATCGACCCCCGCCGCATCACCTGGAAGCGCTGCATGGACATGAACGACCGCCAGCTCCGCTTCATCGTGGATGGCCTGGGCGGCAAGGTCAACGGCACCCCGCGTGAGGACGGCTTTGATATCACCGTTGCCAGCGAGGTCATGGCCATTTTCTGCCTGGCCACCAGCATCTCCGACCTGAAGGAGCGGCTGGCCAAGATCGTCTGCGCCTACACCTACGACGGCAAGCCCGTCACGGCGGGCGAGATCGGCGCCGCCGGTGCTATGACCGCCCTGCTGAAGGATGCACTGGACCCGAACCTCGTTCAGACGCTGGAAAACAACCCCGCCATCATCCACGGCGGCCCCTTTGCCAACATCGCCCACGGCTGCAACAGCGTCATGGCCACCAAGCTCAGCCTCTCGCTGGCCGATTATGTCATCACCGAGGCCGGTTTCGGTGCCGACCTGGGCGCAGAAAAGTTCCTGGATATCAAGTGCCGCTATGCGGGCATCGCACCCAGCGCCTGTGTGCTGGTGGCGACCGTCCGCGCCCTCAAGAGCCATGGTGGCGTTGCCAAGGCTGACCTGAACCAGCCCAACCTCGAAGCCGTCAAGGCCGGTGCGGCCAACCTCGTCCGCCACATCGACAACCTGAAGAACGGCTTCGGCCTGCCGGTGGTGGTCGCCATCAATGCGTTCCCGACCGACACCCCCGAAGAGCAGGCGTATGTGGAGCAGGTCTGCGCAGAGCAGGGTGTGCCCTGCGTGCTGAGCGAGGTCTTCGCCAAGGGCGGCGAGGGCGGCAAGGTACTGGCCGAGAAGGTGCTGGAGATCCTGGAAGACCGCTCCATCCAGTATGTCTACCCGCTGGATATGCCCCTCAAGGACAAGGTGAAGGCCATCGCCAAGAAAATCTACCGTGCCGACGACGTGAACTTCAGCGCCGCCGCCAGCAAAACGCTGGCCGAGCTGACCGAGCTGGGCTATGGCAACCTGCCCGTCTGCATCGCCAAGACCCAGTACAGCTTCAGCGATAACGCCAAGCTCCTGGCTGCGCCCACCGGCTTCACGATGGAGGTGCGCGAGGTCCGCCTTGCTGCCGGTGCCGGATTCGTGGTGGTCATTTGCGGCAACATCATGACCATGCCCGGCCTGCCCAAGAAGCCCGCCGCCGTCAACATCGACGTCGATGCCGATGGCAAGATCACAGGGCTGTTCTGATTTTGCACAAAAAGGAAGGCTCCCTCGACAACCGCCGGGGGAGCCTTCCTTTTTTTAATCGTATCATGCCGCAGCGGAGGTCACGCCGGGATTGATGGTGTGGGTGCAGAGGTAATCGACCCAGGCGGTGTAGCCTTCGGGCTTGACATGGTAGCCGTCGTTCTGGGCATATTCGGCCTTCAGGTCGCCGTTCTCGTCGGCCAGGGCCTCCCACAGGTTGAGGAAGGCGCAGCCTTTTTCGAGCGCGATGGCGGAAAGCTCGTCGTTGATCTCGCACAAGCGCTCTTTGTAGAGGCCAGGGTGAGAGGCCCGGACTTCCGGCCGCACCGGCGTGATGGACTGGACGTAGATCTGCGTATTGGGCAGGGCCTGTGCGATCATGTCCAGCATGAGGCGGTAGTAGGTGAGGAAGCTGGAATAATCGCCGTCCCGGTTGAGCACGTTGGTGCCGAGCAGGATGTAGAGCACCTTTGGCTGCTGGGCCGTCAGGACCTCCATCGGGATCTCCTGGACGCCGTCCCGGCGGGTGCAGGTGGTGCTGTTGACCACGGCGTTGGGGCCGATGCCTTTATAGGCGCAGAAGGAGGCTTCCGGCAGGCCGGTGCTGTAGATCTGCATCCCCTGCGTCAGGCTGTCGCCCAGAAAACAGGCGTCGTTGAAATAGCTGCGGTCCACGGCCGGGCTTTCGGCCAGTGCGGCCAGACGGAAATCCATGGCGGTGGTGCCGTCGGCGCTGAGCTGTACCGCCAGCCGCCGGGCGGGCGTGTAGTTGACGGTGTTCCACTCGCTGCCCTGCAGCTCCTGCTGGAAGATGGTCGGCCCCTGCACGGCGGCGGGGGACTGCTCCCGGTGGAGCCGTTTCCACAGTGTACCCACGACGCCCACCAGCACCAGCAGGAAGAGCAGCCCTGCAACGGAGAAGGTCCGGAACCAGCGCTTGCGGAGGATACGGCGGCGGTATTCCTGATAATCGGCCATAAAACACCCTGCTTTCTGTAGCTCATTTTCTTCATTATACAGCACGGCAGGCCGCGGCGCAAGCCATGCCGCAAATCCTTTGCGTTAGGGCAGGGTTTGTGCTATAATTATTCTGGTTTATTATGAGAAAACATCGGTTCAGGGCAGAACGCTCTGCCGACGGCAAGCAAAGAAAGCAGGAATCGAATCGTATGCTGCAAAATCCTAAATTGCATTATCTGGACAACGCCGCCACCACCATCGTGGCCCCGGACGTGGCGGATGTCATCGACAGGGCCATGCGGGAGCACTGGGCGAATCCGTCGTCCCTGTACGCCCCCGGTGCCCGGAGCGAAGAAGCCCTGAACGCGGCCCGCGCCGTGGTGGCCCGGAGCCTGGGCTGCAAATCGCGGGAGCTGTACTTCACCTCCTGCGGCAGCGAGGGCAACAACATGGCCCTGCTTGGCGCGGCGCTGACCCGGAAGTTTGGCAAGGGCATCGTGGTGTCCGGTTTTGAACACCCCAGTGTGCAAAAGCCGCTGGAACGTCTGGCCGCGATGGGCTATGACGTCACGGTCGTGGCCCCCCGCCCGGACGGTACGCTGGACATCGACGAGATGCTGTCGCATGTGGACAGGAATACCATCCTTGTGGCCTGCATGATGGTCAACAACGAAATCGGCACCCGGAACGAGGTCGAGCGTCTGGCCGCCGAGGTCAAGCGGAAGAACAGCCGCACCCTCGTCCATGTGGACGCGGTGCAGGCGTGGATGCGGGTCCCCATCAAGCTGGCCAACATCGACACGCTGGCGGTGAGCGGCCACAAGATCCACGCGCCCAAGGGCGTGGGGGCGCTCTACCTCAGCGACAGTCTGGCACAGGCGTTCCAGCCGCCCTACCTTGGCGGCGAGCAGGAGCGTGAGAAGCGCCCCGGCACCGAGAACCTGCCCTACGCGGTGGGGCTGGCCGCTGCGGTCAGCCGCCTTTCGAAGAACATGAAGAGCCGGGACGCCGCCGTCCGCGCCTTGAACCAGCAGCTGCGCGAGGGGCTGAAAGCCTTCCCCGAAGTGGAGATCAACAGCCCGGACAGCGCCGTGCCGGAGGTACTGAACTTCAGCGAGAACTGCATCAAGAGCGAGACGATGCTGGCGTTTCTGGCGGAGGAGCAGATCTATGTCTCGTCGGCCAGTGCCTGCGGGCGGGGCCAGCCCAGCCATACGCTGGCGGCCATGGGCTGCAGCCCGCTGGCCATCGACACGGCCATCCGAGTGTCCTTCTGTGCAGACAACACCCCCGAAGATGTGGATGCCTTCCTGAACCGCTTTGAGGATGGCATGAAGCATTTGCAGAGAATAAGGAGATAATATATGAGAGAGATCATTATGGGCTATCAGGGCGAGATGTCCCTGAAGGGCCTCAACCGCAACCAGTTCGAGTCGGCCATGATGAAGATCCTGCGGTACCGGCTCAAGACCGTGGGCAGATTCAAGGTCTACTGCACCCAGTCTACCTTTTATATGGAGCCGGAGGAAGAGGACATCGACATGGACCTCGCCTTCGACCGGGTGCGCACCGTCTTTGGTCTGGCCGCACTGAGCCGCGCGGTGGTCTGCGAGAAGGACTTTGACACCATCTGCCAGACCGCTGAGGACTATCTCGGCGGCAGCCTGCACGGCATCAGGACCTTCAAGGTAGAGGCCCGCCGCTCGGATAAGACCTACCCCATGACCAGCCCCGAACTGATGCGGGAGTTGGGCGCGTATCTGCTGGGCAAACACAACTACCTCAAGGTGGATGTCCGCAACCCGCAGTTCAAGGTCATCGTGGAGATCCGCGATTATGGTGCCTACATCCACGGCCCGAAGATCCCCGGCGAGGGCGGTCTGCCCGTGGGGACTTCCGGCCGCGCCCTGAACATGCTCTCCGGCGGCATCGACAGCCCGGTGGCTGCGTACCGGATGGCAAAGCGCGGTCTGGCGCTGGACCACATCCATTTTGCGTCCCCTCCGTATACTTCGGAGCGTGCAAAACTCAAAGTTAAGGCACTGGCCCAGAAGATCACGCCCTACACCGGCAGCACCAACCTCTTCGTGGTGCCCTACACCCGGCCGCAGGAGTACATCCGGGACAACGCCCCCGATGTGCTGTTCACGGTGCTGATGCGCCGCAGCATGATGCGCATCGCCAACAGCATCGCCCAAAAGCAGGGCAGCGAGGCCCTCATCACCGGCGAGAGCCTGGCGCAGGTGGCCAGCCAGACCGTCAAGGCGCTGCAATGCACCGATGCGGCCCAGGACCTGCCCATCCTCCGCCCCCTCATCGGCATGGACAAGACCGAGATCATCGAGACCTCCCGCCACATCGGCACGTTTGAAACTAGCATCCTGCCCTATGAGGACTGCTGCACCATCTTCACTCCGCCGCACCCGAAGATCCGTCCGGAGCTGGACGAGATCCTGACCGCCGAAGCCGCTATGCCGGGTCTGGCTGCACTGGAAGCCGAAGCGGCAGAGAACACCGAGCGCATCCGCATCCGGATCACCGACGAGATCGAGTTTGAGGGGTGATGCTGCATGACCGCAGAGATCATCAGTGTGGGCACCGAGCTGCTGCTCGGCAACATCCTGAATACCAACGCCCAGTATCTGAGCCGGGAACTGGCCGACCTGGGCATCACCGTGCAGCGGGAGAGTACCATCGGCGACAACCAGGGCCGTCTGGCGGACTTCGTCAACGAGGCCAAGGCCCGGTGTGACCTGCTGGTCTTCACCGGAGGCTTAGGCCCCACAGCAGACGACCTGACCAAAGAGACGGTGGCGGCCTGCTACGGCGATACGCTGGCCTTTGACGAAGAAGAGTGGGCGAAGATCACTCGCTACTTTGCCCGCTCCGGCCGCGAGACGACTCCCAACAACCGCAAGCAGGCCATGGTGCCCGTGCACGGGCGGAAGATCGTCAACCACCACGGCACCGCCCCCGGCGCCTGGTTCGAGCAGGACGGCCGCTGCGCCGTTCTGATGCCGGGCGTCCCCAGTGAGATGAAGGCGATGTGGACGGAGAGCATCCGCCCGCTGCTGCTGGAACGCCAGAACTGCACCCTGCACTCCATCACCCTGCGGGTGCTGGGCGGCGAGAGCAATCTGGAATATCAGGTGCGGGACCTGCTGGATCATGCCAACCCCACCGCCGCCATCTACTGCAAGACCGGCGAATGCGAGATCCGCATCACGGCCCGTGCCGCCTCCGACGAGGACGGCGAAAAAATGTGCCGCGCATACGCCAGGAAGTTCTACGATCTGCTGGGCGATGCGGTGTATGATGAGGATGTGGCCGGGCTGGAAGAGACGGTGGTGCGCACCCTGAAGGAAAAGGGGCTCACCGTCTCCACCGCCGAGAGCTGCACCGGCGGCATGATCGCAGAGCGCATCACCGCAGTGTCAGGCTCCAGCGAGGTGTTCGGCTACGGCTTTGTGACCTATTGGGAGCAGGCGAAGGCGAAGCTCGTCGGCGTGGACCCGGACGTCATCGCACGATACAATGTGGTGTCGGCCCCGGTGGCCGCGCAGATGGCGCTGGGCGCGGCGAAGGCGTCCGGCTCGGACATCGCCGTCAGCGTGACCGGCGTAGCAGGCCCCACCGGCGGCGATGCCGTCCGCCCGGTGGGCACCGTCTATCTGGGGGCGGCCCGCGGCGAGACCGTGTATGTGAAGAAACTCTTCGTCTCCCGCCCGGACCGCGCACTGGTCCGCGCCCGCGCTGCGCAGGCTGCACTGGAACTGGTGCTGCGTCTGGCGCAGGGCAGGACCCCCGCAGGCACAAAGCCCCTGACCGCAGCCCAGCAGCACGACACGGCCGTGCTCGATGCGCTGGACGCGGCATTCTTGAGCGAATAACACGCAGGGGTGAGTAGCATTGACAGAGGAGAAGAAGGCCGAATGTGTGCTGCGGCTGTTCGGAGTGCCGGACGCCGCCGTGAAAGAGGCAGCGGGCGGGTTTTCGCCCCAGTGGAAGGCGGAGGCCCGCTGGAAGAGCCGGGGCGCGGAGACTTTGGTGGCGCTTTCGGCCCAGAACCCGGCGGGCCTGAAAAAGGCCGCGCAGGCGCTGCGGGAGAAGTTTTCCGCCGACCTGTACGGGGCCGGGGAGACCACGCTGGCCGAGGCCGCCGTGCAGGAACTGGAACGGCACGACCGACTCCTCATCTGTTCGGATGCTGCCGCCGGGACCCTTCTGGAGGCCCGGCTGGAGACCATCGCCGGGGCGGAACGGGTCTTTGACTTCGGGGCGCTGAGCTATGCCCATCCCAAGACCGGGGCAAAGATCGAGCAGCAGGCGGCAGCGCATCTGCCCGCCGACACCGCCGACCCGGTGCGCCGTGCGCTGGCAAAAGCGCAGGCGGCCCGCCGGGTGGTGGGCTGTGACCTTGCCGCCGGGTGCGCCGAGCGGGAAGGGGACTGCGTACTGGTGCTCAGCTGCAAAAAAGGCTGCTGGCTGCGCACGGTCCCGCTGGCGGACAGGCCTGCCCTCTGGCTGCTGGACATGATCCGCCGCGCAGCCTGCGACCTGCCGCAGGCCGCAGGCACCGGCTTTCTGCCTGCCCGCAAGGCCGCCCGGACGGCCCAGCCGGAGGCGGCCCCGCCTGCCCGCAGGCCCCGCCGCGCCCGGCGGGTGCTGGTGGTTCTGCTGGTGCTGGCCGTGCTGGCCGCGCTCTGCACCGTCGGGGCATGGGTGTACACGGGCGGCAATTTCTACGCGCTGCCCCAGCGCCTGCGCTCCCTCTGGGCCGACGGCCTGCCGCATTCGGGGGCATTGCTATTGTAATAAAAGGCTGCTGGATCCTCCTTCCGTCACGGCTTCGCCGTGCCAGCTCCCTCCAAGAGGGAGCCTTGACGTGCCGGAACGCTGTGAAAGCCTCCCTCGTTGAGGGAGGTGGCATCGCGCCAGCGATGACGAAGTGAGTTTTCAGCGGCCTTTTTGTTGATTTTACAGAAAATTCATTGGAAAATGGCCCAAAACGAGGCCTGTGGGTTTGACGGGTTTTCTGCTTTGGTGTATCATATAACTGTATGATGAACTCCCCCTGCCGGGCGGTCTCCGCCCAGATTTCAATAGATGAGGTGTAAGAATGTCCCTAGCTGAAAAGATCTTCGGTACCTTCTCGGACCGGGAGCTGAAAAAGATCAACCCGATCACCAAAAAGGTGCTGGCCCTGGAACCCAAATACCAGGCACTGTCCGATGCTGACCTGCAGGCCCAGACCCCCGCACTGAAGGCGCGTCTGGCCGGCGGCGAGACGCTGGACGATATCCTGCCCGATGCCTTTGCCGTCTGCCGCGAGGCTGCCTGGCGTGTGCTGGGCATGAAGCATTTCCCGGTGCAGGTCACCGGCGGCATCGCCCTGCATCGCGGCGCCATCGCTGAGATGCAGACCGGTGAAGGCAAGACCCTTGTGGCCACCCTGCCCGCCTACCTGAACGCCCTGACCGGCGAAGGCGTCCACATCGTCACCGTCAACGACTATCTGGCCAAGCGCGACAGCGAGTGGATGGGCAAGCTCTACCGCTGGCTGGGCCTGTCCGTCGGCCTCATCGTGCAGGGGATCGACGGCGACAGCCGCCGCCGTGCCTACAATGCCGATATCACCTACGGCACCAACAACGAGTTCGGCTTCGACTACCTGCGCGACAACATGGTGACCTATAAGGACAACATGGTCCAGCGCGGCCACACCTACGCCATCGTCGATGAGGTGGACTCCATCCTCATCGACGAAGCCCGCACCCCGCTCATCATCTCCGGCCGCGGCGAGGATTCGTCCAGCCTGTACACGCAGGTGGACCGTTTCGTCCGCACCCTGCGCAAGAGCGTGGTGGTCGAGCTGGAAGACAAGGTGGAGACCGACGAGCAGACCGACGGCGATTACGTTGTGGACGAAAAGCACAAGACCTGCACCCTGACCGCTAGAGGCATCAAAAAAGCCGAGGAATACTTCAAGATCGAGAACCTGGCCGCTGCCGAGAACATGACGCTGGCCCACCACATCGACCAGGCCATCAAGGCCTACGGTGTCATGAAAAAGGACATCGACTATGTGGTCAAGAACGGCGAGGTCATCATCGTCGATGAGTTCACGGGCCGCCTGATGATCGGCCGCCGCTACAACGAGGGCCTGCATCAGGCCATCGAGGCCAAAGAGGGCGTGAAGATCGCCGCCGAGAGCAAGACGCTGGCGACCATCACCTTCCAGAACTATTTCCGCATGTACCACAAGCTCTCCGGCATGACGGGTACGGCGAAGACTGAAGAGGACGAGTTCCAGAACATCTACTCGCTGGACGTCGTGCAGATTCCCACCAACAAGCCCAACATCCGCAAGGACTTGGACGACATGGTCTACAAGACGAAGAAGGCGAAGTTCAACGCCGTTGTGGACGCGATTGCGCAGGTGCACGCCAACGGTCAGCCCGTGCTGGTCGGCACGGTCACGGTTGAAACGAGCGAAATGCTCTCCGCCATGCTCCAGCGCCGCGGCATCCAGCATGAGGTGCTGAACGCAAAGAACCACGCCAAGGAAGCTGAAATCGTCGCGCAGGCAGGCCACTGGGGCGCCGTCACCATTGCCACCAACATGGCTGGCCGCGGCACGGACATTCTGCTGGGCGGCAACCCGGAGTTCCTCGCCCGCCGCGCCATGCGTCAGGACGGCTATGACGAGGAAATCATTGAAGCCGCGACAGGGCACGCGGAAGATGTGTCCGACGAAATCCTTGCCGCGCGCGAAAAGTACCAGTCCCTCTACAAGGACTTCAAGCGCACCACCGACGAAGCGCATGACCGCGTGCTGCAAACCGGCGGTCTGCACATTATCGGCACGGAGCGCCATGAATCCCGCCGCATTGACAATCAGCTGCGCGGCCGTGCGGGCCGTCAGGGCGACCCCGGTTCGACCCAGTTCTTTATTTCGCTGGAGGATGACCTGATGCGTCTCTTCGGCGGCGACCGCATCATGCCGATGGTCGAGCGTCTGGGGCTCAAGGACGACGAGCCGCTTCAGGCGGGAATGCTCACCAAGCAGATTGAATCCGCGCAGAAGCGCATCGAGGGCCGCAACTTCGAGATCCGCAAGCACGTTCTGGAATACGACAACGTGATGAACCGCCAGCGCGAGATTATCTACGGTCAGCGCCGCCGCGTGCTGATGGGCGAGAACGTTCGCGACAACATCATCGGCATGGCGTACAAGCTGATTGACGCCGCGCTCTCCCGCCACTGCGCGTCTGACGACGGCACGGATTGGGATATTCCGCAGCTGACGAATTATCTGGAAAACCTGTGCATCCACCACGGCAAGATTGCCGAATTGGAGGATGTCGTCCGCTCCGGTGACCGCGACGCGCTGGCGCAGGCGCTCAAGGACGACGCGAAGGCGTTCTACGAGGAGCGCGAGACGGCGCTGGCGGAAATCGGGCTGGACATGCGCGAAGTGGAGCGCGTTGTGCTGCTGCGCGCGGTGGATGTGCGCTGGATGGATCACATCGACGCAATGGATCGTCTGCGCGATGGCATCGGCTTCCGCGCGTACAGCGGCAAGAACCCCGTCACCGAGTATCAGATTGAAGCGGGCTACATGTTCGACGAGCTGAATCACCTGATTCGCGAGGACACGGTGCGCCGCATGTATCAGCTGCGCATTGAGCGCACGCCGGAACGTGTGCAGGCAGCGGTTCGCCCCGTCGAGGGCAAGCCGATTGTGCCCGGCAACGGTCAGCCGCGCCAGCCCAAGCGGGTGAAGCCGTCGGAGCGCGTTGGCCGCAACGATCCCTGCCCTTGCGGTTCGGGCTTGAAGTACAAAAACTGCTGCGGCAAGGACAAAGAAACAAGGGAATAACTCCCTTGACCCATTTTCGCGATTGAGTAGGTGGCAATTCCAATGTAATTTTCGCATGTTTATGCAGGGATTTCGCGTCTGCGGACGCGACAAGGGGGCTTTGCGATCGCCCCCTTGACCCCTTCGCATTCGCTACCCATGCAGCAATTTGGTATTGCTGATTGGAAGAACGAGAAGTACACAAACTAAAAAACTTCCAATAAAGTTCAACTAACATGGGAGGCGCCGAAGGTTTCCAAAGGGCGATCGCAGACTTCGTCTGTTCTCACTGCCCTTTGGTCGCCTCCGCAGGAGCGAAACCCTCTGCCGCAAGAAAATCAAGCAGCAATAAAACCAGCAATCCACAGCCAAAATAGAAAAAAGCCTTTCCTGACGATTGAAGGAGATTAAACATGGCGCTCATAGATATTCCCCAGTATCGCAGCGAACTGGCAGAGATTCGCAAATCCCTGCTTGCCGCGGGCGATGCCCTCCACATTGACCATATCCGCGAACAGCTGGATGAGCTGACCGAGGAAATGAATCAGCCCGAATTCTGGAATGACCCGGATCACTCCGCAAAGGTCAACCAGAAGGTTTCCAACCTCAAAGGCAAACTCGAACACTACGAAAAGCTGCTTTCTTCCGCCGATGATATCGAGGTCATGCTCGAAATGGCGGAAGAAGAGAAGGACGAAGACACCGTCACCGAAGCGGTGGATGAGCTGGCGACGCTCAAAGAGCATACCGACGCGCTGGAGCTGGAAACCCTCATGCGCGGCGACTACGACGACAACGACGCGGTGCTGTCCCTCCACGCGGGCGCGGGCGGAACGGAAGCGCAGGACTGGACGTCCATGCTCTACCGCATGTATACCCGCTACTGCGAGAAGATGGGCTTCACCGTCAAGCTGCTGGATTTGCTTGACGGCGACGAAGCGGGCATCAAGTCCGTCACCTTCGAGGTCAGCGGCGACCACGCCTATGGCTACCTCCGCGGCGAAAAGGGCGTGCACCGCCTCGTCCGCATCTCCCCGTTCGACGCAAACGCCCGCCGCCACACATCCTTCGCTTCGCTGGACGTCGCCCCCATGCTGGAGGACGATGATTCCGACATCGAAATCAACATGAAGGACGTCCGCGTGGACACTTACCACTCCAGCGGCGCTGGCGGTCAGAACGTCAATAAGACCTCTTCTGCTGTCCGCATGACGCACTACCCGACCGGCATCGTTGTCTCCTGCCAGACCGAGCGCGATCAGGTGCAGAACCGCGCGACGTGTATCAAAATGCTGAAGGCGAAGCTGCTGGAGCTGCGCGAGCGCGCCAAGGAAGAGGAAATGGCGAACATCAAGGGCGAAATGAAGAAGATTGAGTGGGGCAGCCAGATTCGCTCCTACGTCTTCCAGCCCTACACGATGGTCAAGGATCACCGCACGAACTACGAATCCGGCAACATTGACGACGTGATGGA
>ENA-UESS01001220-UESS01001220.1-human-gut-metagenome-genome-assembly--contig:-NODE-1220-length-11516-cov-11.271789_pt1 | contig 11516 bp, 9 predicted proteins | sample MGYA00243004_ERZ508005 | MGnify/ENA primary metagenome ERZ508005 (study PRJEB26167, sample SAMN06115471) | human gut metagenome | host: Homo sapiens | place: China:Guizhou | collected 2016-06-29...
ATGAACAATGAGATCAAAATGCCTGCTAGCTTTGCTGCAATCGATGAGAACGAAATGGTGTACCTGCAGGGTGGCGCAGCCACCGAGGCTACCGCTTGGGACGTGTTCCTGAACGTTGGCAAGCTGTTCAACTACATCGCCCGCGTGTTCTCCGCAGGCAGCTCCATCGTCAACAACATCAATGTTATCGTGACCACCTTCCAGACCCTGAGCACCTTCAGCCTGACCGCTAAGAACTAAGGTTTGGGCCAAAACCGAATCAGCATTCACAGGGCATCCGCTCCGGCAGGCGCGGGTGCTCTTTTTTGCTGCAAAGGCATTCGCCCCCAAATGCAGGAAAGCAGCCGTTTTTCTGCAAAGCGGGCGGATTGTCCATTGACAAGGCTCAAGAGGGTGTCGTATACTAACGATGCCTTGCAAGAAACCCCGCATCCGCGGAATAAAAGAGGAGAGAGAATATGAAAAATAACAACAGCAGCATCAAGACCGTTGTCGCTGTCGGTATCGGCGCGGCATTGTTCTTTGTTCTGGGGCGTTTTGTGGCCATTCCCAGCCCGGTGCCCAACACCAACATCAGCCTGCAGTACGCCGTTCTGGCCCTGCTGGCTGCCATGTACGGCCCCGTGGCCGGCGGCCTGATCGGCTTCATCGGCCACACCCTCATCGACCTGTCCTGGGGCGGCAGCCCGTGGTGGAGCTGGGTCATCGCCTCCGCCTTTGTGGGCGTTGTGGTGGGCCTGTTCTCCAAGAAGCTGAACCTGCAGGAAGGCGAGTTCAGCAAGAAGCAGGTGGTTTTGTTTGCGCTGGCCAATATCGTGGCCCATCTGCTGGCCTGGATCCTGGTGGCCCCCGTGCTGGATATTGCCATCTACGCCGAGCCCGTCAAGAAGGTGTTTGCACAGGGTGCATTTGCCGCAGTGTCCAACAGTATCACCGCTGTGGTGGTGGGCGGCCTGCTGGTGCTGGCTTACACCAGAACCATCGCCAAGAAGGGCTCTCTGGATCAGGAGTGATCCCCGCATGAAACCCGGCCTTTCCATCTGCGCCGTCCGGCCCGTTGGAAAGGCTTTTTTGATGAACAGCTGAGGTACCACACCCATGGCAGAACGTAAACCCATCATCTCATTTCGCAACTTTTCCTTCCAGTACCGCGCCCAGAAGCGCCCCTCCCTGACCGATATCGATCTGGAGATCTACCCGGGTGAGCGGGTGCTCATTGCGGGCCCCTCCGGCAGCGGCAAGAGCACGCTGGCGGGGTGCATCAACGGCCTGAACCCGTTTTCCAACCCCGGCGCGTGCACCGGCACCCTGACCGTAGACGGTGTGGATGCGCCCCACAGCAGCCTCTTTGAGCTTTCGGCCCATGTGGGCACGGTGCTGCAGGACCCGGACGGCCAGTTCATCGGGCTGACCGTGGGCGAGGACATTGCCTTTGCACTGGAAAACAGCTGCACCCCGCAGGATGAGATGCACGCCATCACCCGCCATGCCGCCGAGCTGGTGGGCATCGAGAACCACCTCGGCTATGCGCCGCACGAGCTTTCGGGCGGGCAGAAGCAGCGGGTGAGCCTGGCGGGCGTGATGGTGGATCAGGTCAGGATCCTGCTCTTCGATGAGCCGCTGGCCAACCTCGACCCCGCCACCGGCAAGCAGGCCATTGAGCTGATCGACGAGATCCAGAAAAAGACTGACACCACAGTGCTCATCATCGAGCACCGGCTGGAGGATGTGCTCTGGCGGAACGTGGACCGCATCGTGCTGGTGAACGACGGCACCATTCTGGCAGACCTGCGCCCGGACGAGCTGCTCTCGGGCAGCCTGCTGGCGGAAAACGGCATCCGGGAGCCGCTGTATGTCACGGCTCTGCGCTATGCCGGGGTGGATATCACTCCGGACAAGCACCCCGCCCATGTGGACAGCCTTGTGCTGGACGATACCGATACCCAAAAGCTCCGGGACTGGTTCACGGCCCGGCCCCGGCCCGCCGCGCAGCCGGAACGGGAGCCGCTGCTGGAGGTAAAGAGCCTGAGCTTTGGTTATCAGAAAGGCCAGCAGACCCTGCGGGATGTCAGCTTCTCGATCGGCAAGGGGGAGATGGTGAGCATCGTGGGCCGGAACGGCGCGGGCAAATCCACCCTCTCCAAGCTCATCTGCGGCTTCGAGACCCCGGATGCGGGCGAGATCTTCCTGAACGGCAAGCCGCTGGCTGAGGAGAACATCCGCCGCCGCGCCCAGCACATCGGCTATGTGATGCAGAACCCCAACCAGATGATCTCCAAGACCATGATCTACGAGGAGGTGGCTCTGGGCCTGCAGCGCTCCGGCCTGACCGAGGAACAGATCCGGGAAAAGGTGGAGGCGACCCTCAGGGTCTGCGGCCTGTATCCTTTCCGGAACTGGCCAATCTCGGCACTGAGCTTCGGCCAGAAAAAGCGGGTGACCATTGCCAGCGTGCTGGTGCTTGACCCGGAGCTCATCCTTCTGGATGAGCCCACCGCCGGGCAGGATTTCCGGCACTATACCGACATCATGGAGTTCCTGCGGGGCCTGAATGCCCGGGGTGTGACGGTGGTGATGATCACCCATGACATGCACCTGATGCTGGAATACACCCGCCGCGCACTGGTGTTCTGCGACGGACGGCTCATTGCCGACCGCACCGCGGCCGCCGTTCTGTGTGACCCTGCGCTGGTGGAACAGGCGGCCCTGAAGGAGACCAGCCTGTACACGCTGGCCAACCGCTGCGGCATTGCGCCCGCACAGGAATTTGTAGAGAGATTTATTGAGCAGGACCGGGAGGTGAGAGAGGGTGGCCGCTAAGACTGTTTTGAATTATCTCCCCCGGGAGAGCGTCGTCCACAAGATGACCGGCACCACCAAGCTGGCGTTCTTCCTGCTGTTCACCTTTGCCAGCATGATCACCTACAACACCTGGGTGCTGCTGGGCCTGTTGGTGGTCAGCCTGCTGGCCTTCAGGCTGAGCCGGATCAAATTCCGGGAAGTCCGGTTTATGATGACCTTCATGCTGGTGTTCCTGCTGCTGAACAACCTGTTCATCTTCCTGTTCGATCCCAATCAGGGGACCACCCTGTACGGCACCCGCACGGTGCTCTGCCACCTGTTCTGGCGGTATGACCTGACAGCGGAACAGCTGTTCTACATGATCAACATTAGTCTGAAATATTTTGTGGCCCTGCCGGTGGCCATCCTCTTCATCTCTGCCACCGACCCCAGCGAGTTTGCTGCCAGCCTGAACAGCATCGGCATCTCGTATAAGGTCGGCTATTCGGTGGCCATTGCCCTGCGCTACATCCCCGATATCCAGCGCGACTACCACAGCATCAGCCAGGCCCAGCAGGCCCGCGGCGTGGAGCTGGGCAAAAAGGAGCCTTTCTTCAAGCGGATGAAGAACTCTGTCAATATCCTGCTGCCGCTCATTCTGACCAGTCTGAACCGCATCGACACCATTTCCAATGCGATGGAGCTGCGCGGCTTCGGCAAGAACAGCAAGCGCACCTGGTATACCCAGCGCCCCTTTGCCCGGCGGGACTTCATTGCCCTGGGCGTGGGCGCGGCTCTGCTGCTCATCAGCCTGACCGTGACCATCCGCTTTGGAAGGTTCTATAACCCGTTCCTCTGAACAAAAAGGCATCCCCGCACTTCCTGTTTCGGCAGGCCGTGCGGGGATGTTTTACTTTTACAGACCGTTGGATCAATGATGCCGCAAGAAAGAGGGGGCTGTGTCACGCCGCGTCCACGAACTCCTCCGGGTCTTCCACGGCATCGGTGATGGTCTCCTCCGCGTCATCGGAGGAGTCGGCAGGCTGCTCCGGGTGGAGCAGGGCGTTGAGCAGGTCACGGAAGTCGATCAGGCTGTCGTCCACCTGCTGATTCCGGGCCAGCAGGTCCTGCACCATGTCGGGCTTGTCGGTGATGAGGTCATCCACGCCCAGCTCCAGCATGTGGGTGGCGACCTTTTCGCGGTCGATGGTCCAGGCAGAGACGGTCTTGCCCCGCAGATGGACGGCGTTGACCATGCCGGAGGTGATAAAGGTGGTCTCCACGCTGAAAAAGTCGGCATCGGGCAGGTCGTAGTAGTTGCCTACGCCCAGAGCCAGAATGTAGCCGGTGGGGTACTCAGGGGCCAGCGCCTTGACCTTGTGCAGGGTCTCGTAGCTCTGGGAGGTAATGACGCAGTTGGAGCTGTCGAAGCCGTATTCCCGCAGCAGGCGTACGGTCTCAGCCTCCAGAGCAGGGGTGGCGGCGCTGGGCTTGATCTCCACGTTCAGGCCGATGCGGCCCCGGCAGAGCTGCAGCACCTGTTCCAGGGTGGGGATCCGGGTGTCGGCAAAGCGGCTGCTGAACCAGCGGCCTGCGTCCAGCTGTGCCACCTCGGCATAGGTCAGATCATAGACTTTTGCGTTTTTGCCGGTGCAGCGTTTCAGGTTTGAATCGTGGGTCACCACGACCACGCCGTCGCTGGTCATCTGCACATCCAGCTCGATGCGGTCGCCGCCCTTGAGGATGGCCGACCGGAAGGCGGGAAGGGTGTTTTCCGGGGCCACGGTGCAGTCGCCCCGGTGGAAGGTGACCAGCGGGGTCACGCCGCCCACGGCGGTGAGCAGGGCATCGTCCTGGGGCAGGGCATAGAGGTAGACTGCCATCAGCCCGGTGGCCAGCGTGACCCCGGCCACCGCAGCGGTGAGCAGGGGCCAGCCGCCAAAGCGGTGCGGTTTGCCCTCCGGCAGCGCTTCCGGCGGGCAGTCACGGCAGCGATCGTAGAGGAATGCGATGATGGTGCACTGGGCCGTGGTGACCTTGCAATCCAGCAAAAAGCCGAAGAAGGGGATCTCCACCAGATACAGTGCACGGGCGAGCAGCAGCATGGCGCGGGTGCTCCGCAGGCCGATCAGCGCTGCCACACTGTAAACCAGCAGGGAAGCTCCGAAAAAGACCAGAACAGACCGGATCAGCGCACTGAGGTTCCACCGCAGCAGCACACCGGCCAGCCGGGGCAGCTGTGTTTTGACATGGGCTGCGCTCTCCTGAACGGCTTCCCACAGGCTTTTGCGTTCCAGCGTAAAGAGGGGGAGCACCAGGACCCAGAACAGGGTGAACAGGAACGCCGCACCCAGAATGAGAAGAAAAAGCACCAGATAGAGCGGCTTTGCCCGGACAAGCCCAAGGATGTACTCCGGCACAGCCAGCTGAGAGATATAGTTGTAAGTCACGAATACATCTGTAAAGGGGATGAGCAGGGCGCAGTAAAGCAGGATGGGCCAGTTCTTGGGGAGCAGGACGTGGCGGATATCCCCCAGCGACCGGACGAACAGGGAAACAGGACGCAGTGTTTCACCCCGGCGGGCCAGCGCAAACCCATGCAGGAGGATGGAAAAGCCGTACAGGTTCCAGAACGCCGCCAGAAGGACGATGAGCACGATCCCGCCTAAAATGGTCGGGGAGGTAAAAATTTGATGCGCATTGTTGTTGGTCAGGTAGTTCACCGGCGAACAGCGCAGTGTCAGCGACCAGATGCCATTCATAGCGGGCAGAAACAAAAGATAGGTCAGGGCTTTGTACACCAGCACGGCTGTCAGAACGGCAGCGGAGGCCCGGCGCAGCAGGGTCAGGGCATGGTTCCGGGTGTCCTTGTAGGCCCGGCATGCCCGCGTGAGGGAGCGGAAGAGATGCTTCAATTTGGATTCCACCTCGGTACTGGGATATGGTTCTGTCATTTTACAGTAGTATATCACAAAGCCGGGAAAAATGGAAACGACACGGATCGACAGTTTGTTCCAGAGGGCACAGGCGCTTTTCAGCGGAGCAAAAGCGTGTTACAATAGGGGCAGAGTAAAACAGACAGGGGAGGAACACCCAATGCAGATCATGGATCAATTCGGTGCAGCACCGGGGGCAGAGAGCGTCCGGATGCCCGATGGCACCGAGCGGACACTGGCGGCAGAGCACGCCGCGGCCATTCTGGTCAACGAACAGCCAGCCTTCCGGGTGGTCTGCACGCCGGAGCTGCTGCCGCAGCTGGCGCTGGGCCGCCTGCTGACCGAGGGCTGGATCAACTCTGCTGACGAGGTGGAGCGGGTGGCCGTCTGCGCGCAGGGCCTCAAAATAAGCGTTCAGCTGCGCCACCCGCTGGCGGCAGCAGAACAGGCCGGGCAGGAGGTGCCCAGCTGCTGCACCGATAACCTGACGCTGGCCAGCCCGGTGCGGCTGCCGCCGCTGGCCCCGGTGCCCCAGCGGGAGATCCCCGCCGCATGGGTGGATGCGCTGGCCGATGCCATGGGGCAGGGCCTGCCGCTTTATCGTGCCACCCATGCCGTGCACAGCTGCCTGCTGCTGCGTGCGGGCAGGATCTTGTACCGGTGCGAGGATCTGGGCCGCCACAACGCGCTGGACAAGGCCGTGGGCTGCGCCCTGACAGAGGGTGTGCCGCTGGCGGAGTGTGTGCTTTTTACCAGCGGCCGGGTGCCGGTGGACATGGTACGCAAGGCCATCCGGGCCGGTGTGCCCGCGCTGGTGAGCAAGAGTATGCCCACGGTACAGTCGCTGGAGCTGGCAGAGGAATATGGATTGAAACTGTTCATCCGGCAAAAGAAATGATTTCACCAAGAGGCAAGCGCTCTTGAGAGAAATTGTAGGGCACTGTTTGTGTGTATGCGTTGACTAACCGATGGAAAAGATGTTATTCTTATAACGAAGAAACCGTTCCGCACTGTTGCAGCAGGTGGAACGGCTGTTTTCGTGCCCGGGAGTTCCGGGCACAGCTGAATCAAACAGGCAGGTGATACAATTGAAGCAGGCAAATCATGCGCCGCAGTCCTTGTGGCGCAGGCGGCTGCCCGGCTATGCGGCCATGGGTGCGGCAACGCTTGCCATGGCGCTTGGCCTTGGCGGGCTGATGCACAGCCGCACCACGGTGGCCGGAACGGCCCTGCCGCTGGCAGATGCCGACGCTGCCACCTATGGTGTGAGCGCGGTGTACCAGCTGGATGACACCACGTATTATGTGGTGGGCAGCAAGCAGGGCTTCCAGAGCGAGGTGCAGGCCGGTGTGACGCTGGACCGCGACGGCAATGTGCTGGATGTGAAGATCCTGGCACAGGCCGAGACCGACAGCCTGGGTGCCCAGTGTGAGAACCCGGAGTTCACGGCCCAGTACCAGGGCGCAGCTCCCTTCACGCTGGCAGGCAAACGCTACACTGTGACCGACCCGGCCACCGGCACGGCTTTTGCTGCCGCAGGCAGCGCCGAGACCGACGCTGCCCCCGCTGAGGCCTTCGACCCCGCCGCATGGCGTGCGGGCGATACCTCCCCGGAGGCTGAGGCTACCCGGAAGATGTATGAAGCCGGGCTGACCCTCTCGGCTCTGAACGGCCAGCCGATGGACGACGCGCTCATCCCCCCGATGGATAACAGTGCTGAGGCCGTGGCACGGCGCAAGCTGTACGCGGCGTGTCTGAGCAAGAGCGCGCAGGACGGCGAGGAACAGGCAGTGCCTTATGCAGACTGGTCCGCTGAAAAGCAGGCCGAGTACAAGCTGCAGGCCGCTGATCTGACCACCCAGGGCAGTGCGGCCGACACGGTCAGCGCTGACATGACCCAGGTGGATGCGCTTTCCGGTGCAACCATTACGTCCACGGCGGTCACGGACATCGTCAACAATTCTTATTTCTATGTAACCGAGGTGCTCTGCGCAGAGTGACCTCACGGAGGAATGGAAACCTATGGCAAAAACTGATTTTCTGACGGCTGACATGACCCGCCGTCAATTTATGAAGATCTCGGGCAAGAGCCTTGCAGGACTCACCCTTTCCGCATCTATGCTGTCCCTCTTCGGCTGCTCTCAGAAGCAGGTGGATGCCGGTGCTGTGGCGACCTGGGCACTGCCCCAGGGTCTGCTGGTGGTCAATGCTGACCTGTGCACCGGCTGCCAGCGGTGCGAGATCAACTGCACCCTGACCAACGACGGTGTGTGCTCTTCCTACATCAGCCGTGTCAAGATCCAGCGCCGCCTGAATCTGGACGGCGACGGCAACGGTCTGCTGTCCGGCACCGACAACTGCTTTGTCTACTTCCCGGATACCTGCCGCCAGTGCGAGGATCCCGCCTGCGGCAACGCATGCCCCCAGAAGGCCATTATCACCAATGAGCAGGGCATCCGCGTGGTCGATACCGACAAGTGCATCGGCTGCGGTGCCTGCGTGGAGGCCTGCCCCTGGCACATGCCCACCGTCAACCCCGAGACCGGCAAGTCCTCCAAGTGCATCGCCTGCGGTGCCTGCGTGGCGGGCTGCCCGTCCGGCGCTCTGTCCATCGTGGACTGGGATGCCGTTACCAGCGCAGCACAGGCTGCTTACAAGGATCTGTAAGGAGGAACAACAATGGCTGAAACCTATGGCTGGGCAGGCAAGATCCTGCGCGTCAACCTGACCACCGGTGAGATCACCACCCAGGACGACGCAAAATACCATAAATATATCGGCGGTATGGGCATGGCCTACCGCATTATGTACGAGGAAGCTCCCATGGAGCTGGACCCCTATGACGAGAAGGCTCTGGTTATCTTTGGTGTCGGCCCCCTGACCGGTGCCGGCGTGCCCTGCTCCGGCCGTATGAACGTGACCTTCCGTTCTACCTGGTCCAAGGGCCACTCCATCATCGATGCACACATGGGCGGCCACATCGGCTCCATGCTGAAGTATGCCGGTTACGACGGCATCGTTGTCAGCGGCATCTCCGAAAAGCCCGTCTACCTGCGCATCGAGGACGGCGAGGTCTCTCTGGAGGACGCAAGCGAGATCTGGGGCAAGGGTACCTTTGCTGCCAACAAGTGGATGGTGGAGCAGAACGGCCGTGAGTTCGAGACTGCTTCCATCGGCCCCGCCGGTGAGAACCTGGTGGATTACTCCACCCTGAACACCAGCTTCGGCAACTCCGGCGGTGCCGGTCTGGGCGCTGCCATGGGCAACAAGAAGCTGAAGGGCCTGGCCATCCGCGGCACCGGCAGCGTCAAGGTGGCTGACCCCAAGAAGGTGCTGGAGCTCTCCAACTACATGATGGGCAACCTGATCGGCGGCAACAACAACCACAACGTGCCCGCACAGCCCCAGAGCTGGGCAGAGTACAGCGCCACCTCCGGCAAGAACCGCTGGTCCGGCGCTCCCGGCCGTATGTGGAAGAAGGCTCCCGGCGGCCCCGTGGATACCGGCGAGCAGCCCTACAATGATATCAACAAGGTGGCTCTGCGCTGCTTCAAGGGCTACTTCGACTTCGGCGCTCCGGCTGCGGAGTACACCGTGAAGAACGGCGGCTGCTCCTCCTGCCCCATCCGCTGCTACACTGAGTACGATGTGGATCCGCTGGCCGATTACGACCTGCCCACCCACAACTCCAACACCTGTATGCCCGTGCTGTACGGCACCCGCGTCTATCCGGACGGCGTGCACGATTTCAAGTACGAAGGTGACGGCACCATGGTCATCAACCTGGCATGGTCTCATGCTGTGGACGATATGGGCCTGTGGGACAACTACGGCAACCTGAACCGCGACCTGCTGTGGATCCTGCGGATGCCCCGCGAAGAGGCCACCAAGTACATCAGCGAGGCTGAGTACGACTCCCTGCCCTGGGAGTGGGAGAAGGCTGGCGATCCCCGCTGGGAGGTTGAGCTGATCCGCCGCATGGCTTACGGTGAGGGCGACCTGTCCGTGATCGCCAAGGGCACCCTGGCCATGATGGAGAAGTTCGGCCTGCCCAAGAGCTGGCTGGACCGCAACGATGGTGCCACCAACTCCAACCTGATCTACAACGGCTTCCCCAACCACCACGGCCCTGCTGAGGCATGGCAGGTGGGTATGCTGTACAACCTCGTCTACAACCGCGACTGCATGATCCACGAGATCGTCTGCGAGACCGGCTCCGGTGCTCCCTATGAGGTGACCAAGAAGGTCATGGAGGACTTCTTCGGCGAGGGCTGCTACGATAAGGCCAAGGCCTACACTCCCATCAACGAGAACAAGGCAAAGCTGGCTGCATACTGCGTCAACGACAAGAACTTCCACGACTCCGCCACCCTGTGCAACTGGATGTGGCCCATGACCCAGTCTCCCTCCAAGGAGCGCGAGTACCACGGCGACCTGGATCTGCAGGCAGACTTTATGACTGCTGTTACCGGCGAGACTTATACCCAGGCCGATCTGCAGGAGGACGGTGCCCGCATCACCCAGATGCTGCGCGCGATGACCGCCATCAGCTTCCAGCAGAACTGCGGCAGCGCAAACCTGCGTCAGGAGCACGATGCCATCTGCGATTGGGTGTTTGATAAGGACCCCGACTTCAAGGCATTTGAGGAAGGCACCACCAAGCTGGATCGTGCCGACATGGAGAAGGCAAAGGATCTGTTCTACGACATCTTCGGCTGGGACCGCACCACCGGTGTGCCCACCCGCGAGACGCTGGAGAAGTATGATCTGGCTGACATGGCCGATGATCTGGAAAAGCGCGGCATCTACGCCCAGAACACCGCAGCAGCTGAATAAATCCCATAGAAAGAGGAACGATCGTCATGTTGTTTGGCAGACGTAAACCCGGCTACACCACCACTGTGGACAGCAGCGTGGACCCGGAGCAGGCCGTTCTGGACCTGCAGAAGGCAGAGCTGGCCGCCAAGAAAAAGCCCAAGGCAGAGGTGTTCGACATCAATGCCGCCAGCGAGACGGCCCGCCGCCTGAAGGAAACGGGCAGCAGCTTTGACGGCAGCGCCGCTAAGACCGGCGAGGATGTGATCGCCGCCGTGGAGCGGGAGACCGCAGAGCTTGCAGCAATGCAGGCTGCCGGGGCCGCACCCGAAGCCGCCGAAACTGTGCAGGCTGAGGCCGCAAAGCCTCAGCTGCTGGATTTTCTGGCCGGTGAGCCGGAGGTTGAAAACGATCCCTTTGCGGATCAGCCCACCAAGACCGCGCCGGAGCTGCCGGAGCTGACCCCCGCGCAGGAGCTGGCCGGTTACATCCGTTCCCGCAGCGCCGCCGCGCTTGTCACGCCCCACGCACTGCTGGTCAGTGAGGTGGAGAACGCCGATGAGCTGCTGGCTCAGATGCCGCAGGACCCCCAGTGTGAGGATATCGTTGTCCGTGCAGGCGCAAAGGATACCTACTATTACTCCAATGCCAACATGAGCGACAACTACGCCATGATCGCCCAGCTCATTGAGGACAAAGACCTCTGTGTCATGTTTGCTGAGATGGTGCGCTTCAACGCACGGGTCTACCCCAGTGCCACCCCGCTGAAGTACTTCCAGCGCTCCCCCTACGGCCTTGCGCCGGAGGAGATCGAGCAGACCTGGAAGACCATGCAGGGCAGGCCGGAGTTTGCCGACATCGAGGAGCTGACCAACAACCAGAACGAGCGGTTCCTCTTCTCCACCCAGCACCTCACCCGCCGCTACGCAAAAGCCATCAGCGACGTGGACGAGTGGACCGACTAAAGCATCCCACACAATCAAA
>ENA-UESS01001230-UESS01001230.1-human-gut-metagenome-genome-assembly--contig:-NODE-1230-length-11428-cov-29.996300_pt1 | contig 11428 bp, 8 predicted proteins | sample MGYA00243004_ERZ508005 | MGnify/ENA primary metagenome ERZ508005 (study PRJEB26167, sample SAMN06115471) | human gut metagenome | host: Homo sapiens | place: China:Guizhou | collected 2016-06-29...
TCGGGCGCTGCCGAGCGTATGGGCCGGGTCGAGGACGGCACCACGATTTCGGACTTTGACCCCGAGGAAGCAAAGCGCAAGGCCAGCCTGTCGGCATCCGTGGTGCCGGTGGAGTACGAGGGCATCAAGTACAACCTGATCGACGCCCCGGGCCTGTTCGACTTCGAGGCCGGTGAATACGAGGGCATCCGCGCCGCCGAGAGCGTGCTGGTGGTGGTGTCCGGCCGCAGCGGCGTCACCGTGGGTGCCGAAAAAGCCTTCCAGCTGGCCCGCAAGAACAACAAGGCCACCATGGTCTTTGTTTCCAAGTGCGACCTGGAGAACGCCAACTACTTCAAGATCCTGGAGGACATGAAGATCAAGTTCGGCTCCACCGTCTGCCCCTGCGTGGTGCCCGCCAAGCTGGACGACGGCACCCCCGTGTACATCAACCTGTTCAGCCAGAAAGCCTTCAAGTACGAGAGCGGCAAGCAGATCCAGGTGGACCTGCCCGACATCGGCCACCGCTTCCAGGGCCTGATCGAGGCCATGAGCGAGGCCATTGCCGAGACCGACGACGAGCTGATGGAAAAGTTCTTCGGCGGTGAGCCCTTCACCACCGAGGAGATCGTGGAAGGCATGCGCAAGGGCGTCAAGGACGGCCTGATCACCCCCGTGTTCTGCGGCAGCGCCGTGAACCAGCAGGCACTGGATATGCTTCTGTTCAACATGCACAAGCTGCTGCCCAGCCCGGAGCACGACGGTGCTACCCTGGCCGAGGATGCCAACGGCGAGCCTGTGGAGCTCCACTGCACCGAGGCAGAGCCCACCGCCGCCTATGTGTTCAAGACCGTGGCCGACCCGTTCGTGGGCAAACTGAGCTACCTGCGTGTGGTCAGCGGCAAGGTGACCGCCGGTGAGCCGCTGGTCAACGCCCGCACCGGCGAGCCGGAAAAGATCGGCAAGCCCCTCACCGTCATCGGCAAGAAGCAGGTGGACGCCGACGGCATCGGTGCCGGTGACATCGGTGCCGTGGCCAAGCTGGTGACCGCCAGGACCGGCGACACCCTGTGCGACGCTTCCCGCGTGGTGAAGCTGCCCGCCCCCGTGTTCCCGCAGCCCAGCCTGTTCATGGCCGTCACCGTGGCCAAGAAGGGCGATGAGGGCAAGATCAGCAGCGCGCTGGCCCGCCTGATGGAAGAGGACCCCACCCTGAGCTACCAGAACAACGCCGAGACCCATCAGCAGGTGATCGGCGGCCTGGGCGAGCAGCATCTGGACGTGGTCAAGGCCAAGCTGAAGAACAAGTTCGGCGTGGAGATCGGCCTGGAAGCTCCCCGCATCGCCTATCGTGAATCCATCCGCAAGGCCTGCCAGAAACAGGGCCGCCACAAGAAGCAGACCGGCGGCCACGGCCAGTTCGGTGACGTCATCATCAACTTTGAGCCCTGCGACAGCGAGCAGGTGGTGTTTGAGGAAAAGGTGTTCGGCGGCAGCGTGCCCAAGAACTTCTTCCCCGCCGTGGAAAAGGGCGTGCGCCTGGCCGCCGAAAAGGGCGTGCTGGCCGGTTACCCCGTGGTGGGCCTGAAGGCCACCCTGCTGGACGGCAGCTACCACCCCGTGGACAGCTCCGAGATGGCCTTTATCATGGCCGCCAAGCTGGCCTACAAGGCCGCCATGCCGGAGGCCGGGCCGGTCATTCTGGAGCCCATCCACACCCTGAAGGCCCATGTCCCCAACGACAACACCGGTGACATCATGGGCGATGTGACCAAGCGCCGCGGCCGCGTGCTGGGCATGGAGCCCGACGAGGACGGCCTGCAGACCATCATCGCCGAAGTGCCGCTGGCAGAGCTGGCCAACTTTACCACCTTCATCCGGCAGACCACCCAGGGCCGCGGCTGGTTCACCACCGAGTTTGCCCGCTACGAGATCCTGCCCGAAATGCTGGTGCCCGCCGTGGTGGAGCAGGCCAAGAAGCTGGGCAACCTGGATGAGAGCGCCGACGACTGAGCCGCTTTCTGACCGTTCCTGAATAACGACATTCCCGCAAGCCCCGTTGACACCTTTCCCTCTGTCGGCGGGGCTTTTTGCTGCGGGTGCGGTTTGTGCCGCCCCTTGACAAGCGCCACAAAAATCCCGTCTGAAGCAGTTCAGGCGGGATTTTTTCTTGCACATTTTACGTTTTGGAAACGGAGATCAACCCTTCAGGGGCACAAAGCCCACCAGGTCCTTGATGACCTCCCCGGCAATGATCAGCCCTGCCACCGAGGGCACAAAGGCATTGGAGCCCGGCGTTGACCGACGGGGAGCCCCCGGACGCTGGGCATCTGCCGGGCAGGGTGCTTCCGGTGCCATGTCCTCGGTCAGGGGCGTCATGGCAGGCTCCCGGGAGTACACCACCTTCAGGTGCTTGATTTTGCGCTTGCGGCACTCGGTGCGCATCACCTTGGCCAGCGGGCAGACCGAGGTCTTGTAGATGTCGGTCACCTCAAAGCGGGTGGGGTCCATCTTGTTGCCGGCGCCCATGGAGCAGACGATGGGCACCCCGGCTTCCTTGCACTTCATCACCAGAGCCAGCTTGCCGGTGACGGTGTCGATGGCGTCCACCACATAGTCGAACTGGGAGAAGTCGAAGCTGTCCTGGGTCTCCGGGCCGAAGAAGGTCTTGTAGGTAGTGACCTTGATGTCCGGGTCAATGTCGTGGACGCGCTCCTCGGCCACATCCACTTTGAATTTGCCCACGGTCTTGCGGGTGGCAATGATCTGGCGGTTGAGGTTGGTCAGGCAGACCTTATCATCGTCGATGAGGTCCAGTGCGCCCACACCGCTGCGGGCCAGTGCCTCCACCGTGTAGCCGCCCACACCGCCGATGCCGAACACGGCCACGCGGGAATTGTGCAGCTTTTCCATTGCCTCTGCGCCCAGCAGCAGCTGGGTGCGGGAATACTGATCTTGCATTGCGTTTTGTCTCCTTGTTACTTTTCCACTCTCGTAATGATGCCGCCGCCCAGCACCACATCCCCCTGATACAGCACCACCGACTGGCCGGGCGTGGGGGCGCGCTGGGGCTGCTCAAACTCCAGCCGGAAGCCGTTTTCCGCCGGGTAAACGGTGGCGGCCTGCTCGGTCTGGTGGTAGCGGGTGCGGGCCGTGACCCGCAGCGGTCCGGTCAGCTCCGGGATGGCGATCCAGTTCACATCCTCCGCATAGACGATGCGGTCGAACAAAGCACTCTCCGGGCCGACGGTGACCGTGTTGGCCTGCATGTCCTTGCCGCAGACGTACACCGGGGCCCCCAGTGCCAGCCCAAGGCCCTTGCGCTGGCCCAGTGTGTAACGCACCGCACCGTTGTGGGTGCCCACCACCTTGCCGCTCTCGTCCAGAAAATCACCGGCGGGGTAGTGCTTACCGGTAAAGCCCTCCATAAAGCGGGCATAGTCGCCGTCGGGCACAAAGCAGATGTCCTGGCTGTCGTGTTTGCGGGCATTGATGAAATGATGCTGCTCGGCGATGGCACGCACCTCGGTCTTGTGCAGGGCCCCCAGCGGCAGGCGCACATGAGCCAATTGCTGCTGGGTGAGGTTGTACAGCACATAGCTCTGATCCTTGCCCTCATCCAGCCCCTTTTTGAGCAGCCAGCGGCCGGTGTCCGGGTCCTGTTCCACCCGGGCATAGTGGCCGGTGACCACATATTCCATGCCGTGGGCCTGCGCCCAGTTCAACAGATGGTTGAACTTCATGTATTTATTACAATCAATGCAGGGGTTTGGGGTGCCGCCGGCCTCATACACCCGGACAAACTTCTCAATGATCTGTTCCCGGAAGTCGGCGGTGAAGTCCAGCACCTCGTAAGGGATATCCAGGGCAAAGGCCACCTCGGCGGCGTCCTCGATGTCCTTTTCCGAGCAGCAGGTGTGGAAACCGGACTGCCCCAGCATCTCGTTGTGGGTCAGGCGCATGGTGATGCCGGTGCAGTCGTACCCGTCCCGCTGCATCAGCCAGGCAGCCACCGAGCTGTCCACGCCGCCGCTCATGGCAATGAGGGCGCGCGGGGGCCGGGGCGCAGAGTTCTGTGTGGTCATAGCTTCTCCTTTGACGTGTTCAACACACTAAAACAGTAGTATAATAGTAACGCAGCAAAAACCAGTTGTCAAGACGCAGAAATTTGCCCTGCAGCGTCCAGCAGGCACTGCCGCTCGTTGAGCAGCTGCCCCCGGATGACCGCGTCCAGCAGGGCTTCCAGTACCTTGCGCAGGCCGGGCCCTGCCGGGATGCCCGCCGCCATCAGGTCGCGGCCGTTCACGGCCAGCTGGCTGACCCGGCAGCACACGCCGTCGGCGTCCAGCTGTGCGGCCAATTCTGCCTGCGCGGCAAAATCAGCCGCCTGTTCCGGCTCCATGGCAGCGCCCAGCGCCGCCAGCCGCTGTACGGTGTGCAGGTCGTACCGGCCCAGCAGTTTCCGGATGCGGATGACCGTATCGGGGGCAGCGGGAGCTTGTCCGAGGCCCGTCCGGGAGTTTCTCTGAGGACCGTCCGGAGGGTGGGACCCTGCTGCCGCAGGCAGTAGGGCGGGGGATGGAATGCCCCAGATCGTGTCCGAAGAGAAAGCTCCCGGATGGGCCTCTCTCACCAGCACCGCCGTCTGCTCGATGCAGGCGTTGGAGCAGCGCAGGCGCTTCAAGGCCTTGCGGGTGCCGTCCTCGCCAAGGCTCATCAGCAATGCGGCCCACCGCACGGGCAGGTCCTCTGTGCCCGCCGGGCAGGCATCCACCACCGGCTTTGCGGCCTGCAATGCCGGGGCGGAAAGCTCCGGAATAATAACTTTTAGTATTTTTTCATCAAGATATGCCGCTGGGGCGGGTGCTGCCAGCAATTTAGACAGTTCTTCTTCGATCCGCTCCACCGACACGCAGTCCAGATGGGCACACAGTGCCCGGGCCGCCTGCCCGGTGGGCGGGTCGATGGCAAAGCCGAACCGCGCCGCGAACCGGTACAGCCGCAGGATGCGCAGGGCATCCTCTTCAAAGCGGGTGGCGGGGTCGCCCACGGCCCGCAGGATGCCCTGCTGCAGGTCCTGCTGCCCTCCAAAGGGGTCGATGAGCCCCTCGGCATCGTTGTAGGCCATGGCATTGATGGTAAAGTCCCGCCGGGCCAGATCCTGCCGCACATCCGGCACAAAGTGTACCTCGTCCGGGTGGCGGCCGTCGGTATAGGCCCCCTCGGTGCGGAAGGTAGTGGTCTCGTACAGCTGGCCGCCGTACTTGATGGTCACGGTGCCGTGCTGCAGCCCGGTGGGGATGCACTGCCCCTCCCCGAACAATGCCAGCACCTGCTCCGGCCGGGCACTGGTGCAAAGGTCCCAGTCCTGCGGGGTGCGCCCCAGCAGACTGTCCCGCACGCAACCGCCCACCGCGTAGGCCGCATATCCGGCCCCGTGCAGCCGGGCCAGCAGAGCCGCCGCACCGGCGTCCAATCGGATGTTTTGCATGGGTCACGCCTCCTCGTACTGCAGGGTGATCTGCATCCCGTCTGCGCCGCACACTGCCGCCGGGAAGATGCTCTGCGCCTGGGGCAGATCTGCTTCCGGGTCGGTGATCATGGGGGAATAGTGGGTCAGCCAGAGGCGATGCGCCCCGGCGCGGGCCGCCAACGCGGCGCTCTGCCCAAAGGTGCTGTGCCCCCACTGAGCTGCCTGGGCTTCCTGTTCCGGAAGCGCATAGGTGGCGTCGCAAATCAGCAGGTCAGCGCCCTGTGCGGCCTGCTCCAGCGCGGCGCAGGGGGCCGTGTCGCCGGAGAATACCATGCTCAGCCCCCGGCGCGGCGCGCCCAGCACCTCCGCCGGGGCCACGGTGCGGCCTTTCATGAGAACGCTCTGCCCCTGCTGCAGAAGTTTCCATTGCTGCACCGGCACCCCCAGCGCCCGGGCCCGGGCCGGGTCGAACCGGCCTGCCCGGGGCAGCTCCAACCGATAACCCACGCTGGGCACCCGGTGCCGGGTGGCAAAGGGACGCAGCACAGCACCCGCCGGCCAGCCCTCCGACAGCGCATCCAGTGCCAGCGGCCCGTCTGCTTCCTGCAGGCGCACGGCATAGGGCAGCGGCCCGGTGAGGGCACGCACGGCGCTCCAGATGCCGGCAAGCCCTTTCGGCCCCACCAGCAGCAGCGGCCGGGTGCGGCCCTGGGCCCCCAGCGTCTGCAGCAGACCCGGCAGGCCGAAGATGTGGTCGCCGTGATAATGGGTCAGACAGACGGCGTCCGCACGCATCAGGTTGACCCCGGCACGGCGGGCCGCCGCCTGGGTGCCCTCGCCGCAGTCGAACAGTAAGCCGTGGCCGCCGCAGGCTGCAAAGGCCGTACTGAGGGCGCGGTCCGGCAGCGGCATGGTGGCGGCAGTGCCCAGTAAGGTGATGGTCAGCATAAAAACTCCTTTGGATGAATGGTTCTTCTTTTATCTTACCACAGCGGCCCCGCCTGCACAATCGTCTGCGGCCCCGCATAGGATGGGCAAATGCAAAAAAGGAGGCGCAGACCATGCGATACCGGCCCGGAGCACACCGTTCCTTCCGCCCACGGCATCGGCACTGGCTGCGCGGGCTGATGCTGGCCGTGCTGGTGCTGGCGGTGCTGTTTCTGTTGTACGGCTGCGCCGTGCAGCGGCTGATCTATTCTTCCCGCGGGACAATGATCTTTCTGCCGGAACGGCCGCTGCTCTGAACAGCAAAAGAGGGACGACTGCCGTCGTCCCTCTGGGGTGGGTCACATCAGTAATTGATCTTCTTCAGCTCAAAGTAGCTCTGGGGGTGTGCGCACACCGGGCACTTGAGCGGAGCCGACTTGCCGATGAAGGTGTAGCCGCAGTTCCGGCACTGCCACAGCTGCTGCTCTTCGCGGGCGAACACCTTCTGGTTCTTCAGGTTCTCGGCCAGGGCGCGGTAGCGCTCCTCGTGCTCCTTCTCGATCTGTGCCACCATGGTGAACAGGGCTGCGATCTGGTTGAAGCCCTCTTCCTTGGCCTCCTTGGCCATGCGGGGGTACATCTCGGTCCACTCGTCGTGCTCGCCGCCGGCGGCCATGTCCAGGCAGGTGAGCGTGTCGGGGATGGCACCGCCGCACAGTAGCTTGAACCAGATCTTGGCATGCTCCTTCTCGTTGCCGGCGGTCTCCTCAAAGATGGCAGCCAACTGCTCATAGCCTTCCTTCTTGGCCATGCTGGCAAAGTAGGTGTACTTGTTGCGTGCCTGGCTCTCGCCTGCAAAGGCTTCCCACAGGTTTTTCTCGGTCTTGGTACCCTTGAGTTCCATACTCTCTTCTCCTTTTGTTATTCGGTGTCTGTATCGGCAGCCCCACTGCGGGGCTTCAGGTCCTTGTCTCTGAACAGAGTATACCACAAACGGTGAAGAAAATCAAGAATCATTCCTATTTATTTTGAGAATTATTTTCAGTTATGCTGTTTCAGGGCGCACACGGCGATGCTCAGGGCGCTCCATGCCGCCTGATACATCAGCACATAGGTCACCGGCAGCTGCCAGATGCTGCGGGCGCTGGTGAGCAGCACCGCAATGGCCACCGAGAACAGCACCGACACCATCTGCACCGTGGTGGCCGTGGTCTCGGCGTTCTGGGCCTTGTCGGCGGCGCGCAGGCCGCCGGTCAGGCTGGCAAAGCCTTTCTGATGGTACATGCAGCAGGGCGCATCCTCGGCCGGGGCGGCCTCGAGGGCGGCGCACTGCTCCTGATCCAGCAGGGTGACCATGTCCTCCGGCAGGCGGTAGGCCTCGGTGATGTGCTTTGCGGTCAGGCTGGGGTCCAGACTGGTGACCAGCAGACGGATGTTCTCCTGCTGCAGGGCGGCAAGGCTGCGGGCGATGTTGCGGCCGCCTACATAGCGGATCACGAACATGGCATGCACGTTGCCGGACACCGCCAGATACAGGATCTGCAGCTCCCCGTTTTTGGAGTGCTGGTTCTCGTAGTCCTCGTCCGGCAGGGCCACGCCCTCCTGCTCCAGGAAACGGCGGGTGCCGATCTGGATGTGGTTGTTGTCGCACCAGGCGGCAAAGCCCAGCCCGCGGTGGATCTCCAGATCCTTGACCGGGAACAGGATGTCGGTGCGGTCCTCAATGATCTGACGGAACAGCCCCTGCAGAGTACCGCCGCTCTGGTTGAGCACGCTGGCCGCGTACAGGATGGCGCGGTCGATGCGGCCGCCCTTGAAGATGCGGATATCCTCCAGCACCACGCTGTCGGCGGCAAACAGGTCCTCGGCATCCACCTGAAGGGTGTCGATGCCGCCCAGTTCCTGAATGGCCGCCCAGCCGGGCACCACGGCCCCCACGGCACCGGCGGCACGCTGCAGGCGCAGCGCGGCCATGCCGGCGATGAGGGTGGAGGACAGGGGTGCGCCCATGCACAGCACCGCCGTCAGGGCGGCAGCGGCCAGCTTCACATCACGGCCTACCACCAGACACAGCAGGGCGCTGAGCAGGGCCACGCCCAGCAGGATGTACCCGTTCTTCTGTGCACGGCGTTCCCCGGCGCGCTCGTCCAGGCTCTGTGCCACAAAGCCTTCGTCCGCCGTCCGGGGGCGGCTCAGCAGCACCCAGGGGTCCTTCTGTTCCAGATCCCGTGCCAGTGCCCGGATCAGGTCCTTGTCCCGGGTGCGATACGCGCCCTGCAGGTCGGTGGCTTCGCTCAGCAGTTCATAGCCGCCGCGCACGGCAGACAGCATCACCCGGCTGCCCAACAGCGCCAGGAACAGCCCCAGGGCTGCAACGCCGGTGAGGATGGACAGGCCCTCGGTGGTGCGGTAGGAGTTGGCCGTGAGCAGGGCCGTGACGGCCTGCAGCAGCGCCGCCACAGCGGCCAGTGCGGGCATCGTCTCTGCCGAGGGGCGGCCCCGCAGGCCGTTCAGGCCGTCGCGCAGGACCGGGAAGCTCACCACCAGGCTGGCGGCATACAGCAGCAGATTGGCGGCGTAGAAGGCCGCCGGGGCGGCATCCGGGTCCAGTGCGGCCAGCGGCGGCAGCAGCCGATCGGCCACCAGGCCCACATGCAGCAGCACCACGGCCAGGATCCCGGCCAGTACACAGCGCAGGGTAAGCTCTGCACTCATGCGGCGCAGCTTCTCGCCCACGCTCTCGGGGGCTTCGTCCTCCGCCGGCAGGGCGTCCTCCGCCTCGGTTTTCAGCTCCGTCTCTCCGGCACGTTCCGCTTCGGCAGTGTCTGCGGCGGGCGCAGCCACCGGCGTTTCGGTCGGTTCCGTCTCCGGAGCGTCCAGCGGTTCCAGCGGCAGGCTCATGGTATCTTCGTCCGGTTTGGTTTCCGGCTCTGCCTCGGGGGCTTTCACCGGCGCGGCGGGAGATGTTTTCTCCGGGGCTGCCGGTTCTTCCGGGACTTCCGGCTTTTTCTCGTCATCGGCGTCGCCGAACATCCGGAACACCGATTTCTTTTCCGGCAGCGGTTTGTCAGCTGCAAACACCATGGTGGGCCGGGGCGGCTCCGGAGCCTTTTCCGGGGTCTCCGGCTCTTCCGGGTCATCCAGCGGCACATCCACGCTGCGGATGGGCTCCAGCGTTTCCTCCACCGGCTTCGGTTTTGAAGCCATGCCGTTCAGCATGTCCTTGAGCTGCTGCATCTCCTGCTGCTCCTGCTGTTCCTGCGGCAGCAGCACGTCCGGGGCGTTCTTGGGGTTCTGTGCAGCCTTCTTCCGGGGCTTTTCCGGCTGCGGAGCCGGGGCGGCAGGAGCCTTGGGCGGCTCCGGCTTGTTCTCCGGGGCAGGCTGCGGGGCCGGTCTGTCCGGCACGGCAGGTTTTTCCGGGGCAGCAGGCACTTCGGCTTTGGGCTGGGGGAAATCCGTGCCCGGGTCTGCGGTGCGCAGGGTCAGGTCCAGATCCAGCGGTTCCTCCCCGTCGGGCTTTGCCAGGGCATCTGCGCCCAGCAGCACCTCACCGGTAGGCAGTTCCAGGTCCGTCCCGGCCTGCGGAGCCTGCTTCGGTTTTGCATGGCCGAACAGCCGCCCGAACAGCCCCTTGTGCTCTTCCGCCGCTTCTTCCTCCCGGCGCACCATCTCGGCCGGGATATCTGCCACGGTGGTGGTGAAGAAATCGCGGAATTTCTCATCGCTTGCGGCGGCACTCTTGTATTGATTTTTTTCCTTAGGCATCCTTGTTCCTCCCGTTCTTCAGATTGGGGTTACGGATCACGCCTGTCACGCATTCTGTGCTGCGCGCTGCGACTGGATCTCGTACAGGATAATGCCGGCCGCCACCGAGACGTTGTAGCTGTCCACACCGGTGCCCTGTGCGGCCATGTCCAGCCGCACCACACCGTCGCACAACTTCTTGACCAGCTGCGACACGCCGCTGCCCTCGCTGCCCAGCACCAGCGCGATGGGGCCGGTGAGGTTGTTCTTGCGCAGGGGCACGCCGTCCATGTCGGCACAGTACACGAATACGCCCTGCTCCTTGAGGCGGCGGATCGTCTCGCCGATGTTGGCCACGCGGGCCACCGGCAGCCGCTCAGCGGCACCTGCGCTGGACTTGATGACCGTGGGGGTGACCGATGCGCCGCCCCGCTTGGGGATCACGATGCCGTGGGCACCGCACAGCAGAGCGCTGCGCATCACGGCACCCAGGTTGTGGGGGTCCTCAATGCCATCGCTCAGCACCAGGAACGGCGGCTCGCCCTTGGCTTTGGCCGCCGCCAGCAGGTCCTCCACGGTGGCATACGCGATCTCGCTGGCAAAGGCGGCCACACCCTGATGGCTCTCGGTGCCGGTCATCAGGCGCAGCTTGTTGGGGTTCACCCGCTTGACGGCTGCCCCGGCCTCCTTGGCCAGTGCGGTATAGTAGGCCGCCACGGCGGGGGCCATGCTCTCCGAAATGAGCACCGTATCCACGCCGGAACCGCTCTTCAGCAGCTCGGTCACCGGATTCTTGCCGTAGACCAGGCTCTCATTCCGGGTCTGCTCTTCCGGTGCACGGCGCGGGCGGCGGGGCTGATTTTTCTCTTCCATTCTATGTTCTCCTTCCATTTCTATCGGAACGATGCAGCGCATGTTCCCCAGGGCGCGCCGCACCGCTTGCGCAGGCAGACAGCCCGACGATTTTATCAGATGATAATCCAAGGTAAAGTATAGCATAAGCCGACCGGGTTTGCCAGCAAATTGCCGCTTTTTGTCGGCCCGACCGGATTTTTTCACAGCTTGCCTGCGCCCCGGCCCGGTTTTGCAGAATTGTCCCTTGCTGCTGCGCCTTCTGCCCCTGCCGGGACCTGCCGTTTTGCCGGTCCGAAAAGTTTTCCACAAAAGTGGGCTATACATTCCGTAGAAGGACCCGATTTTTTCCACATGTTGAAAACCCGGTGGAGAAAGTTCAAAAGTCCTGCTGCAAAGCCTGTTTTCCCTGTGGAATTTAACATTCTCCACTGAGTTTTCCACAATCCGGTT
>ENA-UESS01001231-UESS01001231.1-human-gut-metagenome-genome-assembly--contig:-NODE-1231-length-11428-cov-12.891904_pt1 | contig 11428 bp, 9 predicted proteins | sample MGYA00243004_ERZ508005 | MGnify/ENA primary metagenome ERZ508005 (study PRJEB26167, sample SAMN06115471) | human gut metagenome | host: Homo sapiens | place: China:Guizhou | collected 2016-06-29...
CGCGTATATTGAATCAGGTTCAGGGCGTCCTGAAACGCTGCGTTATTGGTGTCTACGCTCATAATCAGATAATACCAAAATGCTTCATTGCCTTGCTGATGCCATCCTCGTCGATGGGAGCTGTCACATAATCGGCAGCGGCTTTCACATCCTCTTTGGCTTGTCCCATGGCTACTCCGATGGCTGCATGGCGGAGCATGCTGATGTCATTTCCTCCGTCTCCGAAAGCCATGGTATCTTCGAGTTTAATATCAAAATAGCGGATTATTTCATCAATGCCCTTTTGCTTGGTGTCTCCTTTGGCGGTCACATCGGCAAATGCAGGATACCATCGGCCTATCTCGCAGGTAGGAATAGACGGACGGATTTCTTTTTCTTCCTCTTCCGTGATAAAGGGTGTCATTTGGATGACTTCCTTACTGGTTGCCTCCTCGAAAGATACAGTCGGAATCACATTCACGTGCAGGAAATCATAGAATATCTTTTTTACCATGTCGTTAGGCTGGCAAACGGATATGTTGTGTTCCTCCACAAAGATACACGGTACTCCTTTTTTCTCGCAGAAAGCAGCCATTGCTTTTACTTCCTCCTGTGGAATAGCGCTTTTGTAAATAACTTGTTCTCCGACAAAACAATAGGCTCCGTTCATGGTTATATATCCATCGATAAGGTTCCGGTCCTGTAATTCGGAAAGGTTGTTGATAATGGCTTTCAGCGTCCGGAACTGATCCCGCAGCGGAAATTGATCAAGAGTATACTTTTCAAATCCCGTCATAAAGCTTCCGTCGGACATGGTATCCAGGGAAAACTTCGGGCGCTGTGCAAGCTTTCGCCGTTCGCTGTCAGAAAACTCCTGGGGCGGCAGCAGCCAGGACGCCATGGTAAGACTAACAAATACGATTCCCAGCACAACCACTGTAACTATGGTGTTCATGTTATTTATATGATTGATATTTTTTGTATTCTTTATGCTTTTTATATTCTTATATTCTATCATCTATCATTCCTTCCCAACCCAGAATTCCTAAAACCTGAAATAAAGAAATGGGTTAAAGGAGCCATCCACCAGAAAAGCCGTACAGATAAGCAGCAGGGCTGAAAGTGCCAGTGGTTCTGCGAATAACATAACTGCTGTTCCTGTTTTCCATTGCTGGATCCGTCTGCAAAAGGACTTTGGAATCGGTGTCGCACCAAGCAGGGCTATCATCAAGACCACAAAATAGCTACGGAAATAGTAGCTGCATGCTGCAGAAATCAATGGATATCCGCCTGCTCCAAACATGGCTTTCAGATACGAGAATGCCTGGGACATATCAGTGGCATCAAAGATCACAAAACTGATTACAGCAGCAGTCAATACATAGATGCGGTTTAAGACATGGCTCTTTTTAAGGATTTCCAGAAGCCATACCTTCTCCAGAATCAGCAGCAGGGCAAAATAAAGTCCCCAGATTACGAAATTCCAGGCGGCACCATGCCAGAAGCCAGTAAGCATCCAGACCAGGAATATATTGAACAGATGCCGCGGTATACTTACACGACTGCCTCCCAGAGGAATATAGACATAATCGCGGAACCAACTGCCCAGAGAGATATGCCAGCGCCGCCAGAATTCTGATACAGAGCGGCTAATATACGGGTAGTTGAAATTCTCCCGGATGCGAAACCCGAACATCCGCCCCAGGCCAATGGCCATATCAGAATAACCGGAAAAATCAAAATAAATCTGTAATGTGTATGCAATCGCCCCCAGCCAAGCCAACAAGACCGACATATTCCCAATGGAGGAAAATGCCGCATCCGCCACATAGGCAAGATTATTGGAGAGAATCACCTTTTTCCCAAGGCCCAAGGCAAAACGGCAGCAGCCACCACTCCAACCATCAAAGCTTTCCGTTCGGCAGTTGATTTGGTCTGCAAAATCCGAGTAGCGCACGATTGGCCCTGCAATCAGCTGCGGAAAAAACGCAATATAGAGCATCACATTCAAGATATTTCTTTGCGCCTTGCCATCCCCGCGGCAGACATCTATCACATAAGACATTGCTTGAAAGGTAAAAAACGAAATACCAATGGGTAGCGTAATGCTCGGCACATGAATGGACAGGCCCAGAAAACGGTTTGTATTTTCCAGCACAAATGTCAGATACTTAAAGACAAACAGCAAACTAATGTTTACCGCCACCGCTGTGACAAGTACCATTCTGCGGTACTTGTCACCCTGTGCCTCGGCCAGCAGAGCCAACGCCCAGTTCACGGCGATCATGGCCAGCATAACCACCACAAAGCGCGGCTCCCCCCAAGCGTAGAAGAGGATGCTCACCAGCGTCAACAGCATATTTCGGGCAGTACGGAACCGCGCAGGGATTATATAATAGAGCAGTGTGACTGTCGGCAGAAATGCAAACAAAAAGGTCGCGCTGGAAAAAAGCATCCGAAAAAGTCTCCTTCTGTACGGTTACACGTTAAAATCCAAGCACGTCCTTACCGCGGTGTACGGTCTTACCTTGCCGTCCGCCACGGCGACGTGGGCGGGGTGGGTGGAGTAGCCTTTGAGCGCGGCGGCGTCGGTGAAGGTCGTGTCCAGCATCAGGTCAGCGTTGGCAGAGCTGGGCAGGGCGTCGGTGTAGACGCGGACATCCAGCAGACCGGGGATCTTACCGGCCAGACCCTCCAGCCCTTCCTTGATGCCGGCCTTGACGGCGGCCTTTTCGGCGTCGGGCATCTCCTTTAATTTCCACAAAATAACATGACGTACCATTACTTGTTTTCCTCCCAGATGGGATGCTTGAGCTGCCACTCGCCGTACTCGTTCTTCTCGAACAGGTCGCGGTTGTAGAACTTGTCCAGAATGGCCCAGAACTCGGTCTCGGTGTAGCCGCAGAACTCGCAGAAGTCACGCACGCAGAGCGGGTCGAGCTTGCCGTCGCGCTCCTTGATGATGGGGATAGCCTCCTCGCGGGTCATCATGCCGTAGCGGATGTAGCGGGCCGTGTAGTCGGTGGCAGCGGCGTGGCCGAACTTGGGATACTTGAGCCAGCTGTGCACCAGATAGGCGCGGGAGTCGATCTGGTCAAAGTTCTCGGCGTGGTGGGTGCGGTCCCACTCGTGGGTCAGGTCGTGGAAGCCGTGGGCCTTGGCGATCTGGTAGTTCTTGTAGCTGTTCCAGGGCACAAAGTAGCTCATGTAGAACGGGTCGAGCTTGGCGCGCTCCTCGGCGCTGGGGGCCAGCGTCAGAGAGAGGTCTTTCTCGGTCACGCCGTCGCCCAGCAGTTCCTCCATCGGCATACCGACGGCGACGCCGTTCTCGATCTGGCCCATGGCGGAGTAGGTCTCCTTATCGGCGTTGCCGCCGTACTCAAAGCTGACGTTCTCGCCGTAGCAGAGCATCGGGGTGTTGAACTTGGCGGCCATGTGCAGCGGGAAGGTGTAGATCAGGCGGTCCACGTACCAGGTCGGCTTGCCGTACTTCTCAAAGAATTTGCGCATCAGCGTCTTTTGCACCTTGATGTTGGGCTTGCAGGAGATGATCGTGCAGCCGAACTCCTCGCTGATGTTCTTGAGGTTGTGGATGCCCGCCTGCGTCATGGGGAAGTTATCCTCGACGCTGAACAGGATGGGGTTCATGTGCATGACCTCTTTGAGCATCCAGACCTGGAAGTGGCTGTCCTTGCCGCCGGAGACGGCGACGGCACAGTCATAGCCGCCGGGGCCGTTCATGCCGCGGTACTTGTCGCAGTAGGCCTCAAACTCCTTGAAACGGGCATCCCAGTCCACATTTTTGCGGCTCTCGTAGTGGCGGCAGGCGCTGCACACGCCCTCCGCGTCGAAGGTGATCCCGGGTCGGGTGTCGGGCATCGTACATTTTTTGCAGTAACGCATAAGAACACTCCTTATATTTATATATTATATTTCGTTGTTGTACCGTAGGGGTCGATGCTTGCATCCGCCCCTACAAATACGGCAGGGCTTGTGTTGTCGCTTTTTTCACTTCGCCGCCGCATGCACGGCGTCCGCGCCGACGAAGTCATAGATGACGAACCGTCCGTCGTTGTAGACCTCGGTGCATTCGCCGTTCTGCACAAGGCCCGCGCTCTCCGCCGGGCCGTCGGTCTCGGTGTCGATGAGCAGGAACGGGTGCTGCGGGTCGGTGGTCAGGTGGTCCTTGCGCTGCAGCCAGTTGGGGACGTAGTCCTCATCCAGCGATTGCAGCGTCCAGACGTCCAATTTTCCGTTCGTCAGCTCTGTCATGGCGTTGCCGTTCCAGAACGTGGCGTAGCCTTCGGTGTAGCCGTTGTCCACCAGCCAGTCGGCGGCGGCGTCCAGCCCCTTGTGGGCGAGATACGGGTTTTCGATCTCCTGCCGGACGGTGTTGACGGCGCAGACCGTGAAGCAGCCTGCCAGCACCACACCCAGCAGCTGCCGCGCGCCGGGCAGGCGGAAGTCCTCGGTCTTCAGCTCCACCGCCATGACCGCAATGGCCACCGGCATGTTCATGAGCCAGAAGTAGAGGTAATACTCGTGGAAGTAGGCGTAGGAGATACCGCAGACCGCCAGCATGGCGACGAGCAGCAGCACAAGCAGCTGGTCGTTCGTCTCCAGCTTTTTCAGCCGCAGCAGCAGCCGCACGATGCAGAAGAACATCCACCCGCCCAGCAGCAGACCGATGCCCGCCGCAATGCCGCCGAAGTGGAAGATGCCGGAGCCGTTCTGGTAGCCGAACTCATGGAAGAAGTCCATCAGGATGCGGTCCAGCGTGAACCAGTTCTCGTCGCGGTCCCAGACGATGAAGCTGTAGGACTTGAAATCATACAGCCGCGACATGACGCTGTTGCTGATGAAATACCCCGCCGCGCCGGCCACCGCCGTGACAAGCGACGCCGCAAACAGCCGCACCTGACGGCGGCAGTGCTGCAGGGCCGTTTTCCAGTCGGACGTACCGCTGTCGTGCAGTGCAAGCACCAGCAGGATCGCCGCGGCAATGCAGAGCGGCGCGTGGAACACCATGAGCTGCTTGACGCCGTTCATGCCCGCGATGGCCGTAACGATGCAGGCCGCGAGCCATTGCAGTGCGCAGTGCTTTTTGTCGGCGTCGAGGCTGCGCAGCACCAGCGCCAGCACAAGCATATAAAAGAAGGTATAGACGAGGTAGTACCCGCCGTAGATGGCGTAGACCAGATAGTGCTGGCCGAACGGCCACAGCAGCGTGCCCACCATCCAGAGGCCGGGCCGCCCGAGCCTGGCGCATTTGACAAAGAACAGCATACACGCCGCGTACAGTGCCAGCGTGACGGCCATGCCGAACGCGCGCGCCAGATGCCAGTCATCCGGGAAAAGCAGCAGCCCCAGCCGGTAGAACCATTGCAGGTTGACGACCTTCAATTCCGTGGAGTAGAACCAGTTGTGGCTGATGATGCTGCCCTCTTTGTTGAGCAGGTCGGAGAGGATCATCTCCGACGCGAGGTCGGAATCGACGATCCATTTGCCGGGCACAAGCTGGTACCACAGGTCAAACAGATACGCCGCCGCCATCCAGAGCCACGGCAGCGCCTGCCAGAGCCTGTGCAAAGCCCCGCCCTTTGTTTGTTGTTTCATTCGGTTTCTCCTGATTCAGGTTTCTAGTTATTTAAACTATACCGCATTTGGGCGCAAAGCGCAAGGCATGCAGGGCAAAAAAGCGCCTTGACGCTGTGCGGCATTCATGCTATAGTGGGGGTAACAGCCCGTTTTTCCGCGGGACTGTGCGGGCTTTTCCAGCAATCGGAGGGCCCGCTGCTTTTATATTTGCTTATCGGATTTGCTTATCGGAGGGCGGCCATGCAGCAGCTACGCAGCGCCATACACAATGCCATTGCCAGATTTTTGAAAAATCAGCCCCCGGCGCGCATCATTGCCGTGGGCTTTGCGCTGCTGATTTTGCTGGGCGCGGCGCTGCTGATGCTGCCGTTTGCCGTACACCCCGGCGCACACGTCGGCCCGCTGGACGCGCTGTTTACCGCAACGAGCGCCGTCTGTGTGACTGGGCTGGTCGTGGTGGACACCGGCGACACGTTCAGCCTGTTCGGGCAGGCTGTCATTGCGATTTTGATACAGATCGGCGGTCTGGGCGTCGCGTCCATCGGCATGGGGCTGGCGTTGGTCGCCGGGCGGCGCATCAGCTTAAAGGGCCGCTCCCTCGTGCGGGAGGCACTGAACGTCGAGAGCCTGGAGGGCATGGTGCGCCTTGTGCGGGCCATCCTGCTGGTGACCCTGATCTGCGAGGTCTCCGGTGCGGCGCTCAGCTTCCCCTCGTTTGCCCGCGATCACATGCCGCTGCAGGCGGTGTGGCTGAGCATTTTCCACTCGATCGCCGCCTTCAACAACGCGGGCTTTGACGCACTGGGCGGCGGGCAGAGCCTGATCCCCTATCGGAACGATCTGCTGCTGAACCTCGTCACCGATGCGCTCGTCATTGTGGGCGGCATCGGCTTCATGGTCATTCTGGACGTGGGGCGCTGCCGCGGGCAGTTCCGTAGAATGACGTTCCACACCAAGGTCGTGCTCTCCACCACAGCGGTACTGCTGGTGGGCGGTGCGGTGCTTTTGCAGCTGACCGACCACATGGGCTGGCTGGCGGCGCTTTTCCAGAGCATGACGGCCCGCACGGCGGGCTTTTCCAGCGTGGATTTAGGCAGCATGAGCAACGCGGGTCTGCTGGTCATCATGATCTTAATGTTCATCGGCGCATCGCCGGGCTCGACGGGCGGCGGCATCAAGACCACAACGTTTTTTGTGCTGATGCAGCAGGTGCGGTCCATCTTCTCCAAGCGGCGGCTCGGCGGGTTCCACCGGCGTCTGCCGGACGGCTCGCTGTCCAAGGCCGCGACCATCATGCTGATGGGGCTGATGGTCGTGGGCTGCGGCACGTTTGCGCTCTGCGTGCTGGAGCCGCAGCTCGATTTTGGCCGCCTGCTGTTTGAGCAGATCTCGGCCTACAGCACGGCGGGGCTTTCCACCGGCATCACGGCGGAGTTATGCCCTGCCAGCCGGGTGGTTCTGATCCTGACAATGTTCATTGGCCGCGTGGGCGCGGTGACGCTGCTCTCCCTCTGGGTGGAGCGCCCCGAGCCCACCGCCCGCTATACCGAAGAAGCCATTACGATTGGGTAAATGCGAAGCCGCAAGGCAACCACCGTAGGGGCGGATTCCATATCCGCCCGTGCCCGCCTGCCACAGGCACGGCTCCGCGGGCGCATATAGAATGCGCCCCTACATACTCTGCCGCCCGGCGCGGCGCAGAAAGGGTACACATATGTTTGATAAAATGAAAAGTTCCGCCGAAAGCTACGGTGTCATCGGCCTGGGCCGCTTCGGCACGGCGCTGGTCAAGACGCTGGCCGCCGCCGGCAAGGAGGTCATTGCCGTTGACAAGGACGAAGCAAAGGTCAAGGCCGTGCGCGGCTACACTGACTATGCGTTTGTCATCGACGAGCTGAACGAGACCTCTTTGAAGGAGACCGGCATGCAGAACTGCGGCACGGTCACGATCTGCATCGGTGAGCAGATCGACATCAGCATCCTGACGACGATGCTCGTCACAAAGCTGGGCGTGCCGCACGTCATCTCCAAGGCCGCCAGTGAGGTGCACGGCGAGGTGCTTAAGCGTCTCGGGGCCGAGGTCGTCTACCCGGAGGCCGACATGGCCGTGCGCATCGGCAAGCGGCTGATCTCGGGCAATCTGCTGGACTACATCGCCCTCGGCGACGGCGTCGAGGTGCGGCGCATCACGGTGGGCGGCAGGATGCTGGGCAAGAGTGTGCGGACGCTGGATCTGCGCAAGGTCTACGGCATCAACATCATCGCCGTCGAGCATGGCCAGCAGACGAACGTGGAGTTCTCCGCCGATTATACCTTTAAAGAGGGGGATACCGTCGCGGTCATCGGCAAGGTCGCGAAGATCGATAAGTTTGAGAAAGAAATGTAATTTCCGGCAGATGCCGGGTTCCGGGTGGCCCCTGCTTTAAATCACTGCCCTGTAGGGGCCGGGCATACCCGGCCCGCGGCTTTGCTATGCTGCCCGTCAGCGGGCTGAACCCTTCCGGGCTTCGTCCGCGCAAACGGCTCCCCGCGGGGCATCTGGGACGTCGCCTACATTCCTCGTTAAAAAACTAACCGCACAAATTTTGCGCTTTTCGGCTTGCAAATCTGCCCCTTATGTCGTACAATATAAACTAACGAAATACGGCAAAACAGGAGGAATTCCAAATGGAACACAGCAATCCGATCCTGATGGGCAACGACAGCCCGCAGAAATTCATCACCATCGGCGAGGTGATGCTGCGTCTGACCCCGCCGAACTATGAGAAGATCCGCATGGCCTCCGCCTTTGAGGCCAGCTACGGCGGCAGCGAGGCCAACATCGCGCTGGCGCTGGCGAACCTCGGCGTGGATTCCACCTTCTTCAGCGTCGTGCCCAACAACTCTCTGGGCAAAAGCGCTGTGCGCTGGCTGCGCTGCAACGACGTACACTGCACGCCGATGATCCTCTCCACCAAAGAGGAGACCCCCAGCCACCGTTTGGGCACCTACTATCTGGAGACCGGCTACGGCATCCGCCCCAGCAAGGTCATTTATGACCGTATGCACAGCGCCCTGACCGAGTACGACCTGACGAAGGTCGATCTGGACGAGCTGTTCGACGGCTTTGACTGGCTGCACCTGTCCGGCATCACCCCGGCGCTGAACAAAAATTGTGCGGATTTCATCCTGCGCTGCCTGCGCGCCGCCAAGGAGAAGGGCCTGACCGTCAGCTTTGACGGCAACTTCCGCTCCACGCTCTGGAGCTGGGAGGAGGCCCGCGACTACTGCACCCAGTGCCTGCCCTATGTCGATGTGCTGTTCGGCATTGAGCCGTACCACCTGTGGAAGGACGACGAGGATCATTCCAAAGGCGACTGGAAGGACGGCGTGCCCCTGCAGCCCAGCTATGAGCAGCAGGACGAGATCTTCCAGCATTTCATTGACCGCTACCCGAATTTGAAGTGCATTGCCCGCCATGTGCGCTACGTCCACTCCGGCAGCGAGAACAGCCTGAAGGCATTCATGTGGTACGAGGGGCACACCTTCGAGTCCAAGCTCTTCACCTTCAACATTCTGGACCGCGTCGGCGGCGGCGACGCTTTTGCCAGCGGCCTGATCTACGCGATGATGCACGACTACAAGCCGATGGACATGGTCAACTTTGCTGTGGCGTCCAGCGCCATCAAGCACACCATCCACGGCGACGCCAACATTACCGACGACGTCGAGAGCATCCGCAACCTGATGAACATGAATTACGATATTAAGCGGTAATTTGCACTAAGTAAAATCTGCCGACCCGATGTTGGGTCGGCAGATTTTGTTTATGGATGCGGAGCCTTCCCCTTCGGGGGAAGGTGTCTGCGGCCCCGTCCGCAGACGGATGAGGGGCGCGTGTGCGGAGATTGCCTGTTTACGGCAGGCAGCGGAAAACTGCGGCGGGGTGAAGGCACCCCGCCCTACATCTGACGATACGGTGCGCTGTAGGGCGGCATGCCCTCATGCCGCCGCGGTCATTGCTCTGTTTTCCCGTTCATCTCCGCGTTGATCCCGGCCCCAATGAACAGAAGATTGATGATCACATACAGCCACAAAATAATCAGAATGACCGCCGTCAGCGAGCCGTAGATATACGACAGACGCCAGAAATGCAGGATGTAAAACGAGAACACACGGGAGAAGATCAGCCACCCCGCCGTTGCAAAGATCGTGCCCGGCAGCTGGCTGCGCGGCGTGCGCCGCCCGCCGGGGACGTAGGTATAAATCAGCAAAAGCAGCCCGAACAGCAGCGGGACCGAGACGATCCGGCCAATGCTGGCCACCCGCTGCAGCGGGGCCACAATGGCCGCGTAATGGCGAAAAAGCGGCAATGTATCGGCAAAGCGCGTAAACAGGGAGTGCATGCCCTGCAGCGCCAGCATGACCAAAAGCAGCAGCTCAAACACGAAGGTGTAGCCAATCGCCAGCAGGCGGTTCAAAAACGTCCGGTGCGAGCCGGGCGTCAGCCTTTGCAGGCCGATCTGCAGTGCGTTCATACCGCCCGACGCCGAGACGATGGTCGTCAGCACAGCCAGCGACGCCACAAACTGTGCAGACTGGCCGCTTAAATTTTGCAAAAGGCCGAGGATGGCAGTCTGTATCTCGGGGATCTGCGGCAGGAAGTCCGCCAGCAGCTCGGCGACGCCTTCTACCGAGAAGCCGGGCACCAGGTTGACAAGCATCAGCACCCACATCAGCAGCGGGAAGGACGCCGTCAGCAGAAACAGCGTGGCGGATCCGGCGTAGACCGTCATGTCCAGCGCCAGATAGCGGCGCAGCACAGCGGCGGTGATCTGTACCCAACGGGGCGGTTTTTGTTTCATGGCGGCTCCTTGTGGGGGGATGTGTATGGCGGCGTGGTTGCGGGGCGAACAGTATTCATCCGCGGACGTGTGCGGCAGCGGCAAAGCTCCCGGGTCGATGACGAGCATCGACCCCTACATTATAGTATAAACGCCCCGCGTGCGCAACCTTTGCCCCGGCGCAGAGCATCGCGCCCGGCGCAAAGCGGCCGTCACCTGGCGGGCGCTTGGCGGCCAATAAGGCCATACACAAAAAATTTACAGGCACAGCCGCCCAAAGCGGTTAAAAATATATCAAAAACACTTGCGCATTTTCGGTTTTATGCGTATAATAAGGATAAACCCCTTGGGGCGCGGTGCGCCCCGCCAAAAATGTGAAACATACCGAGAGGAGCTTTTACTATGGGTTTGGGTAAAAAGACCATTGACGATGAGAACTACGCCGGCAAGCGCGTACTGGTTCGCTGCGACTTCAACGTCCCGATGAAGGACGGCGTTATCACCAACGATAACCGCATCAACGCCGCACTGCCGACCATCAAGAAGCTGATTGCCGACGGCGCTAAGGTCATCCTGTGCAGCCATCTGGGCAAGCCGAAGAACGGCCCCGAGGCCAAATTCAGCCTGGCCCCCGTTGCTGTCCGCCTGAGCGAGAAGCTGGGCCAGCCTGTTACCTTTGCGGACGATGACAATGTCGTCGGCGAGAACGCCAAGGCTGCTGTTGCCACCATGGGCAACGGTGAGGTCGTTCTGCTGCAGAACACCCGTTTCCGCAAGGAGGAGACCAAGAACGAGCCCGCTTTCAGCGAGGAGCTGGCCAGCCTGGCCGACGCTTACGTTGACGACGCCTTCGGCTCCTGCCACCGCGCTCACTGCTCCACCGCCGGTGTGACCGACTATGTCAAGGATACCGCTGTCGGCTACCTGATGGAGAAGGAGATCAAGTATCTCGGCAACGCCGTGAACGATCCCGTCCGTCCCTTCACCGCCATCCTGGGCGGCGCAAAGGTCGCTGACAAGCTGAACGT
>ENA-UESS01001232-UESS01001232.1-human-gut-metagenome-genome-assembly--contig:-NODE-1232-length-11425-cov-9.512337_pt1 | contig 11425 bp, 10 predicted proteins | sample MGYA00243004_ERZ508005 | MGnify/ENA primary metagenome ERZ508005 (study PRJEB26167, sample SAMN06115471) | human gut metagenome | host: Homo sapiens | place: China:Guizhou | collected 2016-06-29...
TTTCCGCCCGCAGGCGGCATGGGGGACTGGGGCGAGCCCCAGCAAGCGCGTTTGTCATACAAATGCTATGCTTGCGTCAACGCCGCCACAGGCGGCGTTGGTATCTCAAAGGTGCCGATAATACTCCTTATGAGAAAATCGGCGATGAAGTGCGGTCGCTGGCGGATGAGGTACCGTTTGACATCCCCGATTTGTGGGAGTGGGTGCGTATTCGCTCCTTGGGAGAGATTGTGCGCGGTAGCGGCATAAAGCGGAACGAAACAGTTCAACAGGGTCTCCCGTGCGTCCGCTACGGTGAGCTCTATACAACCTATCAGACATCGTTCACTTCAGCTGTTTCATTTATTGCCCCTGATCTCTACGAGAAATGTAAGCATTTTTCGTATGGCGATGTGCTCATGACTCTTACCGGCGAGAATAAGCCGGATATAGTCCAGCAGCTTTTCTTGTCCGTCCATCCTGATACCCCCGTCAGATTGTTTTTTTCCATGATACCATATCTGGGAGTATGGAGCCGGAGAAACCGGCGATTTTCTGCTGGTAAATTCTACGCATTTAGAGCGGCACTATGGCGGGGATAGGATAAAACACTCACATACCCCGCCGACTATGCGGGAAAAACCTTGAAATATAGGGCTTTTTAAGGCCCTAAATGCGTAGGTTGGTGCTTTGTTGCGATATGCTCCACGGTTACGGTGTATTGTTCATATTCTGTTTTCGGGAATCTTTATGAAATCTTCAAAATTGCCCGGTATGCTATCCGTAAAATCAAAGAAAGGACTTGATTATATGGATATGATTTTGAAAACGACTGACCTCTGCAAAAATTTCAAGGGGCAAATGGCGGTAAACAATGTGTCACTGAACATCCGGCGCAACTCGGTTTATGGTCTGCTGGGGCCGAATGGGGCTGGCAAATCCACGATCTTAAAAATGGTCACCGGCATTTTGCGCCCCACATCGGGAAGCATCGAGTTTGACGGCCACCCGTGGAAGCGGAATGATCTGGAGCATATCGGTGCTTTGATTGAGATGCCCCCGCTTTACGAAAATCTGACTGCATACGAAAATCTCAAAGTCAGAACTACATTGCTCGGCCTGGACGATGCACGAATTAACGAGGTATTGCAAATTGTCCAGCTCACGAATACCGGCAAGAAACGGGCCGGGCAGTTTTCTCTTGGTATGAAGCAGCGGCTTGGTATTGCTATTGCATTGCTGAACAGTCCCCAGCTTTTGATTCTGGATGAACCGACTAACGGCCTTGACCCTTTAGGGATTGAGGAACTTCGAGAGTTAATTCGCTCTTTTCCCTGCAAAGGGATTACAGTTATTTTGTCCAGCCATATTCTGTCAGAAGTCCAGCAGATTGCAGATCATGTGGGTATCATTGCTGGCGGCGTCCTTGGATATGAGGGAGAGCTTCGCGCCGGTGAAGATTTGGAACAACTCTTTATGGATGTTATTCGCAGAAATGGTAAGGAGGGATATTAAATGGAGATGGCATATATTCAGGCAGAGAACCTAAAGCATAAGAGAACTTTCACAAAAACGCTGATCGTTCTGGCCCCGTTTGTAACTGCGCTTATGAACTTTTTTGCCCCTCTTTGGTTCCAGCTCAATTCTTATAATTGGTGGTATATCCTGCTTTATCCTGGATTCCTTACGCTCACCTGTGCCTTGATTGAACAGCGGGATAATGGCAAACTAAAATATCGTGCCGTTGCTTCATTGCCTGTTTCGCAGAACAAAGTCTGGAAAGCAAAAATTGGAGTGGCCGGTATTTACTCCTGTGTGGGGAATTTCATTTTCCTGGCGCTAAATCTGTTGGGCGGTTTTGCAATATTAGTTATCAACGAAATTCCCCTGACAATCGGAATTTGGCAGGCTGCGGCCGGAACAGCTTGTATTGTCATTGCAAGCCTATGGGAAGTTCCGCTGTGCTTATGGTTATCAAAAAAAGTTGGTATCTTTGTCACGGTTATTCTTAATGCCGGACTTGGAAGCGTTTTAGGGATTTTCACGGCTACAACCTCTTTGTGGATGATCTGCCCGTATAGCTGGGTGCCGCATCTTATGATTTCCGTGTTAGGTATTTTGCCTAATGGTGAGCCGGTTGCAGATCAGAGTACGGCAATGGCATTTTGGATGATTATACTTGTATTGGTCATTTCGCTGGCCTGGTTTGCGGCGCTGTCATTTTTAACTGCAAGATGGTTTGAGAAAAAGGAGGTGGGGTAACTATGGTATCTGTGGTTCGCTGCTGGAAAGCAGAATATCAGAAGTGTAAACATAGCATTTTGCTCTATATGCACAGCATGATTCCGATTATATGTGCGGCGATTTTTGCGGGTTACTATCATATATCCAGATGGGAACTGGCAACCAAAATCAGTGCCTATCTGGAAGTGCTGGCCGTTGCGTTCCCGTTTCTGATCGGCATTATTGTGGGCCTGGTTGTTCAGATCGAAAATCAGGCCGGGCATTATCAGCTTTTGTTGGGAACAATCCCATCTCGCATGGCAACGTATATTGGTAAACTTGGTTTTCTGATGATCTGTGCTTTTGGCGCAACATTTTTAGCGTTAGGAACATTCGCTGCACTATATAGGGATGCTCCGGCAAGCCTTTACCTGAAAGCAGGGATTCTATTGTTGATTACCATGCTTCCCATTTACCTGATTCATTTGTTTGTGGGAATGAGCTTCGGAAAAGGTGCATCTATGGGATTGGGAATTGCAGGGAGTTTAATAGCTGCCCTTATGATAACAGGGCTTGGTGACGCTACATGGAAATATATTCCCTGGGCCTGGGGCGTTCGTGCTATGGATTACACTGTGCTTGCATGGGATAGCCCCCAACTGTATGCACAGGTAAAAACCGATTTTTTCAGCGGTATGATTATTTCTGTATGCTGCACTGTTTGTCTGCTGATTGCCAGTTTGGTTTGGTTTCATGGTTGGGAGGGAGGTAAAAACAGTGAATAAAAAGTGCCTGTTTGCCGTGGTAATTGTGCTTGTAAGTCTTATATGCTTATCGGCCTGCGGTGCGCTCCGCGATACCGCCGATAAAAATAAGGCGTTAAATGAATCTCTGCCGTATTATGAGCTGAACGCCGCAAACTATGATGAAATTTCATATAACGGCCTGACATATACCATAACGGATGAATGTCTTGAAATGTCAGAACTGCAAGAAGAAATCGGTCAGGTATCGAAACGCTTCAAAAATGTGGCGGGGGAAGATTTCAGTTTCGGCTACGTTTACAGTATTGTGGATGTGGATATAAGCAATGCCGTAGCTGTAAATATCAACAATGAATATCGGAAAGCTGACATTAAAAATAATGATGAGTAACCTCGACAATGTGGTATAATGGGGCGGGAGGTGATTTTTTGACCCACTTACTTGTAGTTGACGATGAAGTTTCTATCTTGGAATTGATTATGAAACATTTTAAATTAAAAGACCCCGGAAGTGCCATTACTCATTTTATCGGTATGATGATGGCAATGTTTGCCGCAACACCGCTGATTCTGCGTGCCATGCGCGCTCCGGATACCGTTCATGTCATTTCTTTAAGTATTTTTATTGTGAGCATGATTCTGCTGTATGCGGCAAGCACAACTTATCACACTTTTGATTTGTCTGAACGCACGAATAAAATTTTAAAGAAACTCGACCACTGCATGATTTTTGTACTGATTGCCGGTTCTTATACGCCAATCTGCCTGATTGTCCTGCATGGCCGCACAGGGCTTATGCTGCTGGCACTGGTCTGGAGCATTGCGATTCTCGGCATTATTTTTAAGCTTTGCTGGGTTACATGTCCGAAATGGGTTTCTTCTGTGTTATACATTGCCATGGGCTGGGTCTGTGTCCTTGCATTTACACAGATTTTAAATTCACTGCCTACTGCCGCATTTAACTGGCTGCTTGCGGGCGGTATTATTTATACGGTGGGCGGTATTATTTACGCATTAAAGCTTCCCATTTTTAACGCACATCACAAATACTTCGGTTCACACGAAATTTTTCATCTGTTTGTTATGGCAGGCAGCATCTGCCATTTTATTATGATGTTTGAATATGTTGCGGTTCTTCCGCTGGCTTAAGACAAAAAAGAATGATATACGTTTTTTGAGAATTCTCATAATTTCCGTATATCATTCTTTTTATTTTATTCCGCTGTTTATCTGAATTTTATTTCAGCTTTAAACCTCTACATGTCCGTTTACAACATTCCATGTTCCATACTGGTTATCTGCCGGTCCATTGTACGTCAAATCCAATGCACCGTTTCTGATATACCACCAGCCATACTCATTTAATGCAAGACCTGTATAGTTCCAGTCTAAAGCTCCATTGGTCATATACCACCAGCCGTATTCATTTAACGCCATGCCGGTATATGTAAAGTCTAACACGCCGTTGGTCATATACCACCAGCCGTACTCATTAGCTGCCATTCCGGTATATGTAAAGTCCAATACGCCATTGGTCATGTACCACCAGCCGTACTCATTGGCTGCCATTCCGGTATATGCAAGGTCTAACGCACCATTGGTCATATACCACCAGCCATACTCATTTAATGCCATTCCGGTATATGTAAGGTCTAATGCACCATTCGTTATATACCACCAGCCGTACTCATTTAATGCCATTCCGGTGTATCCAAAATCTATCATACCATTTCTGACATACCACCAGCCATACTCGTTGGCTGCCATTCCGGTATAACTGTAATCTATCACACCATTAGTCATATACCACCAGCCATAATCGTTATATGCAAGTCCTGTATATGTAAAGTCTACTGTTCCGTTGGTAATTTTCCACCAGCCGTATTCATTTGCTGCCAGTCCTGCATAACTGTAATCAACTGCATCGTTTACATAATACCGCCATACACCATCTGCATCGAAAACCAGTCCATTGCGGCCGGCCGGCTGCGGGGTATCTTCAACATGAAGCTTTACTGCACCGAACTTCTTATTACCGTCTGCATCTGTGTTGTATACACAGGCAAGCAGTGCACCATCGTCTGTTTCAAAGAAGTCGTATAAGCCATACTGTTCATTTGTCATTAAGACATTGCCATTGTGGTCGCAAATCATATATGCCTTATAATCATCTTCAATGGATTTACGCGTATATACCAGTAAATAATCATTCGTTCCGTCTATATCTGCATATCCCTGATAATCGGAAATTATTTTATTCCCCTGTGCATTATACAGGTCTGTTGTATAAGCACCTGCTGCATTTCTGTTTACCCCACTGATATAGGCTTCTGATGTATGTCTGCGATTATTTGGGATTCTTCCCTTTTCCTGATAAATGTCACTATATACTCCCGTAAGATTACCATTTTTATCTAACAGGCTATATGTTCCGTCTGTATTCTGTATCCGGAATACATACTTCTCATTTGCATAATACATTCTATACGTGGACTTGCAGGCAATATCTGCACCGTCCGTAAATGCCGTCTGTTCATACTGCTCATTATACATTCCCGCAAGTCTGACATCAACATTTACCGTGTCACCCTCTGTATAAGTTCTCTGCTGTGTTAAAAGATAACCCTCTGCCGTATTGACTGCACCGACACGATTTCCCTTTAACTCTGTCGGATTCTGATATCCGTTTGCACCGTCATAGCCAAAAACTGTTCCGCTGTTATCATTGTCCAAGTCTAAAACATTAATGACAACATCTTCATTCATTGTATAATACAATCCGCTGATATTGGTATAGCCTTTCTGTGTACCAAGTCTTTGAATCTCATCCTGTACATTCATCGAAAAGCTTCCGTCCCGCGAATACAGATATTTACTATACTCATATGTATATCTATTCACGTTGCCGTTACCTGTCTGTACTTTTCTGCGTATACTTACTTCATAAATGGCCTTTTGCGTATTTACAACAGACATTTCAACTCTTATATTGCTTTCACCCGTATAATCCGTTGTATTCCACAATGTACCGTCTCTGCTGATAATATTTTGTATATAATTTCCTTTAGAAGCGTTTGTTATAATGGCATATCCATCCGTATCCAGCGCTGACGTATTAATTGAGGTACAGATTCCCGGCACTGCCATAACCTGATTTCCCGAGCCGTCATAAACCGTTGTACTGTCACCGTCTGTAATTGCATAATAATTTCCACCGGTAACACGCACTCTCTTATCTGTATCCCGACTGACAAGTTCAAGCGTATCGGTTTTCATATTATAAATTACACCTGCTGCCGGCATAATTGCCATATCGCCTACGATATTTGCACAATAAAAATCATTGGAATACTTGTTGTCTGTTACGGTTTCTCCCAGCGAAATCTCATTCCCTGTGGCAGTAATAATCTTGTATTCATAAACAGGTGATTCTAGCTGGGTACCATTATGCCGGACTTCCTGTGTTTTACCGGTATCTATCTGTACTACAATAATATCATCTGACAATGGTCTTACACTTTTTGCATTATAGTAGTGTTCTGCTCCGCCAAAATAAGTTCCGTCTGTACGAAGCAGCGCGCACTGGTCATCCTTATATAAAGCTACCATGTTATAAAATGAACCCGATGTCGCTTTTACTGCCTTTGTAAACTTTCTTCCGTCTGCTGTCTTACTTGGAATTTCCGTCTTATTGCCATTCTCGTCCATCACAACAAGAACTGCATTTTCATCAACTTCTTCTCCAAACTTTCCACCCTGCATGAAGAAAAAGCCCGAATCGTCCACACCGCCGTCATCGTATTGTGTGTCTGCCAGCACATCAAATGTAATGTCTGATGTATCCGATGCAATCACATTTGCAAATACCGGTGCCACACCGCCGGAAAGCATTGTTCCAAACATCATTGCCGATGACAAAACAGTGGCAATTGTTTTTTTCACCACTCTTTTCATATGGTTTCCTCCTTTATTTTCTCTGTATGTTTCACAAAATTGTGTCCATATTGTGAACATCTGATTCCATTATATCTTTGCCTATATTTTATTACAAGTACCAAAATAATGATTTTATTGTCAATAACGCTATTGTCCACACTCCGTACAGATTCCCGGCAGGTTATCCACACTGTACCAGCCTTCCTGCACATTTTCACAGGACGGCGAAGCCAGATTTCCGCTTTTTTCACAGTACATACGCTTCTCTACGGTGCTATCCCTGTCAAATGCCGTCTTTTCACAGGAAATATCCTGAAAAATATTTTTCCAGATTTGTGTCACATGCAGATAGTTTTTCAGATTCAGCCGTTCTTCTTCCTCATCAAATCCAATCCACACCGCACCGATATATTCCGGTGTCATGCCGACAAAATACTGACACTTTACTTCTCCGTCTGCGCCGACTGTTCCTGTCTTTCCGGCAACTTCAATCCCGTCTATTTCCGCTTCCTTTGCAAGTGCCTGCGGGCTGTGTGACACGGAAGAATGGGACAGTCTGCTTGCGGGCGAATATCTGGATAAGCTTATGATGAGCCGTCTGCTGGATAGACTGGGCTGCCGCGGGGCAAGGTGTGATATACTCCTGTTCGGTTCGGAGTATGATGACTGGCAGGAGCGTATGGATGTTGTATTTGCCATCAATGATGGCGGGACGGAGCTTGCAGAAAAAATACTGGAAGAATATGCTTGCAGAAAAATCGTACAAAAAAATATTGATAAAATGGGATGTAATGAAAGGCTTGAGTACCAGTTTGTGCTTATGATGCAGGCTCATATCATGCTGTGCGGCAAATATGACAGAACAGAGCTCATTGCAAAATTGCAGGAGGCGGCAGTGCTGACCATACCGCAGGGAGTGGATGTGGCATTTGATAATGGTATGAAGATTATTTTATCAGTGCAGGAGCTGGATATTCTGTTGGAGTATTATTATCAGCTCGTGTGCCGTGAAATCGAGGAAAAGAATATTAAGACTGTAGACTGCTATATAGGGCGTATTCGTAAAGTGATAGATTATATTCTGTCCGCCGATTGGTTTAATGCACTGTCAAAAGCAAATATACTTCCAAAGGCTGTATATTATGTGATGCTGTCAAATCAGAAAAAAATCCGGCTGAATATGGATAATGAGGATGAGCTTATATTTATTGCAGAAGAGCTGAAAAGCTATGGCAGATGGCTCTCTGATTATGATAATGCCATAGAAGCATTAAGAAATGATGGAAGAACATATTATTTGGCTGAACTGTGCGACATGATGGACATAATTGTATCAAGAATGAAAAGGCTGTTGTCGGAGGATGTCTGCAAAAGCATGAAGCTGGATGACATAAAAAACACAGCTGACAGGTGCCGTGAAATGCTTCTCTATATAGAAAAATTGACAGGTATCAGCAGATATACGAAAAACGGCATGTACATGTATTTTGAACCTAATGTGTACAGAATGGAGAAGGTTGTTGCCGACCGCAGGAGATTACTTGGAATAACACAGAACCAGCTGGCGGAGGGAATATGTACGGCTAAGACAATAAGGCGGCTTGAGCAGGGGCATTGCAGACCGCATGGCTACAATCTCTACGAGATACTCAACAGGCTTGAGCTGTACTCTGATTTTGTCATGGATGAGATTGTGTCATATAATGCCGGGGATATGGAGCTGTTGGAAAAGGTGTATGATGCCATCAGCATGAACGCGGCTGAGAAGGCACAGGAGCTGTTGCGGACTTTAAAGGCAAATATAGATATGGGATATACAAGAAATAGGCAGATGGTGGAGCGGCTAGAGTTGGATTTTGATTATCAGGGGGGAAAAATATCAAAAAAAGATTATGAGGATGACCTGAAAAAAATAATTGGCTATTCGGTAAAATATGAGAATTTTTTTCGGAATGTCAATGTATATCTGACTGATAGCGAAGCCTCAATGCTGCAAATGCTGTATAATCTGGAGAAAGATAATGATGGTGTGTTATATTTACATGATATGCTCTCACGATATGAAAGAAAAGAATTATACATCCGCAAAATTGAGCTAATCCAAACTGCTTTTGCAAGTGATTCAGGAAACAGGGGAGTGTATGACAGCGTGGATATTACTTATCGCTATGCTCATATGTTCCCGACGGAACAGACACAAATGGCAAAATTGCTGGATGAAGAATTTAAGGAGGGCGCAGAGGAATGAGCGGCACACACAAATATCCGACAATCAGTTTCCGTATCTCTCCGAGAGAGAGGGAAGAAATCGAAGCAAAGATTTTCACAAGCGGCATGAAGAAAAAAGATTATTTTGTCCGTTCCTGCATTTATAACCGGGTGTGCGTGGTAGGCAAGAAAGAAACAGTTTATCAGATTGTGGAACGGTTGCAGGAAATGGAGAATCGGCTGGTGGAACTGGCGGAGCAAATTGATGGCAAAAAGCCGGGGATTACTTCCGAAGAAATCAGAGATTTGCGGGAAGCCTATGAAGATATGCTGAAAGCAATTCTTTGGATGTTGGACGGTGCAAGGTATCTGTGGCAAGGCGAAGAAAAAAGCCCTGACAGCGGCAACTGTTAGGGCTGTGATAACTGGAAAACCTCTGTTATCAACAATCACAATTCAAGTATAGCAGAGGTTTCTTCCGGTGACAACGAATTTTTCAAAAACGGAGGACATTATGGCAGGAACGAGAACAGAATTACAGATGATTAAAATGTCGGAGATACAGTCGCAGGAGGTGGCGTGGCTGTGGTTTCCGTTTATCCCTTATGGAAAGCTGACGATTGTACAAGGCGATCCGGGGGATGGTAAGACAACTCTTGTGCTGAACATAGCGGCGAAGCTGTCAAAAGGCGAGGGTCTGGACAGCAAAATGAAACTGACGGAGCCGCTGAATGTGATTTACCAGAGTGCGGAGGAAGGGCTTGCAGATACGGTTAAGCCCCGTTTGGAAACGGCAGGAGCAAATTGTGAAAATATTTCCGTCATTGACGAGAGCATAAAATCACTTTCCATGATAGATGAACGTCTGGAAGAAGCAGTCATAAGGACAAAGGCGAAGCTACTGATTTTAGACCCGATACAGGCGTATCTCGGCGGCGGTATGGATATGAACCGGGCAAATGAAGCAAGGGATATGACAAAGAAGCTGGCGACTTTGGCGGAGAAATATCAATGTGCCATTGTACTTGTAGGGCACATGAACAAAGCGGCTGGAAATAAGGCAGCATATCGGGGCATGGGTTCCATTGATTTCTTTGCGGTGGCAAGGAGCGTCCTGCTGGTCGGCAGAGTGGAGGGCGAAGCGAATATAAGGGCGGTAGTCCAGATAAAAAACAATCTGGCGGCGTTTGGGCACCCGAAAGCCTTTGAGTTGTCGGAGGACGGTTTTCACTGGCTCGGAGATTATGAGATTACCGCTGATGAAGTGTTGGGCGGTATCGCTCCGAAAGCGAATAAGCTGGAACAGGCGAAGCGTCTGCTCCGGGAAGTGGCAGAAACAAACAATGCCATGCAGAGCAATGAGATTTTCAATCTTGCAGAGGAACAGGGTATATCCAGACGGACGCTTGAAAATGCGAAAAAGGAATTGAGTATCAGAGCAAAGCGGATAAACAATTCGTGGTATTGGGAACTGGATAAAATCAAGCCGGAATAAGGCAACAGTGCAACAATGCAGAGTATATAGAATTTGCGGGCTTGGTGTCTGCAAGGTTGCAAAAGATATAGACCTTGCGTTGTTGCGGTCTTGAAAAGGAGGGCGAATATGATACGACAGCCAGAATGGGGAACCCGGAATGTGAACAAATATTTTTACGAGAGTGAAGCCCGGAGGATTGCCGCACTCAATGAAATATTCGGAGATATAGAATTGACTGAGGCAGAAATGCGGACGCTGGTATGGCTGTGTGGGTGGGAGGAATGTACAGTAGAAAATGTACTTTCGGCTATCCGAAAAGCTATGGCGGAAGCAAAGCGGCGGGAACAGCCGCCCGTCCGTAGGACGGAAAAGCCCTCGGCAGAGCGCAAAGGCAGCTTTTGATAGAGCGGAGCCTGTCAAAAGTGCTTTTGCGTTACTTTCGGCGAAAGTAACAAAGCCTATGCGCCGTATCCGGCGCTGATTACCCGGACAGGGAGAAAGGATATTGATTGAAGCGAACTATCAGCTTTATGACAGGAAAAGGCTCTGTCAACCATAATAGCAGAAAATTCCATGCAAAGAATACTGACCCGGAACGAAGCTGTCTGAACGTGGAATACTGCAATGAAAATGTTAAGGACGTATATCACGAATTATTTGATGAAGCACTCGCCTGGTACAATGAGAAGCAGACCAGAAGTGACCGCCGGATTGACGATTATTATGAGAAAATCCGTTCCGGCAAGCAGGAAAAGCCATTCCATGAAATTATTTTGCAAATCGGGGATAAGGACAATACTGCCACCGACCACTACGCTTGCAATGGAAAATATAAGCT
>ENA-UESS01001235-UESS01001235.1-human-gut-metagenome-genome-assembly--contig:-NODE-1235-length-11415-cov-16.662904_pt1 | contig 11415 bp, 8 predicted proteins | sample MGYA00243004_ERZ508005 | MGnify/ENA primary metagenome ERZ508005 (study PRJEB26167, sample SAMN06115471) | human gut metagenome | host: Homo sapiens | place: China:Guizhou | collected 2016-06-29...
ACAAATGATCCAGATGGGAAAATAGCGAAAGAGAATGCTGAACGAAAAGCAAAAGAGAACAGAGAAAAAGAGGAAAAAGTAAAAGAGAAAAGAGCTGCTAAAAAAGCAGAGGAAGAAAAAACTGCAAAGAAGATATCGCAAACGTGCCAGAAAAGAGTATCTTGCATTTGCTAAGAGCAGGAAGCACAAGGTCAAAGCACCTGTTGAATTTGGTGCAAAATTTGATCTCAGTCTTGACAGCGAAGGTTATGGGCGTATCGAAAAAATATCTTTCGAGGCATACAACGAGAGCACCTGCCTGATTGAAGCAATAGAACGATTCAGAGAGCGTACCGGTTATTATCTGGAACGGGTCCTGGCAGATCAGATATACCGGACCAGGGAAACCAGGAACTATTGCAAGGAACATGGAATCCGGTTATCAGGTCCAAAGCTGGGCAGACCAAGCGCTACAGCAAAAGTTGATAAGAAACAGGAGTATCAGGATAATACCGATAGAATCGAAGTGGAGCGCACCTTAAGTCTGATCAAACGCTGTTATGGTATGAGCTGCATTACCACAAAACTGGAAGAAACGCAGTTGACTTCTATCGCATTATCTGTATTCGTGACGAATCTGTTCAGGATTCAGCGGCGAATACTTTACGCTCTTTTGCATCTGTTCCGCTTCTGGCATGACTGGAACAGATGTAAGAGCTGGAAGCTGCAGATAGATACTTAATCAGCAGACACTAATTAACAGCTCTTTCTCTCTCATAGATAATTCCATCAAATTCACCCTTTCATGGCATAAAAAAAGCAACCGGAACATCTCTGTTTCGATTGCCATAGTAATAATATCACACCTATTTTGGCATTACAATTATATCATTGTTAGTCTGTCGTTAGTCTGCCGTTAATTCATGTTTCATTTTAACATAATGAAGATCGAACATATAACCTTTTCCGATATCATTATCATTTCATAGTTACCACTCAGACTTACCACTTTATACCACTGTGATACGATATTTTGCAATACTTTACGAGGTTTGCAAGCTTATCACCAAACACGTTCGAACCCTTGTAAATCAAGCATTTCCGCCACTTTCAGCCGCTTACTTCTCCAGACGGATGTCTAGCGTTCATCAACGACCTGAAAGATGTAGAACTTGAGGTAATAGCTCTCGTCCGCTGCCCACAGGATCGGATGATCCGGGCCCTGTGTCTTGAATTCTACCTGGCGGAGACGCTTATGCGCACCATGAGAAGCCTCCCGGATTGTTTTGGCAAAAAGCTCCGGATCCATGAAATGGGAGCAGGAACAAGTTACCAGGAATCCACCGTCTTTCACCAACTTTAAGCCCCTAAGATTGATCTCACGATATCCTTTTACGGCATTTTTGATGGAATTGCGGGACTTGGTAAAAGCGGGCGGATCCAGGATCACCACATCATATTTCTCGCCCTGCGCTTCCAGCTCCGGCAATAACTCGAAGACATCTGCACATCGGAAGCTTACCGTATTTTCCAGTCCGTTCAGCTTCGCATTTTCCGTCGCCTGATCCACAGCCAGCTGAGAAGCATCCACACCCAGAACACTCTTCGCTCCGGCGATTCCCGCGTTCAAAGCAAAGGAGCCGGTATGGGTGAAGCAGTCCAGCACCTTTTTATCCTTACAGAAACGATGAATGGCGGCACGGTTATTCTTCTGATCCAGGAAAAATCCGGTCTTCTGTCCGTCCTCTACATCCACCATGTAATGCACACCGTTCTCCACGATCTCTACTTTCGTGTCAAACGGTTCGCCGATGAAGCCTTTATAACGCTCCATACCCTCCTGTAAGCGTACCTTGGCATCGCTCCGCTCGTAGACACCGCGGATCACAATGCCATCCTCCGCCAGTACTTTCTTCAAAGCATCAATGATCACAAGCTTCCACTTATCGATTCCCAATGCCAGAGATTCCACTACCAGTACATCCGAGAATTTATCAATGACAATACCCGGCAGGAAATCCGCCTCTCCGAAGATCAGACGACAGCTGGAGGTATCAATAGTCTCCTTGCGGTAATTCCAGGCATCCCGTACCCTCTGCTCAAAAAATGCCTCATCGATCACCGTATCCTTCCTGCGCGCCAGCAGACGGATTGTGATCTTGGAGTTGGTGTTAATATAGCCATATCCCATGAAGTAGCCGTCAAAATCATGGATAGCTATAATATCACCATTCTCAAAATCTCCCATAATGGATGCGATCTCATTGTCAAAGACCCACATCCCCCCGGCTTTCAGAGTTCTGCCCTCTCCTTTTTTCAATGTAACGATTGTATTATACATAGAATTTCCTCTCTTGATTTCGTGATTTTATCGTTTTTGCAACTTTTTCTTCTATCATATTCGTTTTTTGCTTGACAATCAATGGGTTTTTATTTATTATTTTAATGTTGGCGCAATTAATGTTCACATCGTCGCGTGGCTCAGTTTGGTAGAGCGCTGCGTTCGGGACGCAGAGGTCGCAAGTTCGAATCTTGTCGCGACGACTAAAAAGACTCCCTCACACATGTGTGAGGGAGTCTTTTTGTCTCCACATTGTTCTAACTTATAACCTCTAGTCGACACGAACACACCGTTCGGGCGCAGAGGGTCCACGAGGTCCAGGGGACCTCGGCCTGGACCGACCGAAGCGGAGACCATAAATTCAACTTTCGCTGGTTCAATCACGGGCTGAACGCCGCAAATTCTCTCCAATCCCCATAATCACAAACACCGTCGAAATATTCATCACCTGCTGGAAGCTGAACATATTGTTCACCGTATAGGCCAGCACACAGAACCCGCAGGCTCCCACCAGCATCGACTTTTTCCCGGCATGCAGGAAATTACGGATTACTGAGATCATCATTCCCGCATAACTGACCAGCCCCAGCACTCCTATATCCACCAGGATCGTCAGCCATTCATTATGTGCATTAGTGAGGCGGTTTCCATAGAAGAAATCATACACCATATTTTGCAACTCCGGGCTGGCCTCATTCGACAGAAACGCATACATGCAATCCGGCCCTACGCCGAAAATCTTATGTAACAGATCTGCTTCCCAGAAGCATCTGGCTCCCGTCGACCAGGTGGCTACCCTGTTGCTGCCCCAGGCCGCGCTGAACACCAGCCAGTTGCTACCCCCGTCACCTGCTGTCTCCGTCAGAAAGGACGTCAGTTTTCCGCCCAACAGCGTATTCGCCAGAATAAACGCTAATAATGCCACGCTCACAACCGGCAGTGCTACGCACAATATCCGATAGATGCCCCAAAAAAGTTTCCCACGGTAATGATTTCTGTTATTGCTGGTATGTACCAGCCACAGCACCACTACTGACACGATCGTCATAATCACACTCATTGCGGAAAACGTCAGGATATCCGTCACTTTTTCCATCGGCAGTTCCTGCGAAAGCACATTGCAGCTCCGCAGAATATATGTGATCAGACATGACACCGATAACAATGTCATTTCCTGCCAGAGGCATTCCATTTTTCCGCCATCTTTCACAGACATGCCAAACAATACAAACAGCATTACGGCTAAAGTTACAACACCACTGCTGCTGCCCTGGGTTACCAGAGAAGCAAAACCGATCGTCACATACCCCATCAGCAGCGCTCTCTTCCAAGTGATCTCCGATCCCATCCACCATAACAGATAAACTCCACCGAACAGTACCGTCACCAGATAACCGCAATACCAGTTAATATTTCCCACGGTAGAAATAAAGGAGGAATTGATGATCTCCTTATCTACAAGGCACAGCCCGAATTTATTCATATATCCTAGGAAAAAAACAATGGTCGACACCGGCAATGTCAGGATCACGATCCAGTCGTTTCTCTGCCACATCCGTGAGATCATAAAATATACAATGACCGCTCCCAGCTGGGTCCACATCCCCATCCGCCAGGATGCCGTCCCCCACAGTGCCTCCTCCCGATACCGGGTAAACACATAGGACATTACCACGGCAATCCCGTATAGAGCAGCAAATTTATCCGTGGTGTTCAAAGCCTGCCAGATGCTTTTCGGAATAGTCCGAAATTCCGGAAGCTCCTGTTTCTGCTTTGCCACAATGAGGCGAAGGATCAGCCACAACACAAATACCGGAAGCAGACATTTCCCCGCATAAGTCATAGTCTTAATAAAAAAATTCTCCTTGTCTGTTCCGATCTGGGCATAGCCCCTGTTGTACAACGGCAGTACAGCCAATATCACAAACAGATACACGCTGATCACGATATCACACAGGAACCGGCTGAAATTGCATAGCGTTTCTGCCACCGATTCCACAGAATTTTTCCCTTTTGTTTTTTTTGCCATAGATCCGTCTCTCCTAAGCTTCCTTTGTCTAATACTTTTATGATAGCTTTCGACACTTCTTTCGTCAATCTTTTCTCATTCCTGTTGTTCCTGCTCCCTCTGGCGGTCAAACATCCGGGCGAGACTGTGATAAGTCTCATAAATGAGCACAAATCCCAGGGGTCCCTTAATGATCCCCCAGACGCCGAACAGCCGGATTCCCGCATACAGTGACACCAATACGGCTATGGGTGACACTCCTATTTTCCTGCCGATAAGACGAGGCTCCATGATTTCCCGCAGGAAAATACAGACCAAATACAATACACCGCAGACAATGGCTCTTCCCCAATTTCCTTCCAAAATCTGAAAAACTCCCAGCGGCACCAACACGATGCCCGTTCCGATAAAAGGCAGCGCATCTAAAATCCCCACCAGGATCCCCCACAAAATACCATGATTTATTCCGGCGATTCCTAATGTTGCCGCAGCTGTCATGGCAATCGTGGTCATAATGATCCCCTGGGCCTTTACAAAAGTGGCAATATAACGGACGATCCCGCAGATCACCTCCAGAAGTACATGACAGGCCTCCTGATCCAGCAGACGGTTCATAATACCGTCATAGTCTTTCGCCAGCAGCACCGAAGCGATCAAAAACGTCACCAGAAATCCTCCCAGCTCCGCGAACCACTGCACATACTGCATAGACTGGGAAAGCATTCCCGGCAGAATATTTTCTTCCAGTGAATCCAGCCCCTCCTGTAGTCTGCCACTGACCGTATTTTCCAGATACGCAGTGTCCACACCAATAATCTCTCCCACGCTGCGACACAGCCCCCGGACGACTTCCAGCCACTCCTGCTCCCGCAGTTCCAGATTGCCGATCCATACCGGCAGGCTGCCTAGCATCCAGGACACCAGAATCCAGAGTAACCCCACCAACAACACTGTTGCCACGATGAGAAGCACTATGGCACTGAGGGGTCTGGGAAAATGCAGACGCTGATTCATCCGCTTCATCATTGGCCCAAAAATTGTGACAAACAGCATGGCCAACAGTACCGGTGCCGACAGAGGTGTCAGATATTGCAGAAAAAAATAGACTGCCCCCGTTACCAGAAGCAGTACTATCATCTTTTTTCCTATTATTTTTTTGCCAAATTCTCCCCAATCCATGCCGCACACTTCCTTTTTGGGATTAGTGTGTGCCGGACAGGCTTTTTTATCCTTCGAAAATATCCTCCGAAGGAATTTTTGTAAATTTTTCAAATGCAGGATTCTGCGGTTTCACCCGGAATGACATCTTTTTGCCGTTGCCGGGATGGGTAAAATCCAGAGAATATGCGCAAAGTGCCACGCCGCGATATGCCGGACTCCCCGCCGTTCCGGCGACTGTAGTGTTCCCGTATTTGGTATCTCCCAACAACGGCCATCCCGCATGGGCAAACTGCACGCGGATCTGGTGGAACCGTCCGGTCTCAATGCAGACATCTGCCAGTGCCAGCGGCATAGGCTGATTAATTTTCTCCAAAATGCTATAATGCAGTTTTGCGATCTTTGCGTCCGGAAAATTCTTCTCTCTGCCGGTGACTGCCACTGCCACGCTGCCCTCTTTCCGTAGATAATCCACAAGCTCCCCTTCCGAAGCATCAGGATATCCACAGAGTACCGCATAATACTGTTTATTCAATGTGCCCGCCGACAATTGTTTCGTCAGAACTGCTGCCGACTTTTTCTCTTTGGCGAATACCAGCACACCCTCCACCGGCTGATCCAGTCTGTGGACTATGCCCAGATATGGCTCTCCTTTTCCCGGTCCCAGCCTCCCTGTGTCGGGAAGCTTTGCAAGATGGGATTTCAACTCGCTGACCACATCCGGTTGTCCGATCCCGGCGGACTGTACCGCCAGTCCTGCCGGTTTGCGGATGACCAGTATGCTGTTATCTTCATATAATATTTCCGTTTTCATAACCTATTCCTCTGTCATCCCCCTAACCGTTGTTCCGGATGTTAATCTATACCGTTGCATCTCTATTACCTAATCACTTTCTCAGTCCTTTAGGATAATGATTCTTCATGACGCCTCCGGCCAGCTTCCCCCAGCCAAGGCTACAGCCGTCCACGCAGATCAGATACCAGCCCTTCTCGCCTTCCGCGGAAAAAGTCTGTCCCTTCAGATAAGCAGCGGCTTCCTCCTCAGACAGCTTCCACACATGCTTCACATCCTCCGGGCGCAGTGCCAGTGCTAACGCGTGCGCCGGTTCAAAACGGTTCTTTTTCAAGGTGCCCAGATGCAGTCCGGGACGCAATACCTTCAGTCCTTTCAACCCGGGCATTCTCTCCGGCATGCGGTACAGGTTATCACCAAATGCCAAAAAGCCTTCTCCGGCAGTGCATAGTCCTGCTTTGATCGTCTGCTCCTCCGAAAAAGTCTCTTTTGCGAAGTTAAAATACTCTGCCCAGTCCTTTGTCAGATTCTTCGCCGGAATTCCCTTCTCTGGTCCGGTGGCACTCACCGGCTGACAGCCTTCCGGAAGCTCTCCCTTTTTCTGTAATACTGCGGCATAATGCCCCTCGCCACGTAACTTATGGGGCCACAGGCGCAAGGTGCCTTCGATACCCGGCGCCGGGTTCTCCACACAGCCCGGAATACCGTCACACCCCTCCGGGATCCCCAGTGTTTTTTTATCTATGGGGACAATCTCGAATTCCTCATGCTTTGCCAGGAAACGGCTGATACTTCCCTCATTTTCCGCAGGTGCAAAGGTGCAGGTAGAATACACCAGTCTGCCGCCGGGTACCAGCATCCGGGCGGCACATTCCAGAATGCCGTCCTGTCTGTCCGCACAGAGCTGTACATTCTCCGGGCTCCATTCCTCACAGGCCACTTCATTCTTCCGGAACATTCCCTCTCCGGAGCAGGGTGCATCCACCAGGATCCGGTCAAAATATTCCTCGAAAATATCCGCCAGGTGCTCCGGCGTCTCATTCAATACACAGGCGTTGCGGATGCCCATGCGCTCCACGTTCTCCGAGAGTATTTTCGCCCTCGCCGGGTGGATCTCATTCGTGACAAGCAGTCCTTCTCCCTCCATCGCTGATGCGATCTGGGTACTTTTCCCTCCGGGAGCAGCACATAGATCGAGGATCCGCTCTCCGGGCTGTGGTGACAGTAGTGTCACAGGTGCCATGGCACTGGGTTCCTGAATATAATAAAGTCCCGCTTCATGCCAGGGATGTTTTCCCGGCTGGTCCTCTTTGGTATAGTAATATCCGTTCTCCGCCCAGGGAACCGGCTGCAGCTGAAAAGTCTGCTTAACTTTTTCTGTTATGACAGACATGTCATCCTTTTTTAACGGATTCAGACGCAATGCCTGATATTTTTCATGCTCAAAGCTTGCCAGGAACTCTTCATATTCCGATTCCAAAAGTCCCTGCATTCTCTCTGTAAATGACTGCGGAAGCATAAGTTTCCTCCATCTCTGTCCTCTATTCCGGACTCTGTTCCCATTAACTGTATCACAGCTCCTATTCGGGGGCAATCATTTCTTGCCAACCGTAACCCGGGCAACTATAATATTTCCTGTAAGTGTTTGTATTGTTGTAGTTCTGAAAGAGTAACCCATTGTTTATATTTTTATTATTTTCATTAAGAAAAGAGGTTCCTATGTCTATCTTCAAAAAAACACTGAGCTGTGCCGTTCTGGCGGCTCTGAGTACCTGTGCACTGGCCGGCTGTGGCAAACAGGATGCAGCCAATGAAACCGCAGCGACCTCCTCTGAGGCACCTTCCGCTGCCATCACCGAGACCATCTCCGAAAGCACAACCGCTCCCGAACAGACATCCGTCCCCGAAACAGTCGAAGCCCAGCCTGTGGAAACTGAACCCCCATCTTCCGAAGCACTCTCCGTGGATGCCTCCACGCCCTATGGGCAGCATGGCGCTCTCCATGTAGAAAACGGTAAGCTGACAGACGAAAACGGCAACACCGTTCAGCTTTACGGCATGTCTACCCACGGTATTGCCTGGTTCCCCCAGTATATCAATTATGATTCCTTCCGTACCCTGCGGGACGACTGGAATACTAACTGTATCCGCCTCGCCATGTATACAGCGGAATACGGCGGTTATTGTGCCGGCGGTGATAAGGAACAGCTGAAGCAGCTGGTAAGAGACGGTGTATCCTACGCCACAGAGCTTGGAATGTACGTGATCGTAGACTGGCATATTTTAAGTGATTGCGACCCGAATCAGAACAAAGATGAGGCGATCGCCTTTTTCCGGGAAATGGCGGAAGCTTTTGCCGACAACGACAATGTGCTCTATGAGATCTGCAATGAACCCAACGGCGGTACTTCCTGGGACAGCATCAAGTCTTACGCAGAAGAAGTCATCCCGGTGATCCGGGCGCAGAAGCCGGATGCCGTAATTCTCGTGGGAACACCAACCTGGAGTCAGGAGATCGACAAGGCTGCCGCTTCTCCGCTGGATGACAGCAATGTAATGTATACGCTACATTTCTACGCAGGCACCCATAAAGACGACCTGCGGAACCGCTTAGAGACCTGTGTTCAGAACAATCTTCCGGTCTTCGTCAGCGAATTCGGTATGTGTGAGGCCTCCGGCAATGGTGCCAACGATTTTGTTTCCACCACCAAGTGGCTGGATCTGCTGAACAAGTACCAGATCAGCTTCTGTTGCTGGAATCTCGCCAACAAAGACGAAAGCAGCAGCGTCTTCAAGGCTTCCAGCACGGCACTTTCCGACTGGACCGACGATGATTTCAATGAATCCGGACGCTGGATCCGTGACTACTTCCGCGGAATGCCACAGAAATAGCCACATATCATTTCTTTACAATAATTCTTCGTCATAAACCGCTCTGCCGCCACCAATGAATTTCGGTCTGGTGCGGGCGCATACCACATGGGCGTCTCCGATCTGTCCGGACCGGAGGCGCACCGGTACTGCCACATCTCTCAGATGCATTCCGATCAGCGTATCCCCGATATCCATTCCTGCTGCCGCCTGAATATGTTCCACAGCCACCGGATGCTCGAAGGCTTTATACGCCGCCGTCGCAAAAGATCCGCCTGCCTTAGGCTGAGGTACCACATTTACCATGGGATAACCATATTTTACCGCAGCCTCTTTTTCCAGAATCAGTGCGCGGTTCAGATGCTCACAACACTGCGCAGCCAGATATACCCCGGCTTCCTGCGTGGCCTGGTAAATACCGCCGAAGACCATCTCCGCCAGCTCCGGGCTGGAATAGGTACCGATAGTAGCACCTCCCACCTCACTGGTAGAACAGCCTACCACAAACAGCTCTCCCTGCTCCAGCCTCGCCTTTTCCAAAATCTCCTTGGCCGCCAGATAAGCCTCTTCTGCAATGATTGTCATATCTTCTGTCATGACGAATACCTCCCAGATTATTTTTTAGTTATTGCCATCTTTTCTGCCTTTCCCGGCAGACAGACTGCTTTCTATAGTTACAGCAGACAGTTTTCCAATACCAATATCATTAAAAAAACGATATTTGCTATGGTAAACCATCCAAAATACTTCTTTTTCTCTCCCGGAATCTGTCTGGCCACCTGTTTATAAGAGATCAGACTGGCCATGGATGCGATCAGCGTCCCCAACCCTCCCAGATTCGTACCGATGATCAATGCCGTTATATTTTCCGTAAATCCGGATAACAGCAGGGCCGCCGGAACATTACTGATCACCTGACTGGCAATCACGGCTGTCATCACTTCTCTACCTCCGATGATCTTCTGCAGGAAATCACAGAAAGCAGGCATTCTTCCCATATTTCCTATAAAAATAAAGAAGCCCACAAACGTCAGCAAAAGCGAATAATCCACTTTTATAAGAGTACCACGATCTAAAAGGAGAACCGCCAATGCCACAGTTCCCAATGTCACCGGATAAGGAATCATATGAGCCACAGTCAGCAGACACAACACAAATAACAGCAAATATGCCGGAAGTAAATATTTCTTTTGTTCCAGCTTCTCATCTTCTGTCAGCAAAACTTCTGCTCCCCGGACTTCGATTCCGCTTCGTTTTGCCACAATTACCACACAGATCATCAGTAAAAGCAGTGACACCAGAGAATAAGGCAGCATCAAAAGTATAAATGTTCCAGCGGACATCTGTGTTTTCCCATATAAATACAGATTCTGCGGATTTCCGATCGGCGTCAGCATACTTCCCAGATTGGCAGCTATCGTCTGCAGAACGATCACAGGTACTGTCAGTTTTTTCACAGCTTCTTCGCCTGTCAGCTGCAGCACAATGAAGGTAAACGGTACAAACGTTATCAATGACACATCATTGGTGATGATCATACTGAAAAAGAAACACAAAAGTACCAATACCTCTGCCAACTGTATGGTATTCTGTGTATGCCTCAACAGCGTTTTTGCAATATTACGGAAAACACCCAGTTTCTGCAAGCCTGCCATCACCGTCATCAGGCAGAAAAGGATCGAAAGTGTGCGGAAATCAATATATCCTACATATTCTCTGTCCGGCGGAATCATCACCGCGGACACTATTGCCAGCAGGATCGCTACGGTCAGAACCGTCTCTCTTTTTAGGAATTCACTCAGTTTTCTCTTTACTTCCATACTCATTTGTTCCTTTGCCCCACAACCTCACAAAATAATTTCAGAGGAATATAGTAAAATTAAGAATATTTTCTACGGAGCATGTTATGTCTATTCTGCCCCCTCTGCTCTTCGGCATCTCAGCCAGTCTGGATGCCCTTCTGGTAGGTATGGCTCTGGGCCTCCAGAAAGTCCCTCTGCCTGCCAGACATAATCTGCTGATCAGCACAGTCACCCTGATCGGGACTGTGATCTCTATAGGTCTTGGCAACCTGTTGTTACCCTTGTTTCCCATCGGCATCATGTCCCTGAATCAGCATACGACCGATATCCTCCACCGTCTTAAACTTGTCACTGACTGTCACCCGGATACGATTATCGCCATTATCATAGTAACCAGTATAAGTCGTTTGGTTCTGTCCGTTCAATGTGGCTAGCACTTCGGCGGGTTTCACACCCAAGTTAG
>ENA-UESS01001244-UESS01001244.1-human-gut-metagenome-genome-assembly--contig:-NODE-1244-length-11375-cov-17.183395_pt1 | contig 11375 bp, 8 predicted proteins | sample MGYA00243004_ERZ508005 | MGnify/ENA primary metagenome ERZ508005 (study PRJEB26167, sample SAMN06115471) | human gut metagenome | host: Homo sapiens | place: China:Guizhou | collected 2016-06-29...
TTTATTGGGCTTGGAAGAATCTGAAAGCAGATTATGTGGGATTGGCTCATTACAGACGCCATTTCTCTTTGAAGACTGTGCATCGTGGAGGATGGAATAGTGTACTGACTGGAAAACAGGCGGAAATCTTATGTAGAAAACACGATATTATACTTCCTAAAAAACGAAACCTTTATATTGAAACTGTCTATTCACATTATGATCATACTTTTTTTGGAGAGCAGTTTGATCGTACCCGTGGAATTATCAGTCGGAGATGTCCGGAGTATCTGGATGCATTTGATAAGAAAATGAAAAGTCGCAGTGAACATCTTTTCAATATGTTTATAATGAAAAAGATGCTTTTTGACCAGTATTGTGAATGGATGTTTCCCATATTGGAGGAATTGGAGGCATCTTATGATTTAAAGAGTATGGAGCCTTTCCAGGCCAGGCTTATCGGTCGTGTATCTGAGCGTTTGCTTGATGTATGGATTAATAAGAATCAATTGAAATATAAAGAGGTTGGTTATATATATTTTGGTAAAAACAATATGCATAAAAAGATTTGGGGATTTCTGATGGCTGCTATATTTCATAAACGCTATAAACAAAGTTTCTGAATTTTACAGCTGTTGGAATAAATCAATAATTTAAAATATGGTGTTTATGATTGAGAACCATTATGATTATCTTATCGTGGGTGCTGGGCTTTTTGGTGCCACATTTGCTTATCGTGCCCGTCAACAGGGAAAGAAATGTTTGGTGATAGACAAGCGTCCACATTTAGGAGGAAATATAAAAGCCAATTCGGATATGCTTGCCGCCGCCCGCGGACTATGTGGACACGAAGCAGGCATTGCCTGTATCCTCGGCACGGGTTCCAACTCCTGCTTTTACAATGGCGAAGAGATTATAAGTAACATTTCACCTCTTGGATTTATTCTGGGTGACGAAGGAAGCGGCGCAGTATTAGGTAAACTGCTGGTAGGCGATGTACTGAAAAACCAGCTTCCGTCAACCATAAAAGAGGCTTTTTTAAAGCAATTCGACCTGACAGTCCCCGAAATCATCGACCGGGTTTACCGTCAGCCTTTCCCGAACCGTTTTTTGGCAAGCCTCTCTCCTTTCCTGGCTCAACACCTGGACGAACCTGCTATCCGCACACTCGTGCTCAATAGCTTCATTGCTTTCCTTCGCAGAAATGTAATGCAATATGATTATAAGCAATATCCGGTACATTTTATTGGTTCCGTAGCTCACTGTTACAAGGAGATTTTGCAGGAGGCTGCGCAAACAACAGGTATTCAGATCGGTAAGATTCTTCAAAGTCCGATGGAAGGGCTGATTCAATACCATCAACAATAATTCTTTTACCTATTGTAATTTATAATATGGCGGATTTGTCAAGAGAAGCATTGTTTAAATCACTAGATTTGTTTTCAGATTTTAGTGAAGAAAAAGCCGGTGATGTCTGTGATATAGAAGAACGTGTTGATAAATATGAAGATGTACTTGGGACATATCTTATGAAATTAAGCAGCCGTGATTTGACAGAGCAGGATTCAGAGACGCTTAACATGCTTCTGCATTGCATAGGAAATTTTGGAGAGCATCCGCTACGTGAAGGAAGTGGTGGCCGGTCCCTGGCTCATCACCGACGAATTCATGGATAGCGTCAATTGTGACCTTTTGGTGCACGGCGCCGACAATGTCAATCATGTGCGCCCGGAGCGCCTCGTCATTTTCCCGCGTACCGAAGGTGTGAGCAGCTCCACGTTGCGCGAGCGCGTGCTCGATTGCCTCATTCAGATGAATATCGACAGCAAGAAAGGCAATACGGGCGACAAGGTGGCTCGCTTCATGATTGAGCTCATCAAAAAAGAGTTCCGACTCGAATAACGGCCAATGCAACGAAGACGCGGCCTTGCGGCTTTGCTGGCTTTGCCTTTTGCGTCGGCTGCACCTTTGCGTGCGGCTGAGGCAAGGCGTCGCATCACGGTCTACACGGCTGTGGAGCCCGAGTGGCTTGCCGTCTACCGCAATGCCTTTGCCGCCGTTCGTCCCGACATAGAAATCACTTACGTGAGAGCTTCGGGCGGGCCGATTTGTGCACGCCTTCTTGCGGAAAAAGACCGCGTGCAGGCCGATGCCGTGTTGGGCGTTTCCGCCATTGCGCTGGAAAACCTCCGAGCCAAAGGCGTTCTCGAGCCCTATGCGCCGCACGAGATCGAAAAGCTCAATCCCAAGATGGTTGAAAAAGACAACCACTGGTTCGGGATCAACGCCTGGGGCGGATCGGTTTGCGTCAATACGGACCTTCTCCGGAAAAAGGGGCTAGCGGTGCCGCAAAGCTGGGCCGATTTGCTGCGGCCTGAGTTTGAGGATCAGATCGTCATGCCCAACCCGAGAGCTTCGAGTACAGGGCTGATGTTTCTTCACGGTTTTGTGCAGGGGTTCGGCGAGGAAAAGGGCTGGGAAGTGATTGAAAAACTGCACGCCAACATGCTTTTTTATGCGGCAAGCGGCGCGCGGCCGGCTGCCATGGCGGCGCAGGGAGAAATTCCCATCGGACTGAGCGCTGCGGCTTTTCTCAAGCCTTTTTTGAAGTACAAAACGCCTGTCACGGTCGTCCAACCTGAAGAGGGAATTGCTTGGGATGCGGAAGCCTGTGCGCTGCCGCGCGGTTGTCCGCATCCGCAAGAAGCCAAAGCCTTTCTGGACTTCTGTGCGAGTCCTGCCGTCGGCGAAATTGCGGCCGCTTTCAGCGGCATTGCGGCACGCGAAGGTTTCAGCACCGACGAGGGAAAACGCATTGCCGAGCGTTTTTTGCCGATGGATTTTGCCCGTGCGGCAAGGGATAAAGAGGCGATGCTGACGCGCTGGCATGCACTTGCGACACGCTAAAGAAAAGGATGAGACAAGGATGACCGAACGCCAAGCCGCCGGCCTGCAGCTTAGAGCCATCACCAAGAGGTACGGCGAGCAGACGGCTCTGCATGAAACAACGCTCAAGATTCCGGCGGGACGTTTTACGTCCATCTTGGGGCCATCGGGCTGCGGCAAGAGCACGACCTTGATGCTCATTGCCGGGCTGGAAGCGCCCACTTCCGGTTGTGTATTGGTCGATGGTGAAGATGTGACGAATACGCCCGTGGAAGCACGCGGCATCGGCATTGTTTTTCAAAATTACGCGCTTTTTCCCAATCTCACCGTCAAGGAAAATATTCTCTACGGACTGAGAGCAAGAAAAGCGACAGATGCGGAACAGAGCTCGCGCTTGGCTGAAATGCTGGAGTTGACGTATCTCACGGATCTGGCCGATCGGTATCCGGCCGAGCTTTCCGGCGGTCAGCAGCAGCGCGTGGCGATTGCCCGAGCTCTGGCGCCTCGACCTCGTTTGTTGTTGCTCGATGAACCCTTGTCTGCGCTTGACGCCTGGTCACGAGCGTCCATTGGCGAGCAACTCAGAACCATTCAGGAAGCCTCCGGTGTGACGACCGTGATGGTGACGCACGACCGACAGGAAGCGTTGTCGCTATCGGATTATGTCGTGGTGATGAATGCCGGCCATGTCGAGCAGGCCGACGCCCCCAACGAGATCTACGATCGACCGGCAAGCGAATTTGTGGCCACATTTGTGGGCGGCATGAATATCGTACGCATGCCTTTGATTCGGGAAGGGGCGGCAACGGGTCTGCGCTATGCCGACGTGAAGCTGCACCGAGCCACGGAAGCGGCGCTCGCGCGTCCCCACACATTTGTCGGAAAAGTTCAAGCCGTGCAATTCATGGGCGACACGGTGCGCGTCAAGGTGCTGATGAATGACTTTCAGACAACCATCACGGCTGACGCACTGCGCATCAATACGGATCGGTCGGTGTTTGCGCTGCACTCACTCATTGCCGTTGAATTGCCGGAAAGCGCCTGGCGCACATGGGGCGCACAATGACGGTCGTCAGCTCGAAAACCGAGGCGTTTCCCCAACTGCTTCTCGGAGGGCTTGCGGCACTCTTGGCCGCGGGGCTTCTCTGGCCGCTTGCCGAGCTCGCGATTCTTGTCGCGGACGAAGGCGCGGGAGCGGCAGCGTTTTTGACGCCCTATAACCTTCGCGCTGTCGGCAACACCATTGCCATGGGTGCTGCCGTTGCCTTGACGGCGACTGTGCTGGGCTTTGCGGTGGCCTATGCCATTACGGTGACGCGCGCTTTCGGACGAGGTGCGCTCAAAGTGCTTTTTCTGGCTCCCTTGTTTGCGCCCTCCATCATGCCTGCCATCGGACTCATCTATTTGGTGGGCAGCAACGGCTTGCTTCTCAATCTGGATCTTTACGGTCCCTTGGGTGTTTTTCTGGCGGGACTTGTTTTTGCGCTGCCGCATACGGTGATGCAGCTGCGGCTCAATTTGGCAACCTTGGATGTCAAACTTTTGGCGGCAGCAAGAAGCCTCGGCGCCGGTCCCTGGCGACGCTTTGCCACTGTGACGCTGGTGCACGCGCGAGCGGGGCTCGCCAACGCGTTCATGATCGCTTTCATTTTGACGATCACGGACTTCGGTGTGCCAAAGATGCTCGCGGGTGACTTTCCGATGCTGGCCACCGAAATTTATGCGTTGGCGGTGGGCGAGCAGAACTTTGCCGCGGCGGGTCTCCTCAGTCTGGGGCTTCTGATTCCGGCACTTTTGGCGCTGCAGGTGACCCGACGCTTTTCGCAGACGCAAACGAAGGCCGTGTTTCAAATCAAAGATCCCGATCCGTCACCGGTGCGCGATGCCGTGGCCGGTATTCTGGCCTGGTGTGTGGTCGGTGCCGAATTGCTGGTGATCGGCGTGGTGATCTACGGCTCCTTCATTACGTTTTGGCCGTACGAGACGCAACTTACTTTGGCCAATTACGCCTTCAAAAACTCCGCCTACGGCATCAGTCCTTGGCTGCATTCTCTGATCGTGAGTTTTGCCGTGGCTGTTCTGGGAACCGGTTTGGCCTGGATCGGCGCTTATCTGACGGTTCGTATGCCTCAGATGCCTGGAGTGTTGAGAACGGGTTACGACAAACTGGCTTTGCTGCCCGTCTGCATTCCCGGAACGGTGCTTGGTTTGGCTTGGGCAATGACATTTTCCGGTACGGCGTTGTTTAGCGGCGCTCTGGGCAGTCTGCTTTTGGTGATTGCCAACACGACGATTCATCTTTGGAGCGTGCCGCATATCACGGCCAAGGCTGGCTTAAGCGCCATGAACGCTCGGTATGAAACCGTCGGCGAAACGCTCGGAGCCAAGCGACTGACAACGATCGCGCGCGTGATTGTGCCTTTGAGCCGCGCCGAACTTTGCGATATCTTCTCCTACCTTTTTGCCTCGGCGGTAACGACGATCTCGGCGGTAGTGTTTCTTTATACCCCTTCGAGCATTGTGGCGGCCGTGGCAGCCATTGACATGATTGACAGCGGCTTTATCAGTGAGGGTGCTGCTATGTCGTGCTTGATTTTTGTTTGTGCGTTGGCGGTGCGCGCGGCGGCGCTTTTGGCTTCCGGCACCGCACTTGCCAACCGAGCTTCCCGATAACGACCATGCGACGCACGCTTCCCATTACGTTCGTTATTTTGAGTATCCTGCTCGAACCGCAGGCCGCACACGCCTATCTTGATCCCGGTACGGGCAGCATGTTGCTGTCCGTCTTCGTGGGCTTGATTTCGGGCGTTTACTTTGTGATCCGCAAGCTTCCCTCGACGCTCAGAAGTCTTTTTTTCAGACTCACCGGCAAAACGGATGCGCTCAAACACAACACATTGACGTTTTATGCCGAAAGTGCAGCGTACTGGACGACGTTCAGGCCGATTTTGGTTGCGCTTGAGAAACTTGGCGTAGAGAGCTCTTATCTCACGAGCGACGAGAAAGATCCGGTCTTTGCATCCGGCCTTAAGTGCGTGCATCCGCGCTTTATCGGCAAGTCCAACACGGCCTATACGGCCTTGGGCTTTTTACAGACCAAGGTGTTTGTTCTCACGACGCCCGGCATTGACGTTTTGCAGATTCGTCGTTCTCCCGGGGTCGGTCGTTATGTGCATGTGGTGCATGCCGTGGGGGACATTCATACTTACAAGCTTTTTAGTTTCGACTATTACGACGCTGTCTATTGCGCCGGGCCCGGACAGGTCAAAAGCTTGCGTGCGCTGGAGGCGCTGCGCGGCACGCGCCCCAAGGAACTCCCGCAACTCGGTTGCCCCTATTTGGACGGCTTGGTGGAGCGTGCTCGCAAAGCCGCACCTCCCGAAGAGGGAACCGTCATTGTGGCGCCAACCTGGGGCCGCAACGGGTTGTTGACGCGCACGGGAGCCATGATTCCGAAGATGCTTGCGCAAGCAGGTTTCCGCGTGATTCTGCGCCCTCACCCGCAAAGCTTTGTGTCCGAACCGGAATTGATGGAGAAGCTTGCGCAGGAACTCGCGCCCTTTGACAACATCGAATGGGATCGTCAGCCCGACGGCTTTGCGTCGCTTTCGCGCGCACAGCTGATGGTAAGCGACATTTCGGGCGTGATTTTCGACTTTGCTTTCGTGTTTTTGCGTCCGGTTGTGAGCGTTGGTGCCGGTCCTTTGAAGGACGGTTTTGAAGCCTGGGAAATTCCGCACGAAGCCTGGGAGATGAGCGCGCTGGATACGCTTGGCAAGCGCATCTTGCCGGGCGAAGAAAATTCAGTTGTTGATGCCGTACGCTCCTTGCTGGCTTCCGAAGATCGTGCGCGCGAAAAGAGTCTGTCGCTGCGAGAACAAAACGTTGTCAACTTCGGAGAGGCCGGCATGCCGATTGCCGAAGCACTGGTGGCTGAAGTCGGACGCCTCAATAATCCATCGACGAACAAAGCGCAGGCACAGAAAGGACGGTAAGTGATGCTCGATTTCATCTACACGCTTCTGATTGCGCCGCTTGAGTACTGGATGCATGCGGCCTTGGTCTGGGGTTATTCTCACACCGAGGCTTGGGGGCCAGCCATCGTTGTGATGAGTCTGGCCGTCAACATCGTGATTCTGCCCATCTACATCAAGGCCGAGAAGTGGCAGGAGGGCGAACGCGCGCTTCGTAAGAGCTTTGAAGCCAAGGAAGCCATGATCAAGCGCACCTTCAAGGGACAGGAGCGCTTTGCCATGATTTCGACGATGCACCGGCAAGCGGGCTATTCGCCCTTTTTGTCGCTGCGCTCGTCGCTGGGCTTTTTCCTGCAGATTCCGTTCTTCTTTGCGGCGTACCACTTCCTGTCGCATTTTGAACCGCTGGCAGGCGTCTCTTTCTTGGGCATTGCCGACTTGTCCAAGCCCGACGCCATGATCCATTTGGGCGCGTTTTCCGTCAACGTGCTGCCGATACTCATGACCGTCATCAATCTGGCAAGCGCTCTCGTTTACACGCACAACATGACGCGTCGCGACAAGATGCAGCTCTACGGCATGGCCGCGGTGTTCCTGGTGCTGCTCTACGATGCGGCTAGCGGCCTGGTGCTTTATTGGACGTGCAACAACATCTTTTCGCTGGGCAAAAACATCGTCTACAGCCTGCTTGAGCGTGTGCAGAAACCTGCGGCGGCAGTCTTTGCCGTTGTACGCAACTGCTTGGCGCGAGGCTCTGCCGAAACATTCCCGGGAGGGGTTCTCTACGGCGTGCCGTTGGGTCTATGGGCTGTCGCCGTCTTGCTGGCGCTTTTGTCTTCCAATCAGGCGACTTTTGTGCCGGAAGGCATCAAAAACGCCGTGTCGCTGTCGTCTGACTTTGCCTACATCGCTAGCATTGCCGCGGCTATTGTCCTGACCGTGAAGCTTCGTCTTTGGAAGAACCACTGGGTGATTCTGCTGTTGACGATTGTTGTGGCCTACTACAGTCTGCGCGTTTGGGGGAAGTGGTACTTCGTCGGAGCCAATCGCAAGAGCTTTGCTTTGAGCGCCGGTTTTCTCTTCCTGATTCCGGCGTTGGGAGTATTGCACGCCGGCGTTGATCTGCGTCGGTTCCTCTACAGCGAAGCGCACAGTGCGCGTTCCACCAAGCCGGCCGAAACGCTGCTTGCGCCGGCAGGGATCTGGATCACGCTGCTGTTGGCGGCCTATCTGCCGGTTCAGGCTTATTGCACGGCTGTGGAGATTTTTTCAACGCCCGACGTGGTACTCGCAAAGTCGCTTTTGTGGTGCGCCGGCATCGGTGTTGCCGTGTGGATTTTTGCTTTTTTGGCAAGTCTTTCCGGAGCACGCAATTTTGCGGGCTATTTCCTGGGGGCGGTGACGCTTCTTTTTACCGTTTACGCCTTCTTGCTTCCGCTTGATACGGGGACGATCGACGCCTTCCAGATCAGCAATCCGGCGGCGCTTTTCCGCTCTGCTAATCTCTTTACCGACTTTGCCGTGATTGCCGCGGTGTTCGGGGCGTATGTCTGGCTCATTCGTACCGGGCATACGATTTGGATCAAGAGTGTCTTTGTGCTGTGCATTGTGGGCTCGCTCATCAACGGGTCTTACCTTTTGTGGCAGAGCCGAGGTCAATGGCACAGCGATGCGGCGCAGCGGGAAACGGCTGCCGACGAGATCCCGGACTATAACGATCGACTCTTCGGTTTTTCCAAGACGGGAGAAAACATTGTTGTTGTCATGATGGATGCCTTTACGGGCACCCATATGGAACAGATCCTCAAAGATGCTCCGGAACTCAAGCGTGATTTGGAAGGGTTTGTGTGGTATCCCGATACGCTCGCGGCCGGGCCTTCGACCAATGCCGGCATCGCTTCCATTTTGTGCGGTTACGATTGCACGCCGGTTGCCATTAATGCGCAGGGCAGCGACCCCGTTGCCGAAAAAATCAATCGGGGGTACGCCAAGTTTGTCAATCGTCTGGGCGAGAGTTGGGATGTGGCTTTATACGAGCGCAATTGGCTTGAACAAATGCGGTTGCGCAAATACACAGACCAAGATGTCTTGGGACTTCGTTATCTGAGCGACGCCTACACCGATCGCTATATCGAGCGCAATGATCTCAAGATCGGCCGGGGCAATACCGACGAGTTCTTGCTTGCCGTTTCGGTTTATTCTGCGGTGCCGTGGAGTGCCAAAAATCAGATTTATCGCAACGGCCGTTGGTTTGAAAGTTTCCTCGGAGATAAGAACGAGGTGCTGGTGCTCAGAGCTCTCAAGGATTGGGCGCTTTTTGATCAGTTGCCTGAATTGTCCAACGCCAAGGCACAAAAGAACACGTTCAAGTTCATCGACACGGAACTTACGCACACGCCGTGGTTCATGGATCCGGGCGTGTGCCGCATTGTCTCCAACCCCAAACGGGAGATCGGTGCCGATGGAGTGCCGCTGGCGCATTTGGCCACCGAAACGTGCGCACTCAAAGCGCTTGCCCGCTGGTTTGATTGGATGAAAAAAGAAGGCGTTTGGGACAACACGACGGTGGTTCTCGCAAGCGATCACTCTGCCGGCGACGATCCCGCCTACAGCAATCTTTTCAAAAATACCGGCATGGGAAGAGAGCCGACGCGATCCAACGCTTTGCTCATGGTCAAAAAGGCCGGTCAAACAGGGGAGTTCAAGACGGATGCAACGCCGATGACCGCAGCCAAAGCGGCTTCGCTTTGGACGGGGGTTGAGCCGCCGTTGCCGCGTGTCTTCATTTCGGGGAAGTCTCGCGGTGAAGGCTATCTGATCGAGCAGCTCTGGCAGGTTGAGGGCAGTATGTTTGACGCCAAGAACTGGACGGAAAAGAAACCGTAAGGAGATTGATGATGTCGTGCACCGGAATCGTGTCACGAGGTAAGTCCGCCTTTGTCGACGGTTTTGAATTGTTTGATGTCAAACTATTAAATGACATCACGTTGCGCGTAGCCATGGGCGGCGGAGGAGACAAGACGCCGCTACTGATGGTGCATGGGCACCCGCATACGCATGTGATCTGGCGCAAAGTGGCTCCCGTGATGGCAAAAGATCGCCAGGTCATTTTGGTGGATTTGCGTGGCTACGGCGATTCCACGAAGCCGGAAAGTACGCCCGATCATCGTCCCTACAGCAAGCGAGAAATGGCGCGCGATCTGCAATTGTTGTTGCAGTCGCTCGCTGTTAAACAGTGTGACTTCGTAGGACATGACCGAGGCGGTCGCGTGGGGCATCGTTTTGCGCTTGATTGGCCCGAGCTGGTGCGCAAAGCCGTCTTCATCGATATTGCGCCGACGGCTACGATGTATGAACGCACTGACAAGGAGTTTGCCACGCGCTATTTCTGGTGGTTCTTCCTGATTCAGCCAGAACCGTTCCCGGAAAAGCTCATCAACTTTGATCCCGAATACTTCCTGCGGCACCATATCAAAGGTCAGCTCAAGATTGAGGGGACCCTTGAAGAAAATGTTTTCCAGGAATATCTGCGTAGCTACCGTAATCCGGAAACGATTCATGCTATCTGCGAGGACTACCGTGCCGCCGCAACGATTGATCTTGCCGACGACAAAGCTGATGCGGACAAACGCATTGAAGCGCCTTTGCATTTGCTCTGGGGCGCGCGCGGCACGGTCGGCAAGCTCTATGACGTTGTGCAGACGTGGCGCGATAAGGCGACTGTTGTGACGGGACGCGCGCTTGACTGCGGTCATTCGCCGCAGGAAGAGTGTCCGCAGGAGTTTTTGAGAGAAATCAGACTGTTTTTAGATGGTAAAGAGTAGAGATTGACGATATGGCGAGATTTCATGAACTGATCACAGGATTTCATAGCTTTCGCAACGAATACCTGCTCAGGGACAAAGAATTTTTCGAGCAGCTGGCACACGGTCAGAGTCCCAAAACGCTCGTCATTGCCTGCTGCGATTCGAGAACCGATCCGGCCATCATTCTGGGATGCAAGCCCGGCGACCTGTTCGTGGTCCGCAGCATTGCTGCCATTGTTCCGGACAAGGACTCCGCGGGCGAACACGACGCGGTGATCGCGGCCATCGAATACGGCATCAAGCATCTTCAGGTGCATGACATCGTCGTGATGGGACACTCCAATTGCGGCGGTATTCACGGATTGCTCAATCCAGAAAAAATTCGTTCGGAAGAATTCATCTCGCGTTGGGTGTCGCTGGCGCTTCCTGCCGTTCGGCGCATTGACCACGAAAACCCAGGGATTGACTCACGCATGCGTTGCCGCCTGTGCGAGGAAGGTTCTGTTCTGCTTTCAATCGAAAACCTGCTCTCCTACGAGTGGGTACATGAGCCGGTACAGGCCGGGTGCCTGTGTCTGCACGCCGTTTACTATGACCTTGGACGCGCTTGTCTTGCCTTGTGGAATAGCGAAACGGAAGATTTTGAAGAGGTGCAGGAAGCTCATGTCAACATGATGGATTTCCGTGTAGGAGACGAAACCATGAGTTGGTTCCGTGATGCCTATCCTTT
>ENA-UESS01001251-UESS01001251.1-human-gut-metagenome-genome-assembly--contig:-NODE-1251-length-11351-cov-12.253947_pt1 | contig 11351 bp, 9 predicted proteins | sample MGYA00243004_ERZ508005 | MGnify/ENA primary metagenome ERZ508005 (study PRJEB26167, sample SAMN06115471) | human gut metagenome | host: Homo sapiens | place: China:Guizhou | collected 2016-06-29...
TGCTGATTTGCTTCCGGCTGAAATGAACGCCGTCCCCTCTCATTATGCTTTCCGCAGGGCCGTCGACCGATTTTACGTCAAAAAAGGATTGACGACCCGGTTCACATATTTTTTCCGGAACTCGGACTCCCGGTACACGTAATCCACCGCCGTGAACCGGATTTCGTCCCCGGACTTGCTGATTCCGGACCGCAGGGCCTCTATCTTCCCGTCGCAACGCGCCCCGAGGCGGACGAAGCAGCCTTCGGCAATATCAAAAGCAAACTCCCGGATACCCCGGATCAGGACAGCGGGGTGCTGCAATTCCATTGCATCGGGAAATGTCCGGATCAGGACGGCGAACCCGACCTTCTCCACCTCCGTGACCAGCATGGCCGCAAAAAACTCACGGCTGAAATTCAAATCAATCATTGCAGGCTAAACTGTTTCAGCGAACGTTCCCGATTCCCGGAACCGCCGTTCCGTTTCTCAAAGATAACGCCCCGGACCGAAATATCCGCACATTCGGCCGGAAATTTTCAGTCCGCACGCCGTTCCGTCCGGGCACGATTTTGGCCATTATAGGTTTAAGTTATGGCACTATCAATATTATCCGCTTGTTATTCACAGAATTATATCATACATTTACAAACAGGGAATCCGTCACAACCAAAAACAAAAGCCATATGGACAAAAAGAAACTGACAGCCGAAAACGGCCGGCCCATCGCCGACAACCAGAACATTCAGACAGCCGGGAAACGCGGCCCCGTAACCTTGCAGGACCCGTGGTTCCTCGAAAAACTCGCCCACTTCGACCGCGAAGTCATCCCCGAACGGCGCATGCACGCCAAAGGATCGGGAGCCTTCGGAACCTTCACCGTGATGCACGACATCACGAAATACACCCGGGCGTCGATCTTCGCCGAGGTGGGCAAGCAGACCCCGTGCTTCGTGCGCTTCTCGACCGTGGCCGGAGAACGCGGCGCGGCGGATGCCGAGCGCGACATCCGCGGCTTCGCCATCAAATTCTACACCGACGCCGGCAACTGGGACCTCGTGGGCAACAACACCCCGGTCTTCTTCCTGCGCGATCCGCTGAAGTTTCCCGACCTGAACCACGCCATCAAGCGCGACCCGCGCACCGGACTACGCAGCCCGAACAGCAACTGGGACTTCTGGACGCTGCTGCCCGAGGCGCTGCATCAGGTGACCATCACGATGTCGCCGCGCGGCATTCCGGCCTCCTTCCGCCACATGCACGGATTCGGAAGCCACACGTACAGCTTCTACGACAAAGACAACCGACGCACGTGGGTCAAGTTCCACCTCCGCACCGAGCAGGGGATCAGGAACCTAACCGACGCAAAGGCCGAGGCCATCATCGCCAAGGACCGCGAATCGAACCAGCGCGACCTGTTCGAAGCCATCGAACGCGGCGACTATCCGCGCTGGCTGATGCAGGTGCAGCTGATGACCGAGGAGCAGGCCCGGACCTATAAAATCAATCCGTTCGACCTGACGAAGGTGTGGTATCACGGCGATTTTCCGCTGCACGACGTGGGCATTCTGGAACTCAACCGCAATCCGGAAAACTTCTACGCCGAAGTCGAGCAGGCCGCCTTCAACCCGATGAACATCGTCGAGGGCATCGGCTTCTCGCCCGACAAGATGCTGCAAGGACGCCTCTTCTCCTACGGCGATGCGCAGCGTTACCGCCTGGGCGTGAATCACAACCTGATTCCGGTGAACAAGCCCCGCTGTCCGTTCCACGCCTACCACCGCGACGGGCAGATGCGCACCGACGACAATTACGGCGCGACGACGCCCTACGAGCCGAACAGCTACGGCGAATGGCAGGACACGCCGGCCCTCAAGGAGCCGCCCCTGGCCGTCGACGGCGCGGTCTACAACTACGACGAGCGCGAATTCGACGACGATTATTACACGCAGCCGGGCAAGCTGTGGCGGCTGATGACGCCCGCAGATCAGCAGGCGACATGCGAAAACACGGCGCGCGCCATGGGCGATTCGGAACTGTTCATCAAGCAGCGGCACGTGCGCAACTGCTACAACGCCGATCCGTCGTACGGCGAAGGCGTGGCCCGGGCGCTGGGCATCAGCCTCGCCGAAGCCCTGACGGCCGAAGACCCCGCGCATCCCGCGTGGGATAAAAGATAAATCCGACCCCACCCCAGCCCTCCTTCAGGGAGGGAGATGGCATACGCTCCGGACGGCGGTACATTAGAGTATGTGATCACGCCCGGTAAAACGGAGGTAAACAAAAATTCCCGTCGTTGGTTCGACGGGAATTTTTGGCATTTATGCCTGCGGCGTCGGTTCGCCGCCCTGCGGCTTGTTGCCGCGGCCCCGATTGCGGCCTCCGCGGTGACGGCGGCGGTCGCGGGTCCCGCGGTTGCCTTCGCCACGGCCCGAAGCGTGGTCGCTGTCCGGCGAAGCGGGTTGTGCCGCGGCAGGTTCCGCAGCCGCAGCCGCAGTCGCAGCCGCCGGGCGTTCGCTGCGACGGTCCCGGTCGTTACGACCCGAACGGTCGCCGCGTCCGCCGCGTCCGCGGCCCGAACCGGAACGCCCTCCCCCGCTGCGACCCCCGCGCCCCCGGCCGAAGCGGCCGCGGTTCTCGTCGGGAGCGTATTTCGGGCCTTCGCCCACGCTCTCGGGCAGTTCGGCCTTGCGGATGTCCCGCTCGATGAATTTCTCGATCTGGTGGAACTTGCCCTGCTCCTCCTCGCTGACGAACGTCATGGCGGCGCCCGAAGCCGCCGCGCGGGCCGTACGGCCGATGCGGTGGATGTAGTCCTCGGGGTCGTGCGGCACGTCGTAGTTGAGCACCAGGCCGATGTCCTCGATGTCGATACCGCGCGCGACGATGTCCGTGGCGACGAGGATTTTCACCTTGTTGTTCTTGAAGTTGAGCATCACCTCCTCGCGCTGCGCCTGCTCCAGGTCGGAGTGCATGGCCGCAACGTCGAGTCCCATGCGCTTGAGCGTATGGGCCAGCTCCTTGACCTTGAGTTTCGACGACGAGAAGATGATCGTCTTCGAGTCGGTCGGCTCGGCGAACAGCTCGCGGATGATGCCCAGTTTCTGACGCTCGTAGCAGATGTAGGCCGACTGGTCGATGGCTTCGTTGGGTTTCGAAATGGCGATGTTGACCTCGGCGGGATTGCGCAGAATGGTCTTGGCCAGTTCGCGGATCTTCGGGGGCAGCGTCGCCGAAAACATGATCGTCTGCCGTTCGGCGGGCATGTAGGAGATGATCTTCATAATGTCGTCCGAGAAACCCATGTCGAGCATGCGGTCGGCCTCGTCGAGAATCAGGTATTCGACGTGCGAAAGATCGACGCCGCTGTTTTGCAGGTGGGCGATCATGCGGCCCGGAGTGGCGATCACCACGTCGGCGCCGTTCAGCATGCCGTTTTTCTGGATGTCCCAGCCCTTGCCGTCGCCGCCGCCGTAGACCACCGTCGTCGAGAGGGGCGCATAATAGGAGAAGCCCTGGAACTGCTGGTCGATCTGCTGCGCCAGCTCGCGCGTCGGCACGATGATCAGCGATTTCACCACGTTGTCGGGGTTGCCCTCGATGAGCAGTTTGTTCAGCAGCGGCAGCGTATAGGCCGCGGTCTTTCCCGTACCGGTCTGGGCGCAGCCGATAATGTCGCGGCCCTCCAGAATCACCGGAATCGTGTGCTCCTGCACGGGAGTCATCTCGTGGAAATTCATATCCTCAAGACCGTCGAGGATTTCATCCTCCAGGTCGAGTTCATCGAAACGCATAAAACAGAAATTTTTAATTCTTAATTTTTCACTTTTAATTGCACGGTCCGGAAATGACATCTCCGAATAGCGTGGCCGGCGTGCAGCCCGTGATGCGAACCCTCACATAGTCGCCGACCCGATGATACCCGCGGTCGAAAACCACCACCTTGTTCTGCGAAGTGCGCCCCGACAGCTGGTTCCTGTCGCGCTTCGACTCGCCCTCGACCAGCACTTCGAACTCCCGGCCCACATCGCGCAGGTTGCTCGCATGGCCCAGCTCGTTTTGCAGGGCGATGATTTCGGACAGCCGGCGCGACTTCACCTCCTCGGGAACGTCGTCCCCCAGGTGCTTTTCGGCAAAAGTGCCCGGACGCTCCGAATACTTGAACATGTAGGCGAAATCATAGCCCACCTCGCGCATCAGCGACAGGGTTTGCAGGTGCTCCTCCTCCGTCTCGCCCGAGAAGCCCGCGATCAGGTCGGTGGTGATCGCACAGTCGGGCAGATAGCGGCGGATGGCGGCGATGCGGTCGAGATACCATTCACGCGTATATTTGCGGTTCATGCGGCCGAGCATCGACGTGGCGCCCGACTGGGCCGGCAGGTGAATCGCCCGGCAGACGTTGGGCATCGAGGCCATGACCTCCAGCAGGCCGTCGCTCATATCCTTGGGATGCGAGGTGGCGAACCGCACGCGCAGCAGCGGCGAGACCGACGCCACGCGGCGCACCAGCTCCGGGAAATCGACGTCGCCCGTACGGTAGGAATTGACGTTCTGCCCCAGCAGCGTCACCTCGCGGTAGCCGTTTTCGAACAAACTGCGCGCCTCGGCGACGATGGTCTCCGCATCGCGGCTCCGCTCGCGGCCCCGGGTGTAGGGGACCACGCAGTAGGAACAGAAGTTGTCGCACCCCCGCATGATCGCCACGAAGGCGCTCACGCCGTTGCGGTCGAGGCGCACGGGGGCGATTTCGGCATAGGTCTCCTCGGTCGAAAGCAGCACGTTGACACCCTTGCCGCCCGCCTCGGCCTCGCGCACCAGGCGCGGCAGGTCGCGGTAGGCGTCCGGCCCGGCCACGACATCGACGCCCGCAGGTCCCTCGACCAGCTTCTCGCGCAGGCGTTCGGCCATGCAGCCGATGACGCCCACGACAAGACCCGGATTCGCGCGCCGGTAGCGTTTCATCTCGGCCAGACGGCCCCAGATGCGCTGCTCGGCGTTGTCGCGGATCGAGCAGGTGTTGATCAGGATGACATCGGCCTCGCCGATGCGGTCCGTATAGACATAGCCTTCGCGCTGCATGAGCGAAACGACGATCTCCGTGTCGCCGACGTTCATCTGGCAGCCGTAAGTCTCGATGAAAAGTTTGCGTCCGGCGCCCTCCAAAGGCCGTAATGTATTGACGTTAAATCCCAATTTTCAATTCTTAATTTTTAATTCTTAATTGGCGGAGCCTATTCCGCCTGTATCTCGTTTTTCTCGGGGAACTGCTTGAAGCCCTCCCCGAAGGTTTCGTAGGCATCCGTCACCACGACGAATGCCTTCGGGTCGATCTCCTTGATCTTGTGCTGCACGAGGCGCACCTCCTTGCGGCTCACCACCAGAAAGATCATGTCGCGCAGCGAATCGGTGTACATGCCCTTCGACTTGATGTAGGTGGCGCTGCGGTCGAGGTCGTCGATGATGAACCGTTTCAGCTCCTCGTGGTGGTCGCTGATGATGAACAGCAGCTTGTCGTACGACGCGCCGTCGAGCAGGTAGGCGATCACACGCGACGAGATGTAGATCGTGATGAGCGAATAGAGCGTCAGCATCCAGCCGTTCGCTGCCGCCTCGTCCGTGCCGATTCCGAAGCCGATCACGGCCAGTCCCGACAGCACGACGAACCCGTCGGCCAGCAGGATGCCCGTCGAGAACTTGATCCCGGCGAACTTCTGCAACAGCATGCCCACGATGTCCGTGCCCCCCGTGGTCGCCTGCTGCCGCACGACGATACCCTGCCCGATGCCGATCACCACGGCGCCGATGACGCACGTCAGCAGCAGATCGTTCGAGAGGTCCAACCGCCCGCCCAGCAGCAGCGAAGGGTCCAGCGACTCGACCGCCTCGGGATTCGGGTAGACCAGCCGCGTGAGCACGTTCATAAAGCCCGGCGTATAGAGCGCCGCCAGCACCGTGCGCGTGCCGAAACCGCCGCCGAAGACCAGCATGGAGATCAGCATCAGCGGAATGTCGAACATGTAACCGAACGTACCGACCTGGATCGAAGGGAAGATGTTATGCAGCACGATACCCATGCCGTAGACCCCGCCCGGCACGAACTTGTAGGGATTGACGAAGAGCACGAACCCCGCGCCCATGACCGAGCAGCCGAGGAAAATCAGAAACCACGAGCGCCACCACGCCCACGAGCCCATCGGTTCGAGCAAAGCCTTTGTGTTCATACATTAATTCATTTAGAATGCAAAGATACTAAATTCTCCGGAAATGCGGGATACGGCGGCGGTTTTTTCGGCCCCGGCTTTCACATACGGATTTTTTGACTATATTTGCATGAACAAGTTAACACGCGAAAAAGATGATTCTGACGATATATACGGCTACCACCATGATTATCATTGCCTATCTGCTCGGCTCGATTCCAAGCGCCGTATGGATCGGCAAGAAATATTACGGCATCGACATCCGCGAGCACGGCTCGAAGAACGCCGGAACGACCAACATGCTCCGCGTGCTGGGCCGGCGGGCCGCCCTGCCGGTCTTCGCGCTCGATTTCCTGAAAGGATTCGTGGCCGTGACGATCATCGAACTGATGCAGTACGACGACCTGATCGGACAGAACGACCTGATAAACCTCAAGATCGTCGCCGTGTTCGCCGCCGTGCTGGGCCATATCTTCCCGATTTTCGCCGGATTCCGCGGCGGAAAGGGCGTCGCGACGCTCGTGGGCGCCGTGACGGGCATCTATCCCCCCGTGGCGCTGCTGTGCTTCGGCGTGTGGCTGGTGATGCTGATGGTCTCGCACTACGTGTCGCTGGCCTCGATGGTCGCCGGATGCTGCTTCCCCGTCTTCACCCTCATATCGCCCAAAGTCAACGGATCGACGGCCTTCGTGGTGTTCTCGTTCGTGATCGCCATCCTGCTGATCTACACCCACCGCAAGAACATCGAACGGCTGAAGGCGGGAACCGAGTCGAAGACCTTCATCTGGAAGCCGCGGCGCGTGAAACTCGACGACGAGGAGCGGAAAAAGAGCGGCAAAGAGCACGATCGGGAATAACCGGCTCCGGACTTTTCGACGAAATTATCCGCATAAAAGGATAAATCCTGCGGCCGACATACGGCAAAATAAATTTTTACGTTATCTTTGCGCCGCAATAAAGACCTAAAGCAAGCGTCATGTTACAGGAAAACCTGCTGAAAATATACGAAACGAGTTTTCGGGAGAATCGGGAGATGTCGGCGTTGACCGACTATTTCAAGGGCGAGACCTTTTCGTACTATGAAATGGCCAAGGAGATTGCGAAAATCCACCTGCTTTTCAAGAAAGCCGGGATCAAGCAAGGCGACAAAATCGCACTCATCGGCCGCAACAACCCACGCTGGTGCATCACCTACATGGGAACCATCACCTACGGAGCAGTGATCGTGCCGATCCTCCAGGATTTCACCCCTGCGGACATCATCCATATCATCAACCACTCGGAAAGCCGCCTGCTGTTCCTGGGCGACAACTTCTGGGACGTGATCGAGGAGGACCAGATCAAGCAGATCGAAGCCGTATTCTCGCTCACGGACTTCCACGCGATCTACGAGCGCGACGGCAAGTCGCTCACCAAGTTCCAGCGCGACATCGTGAAGAACTACCGCACCAAGTATCCGCGCGGATTCAGCGTCAACGACATCAAATATCCCGAAATACCCAACGACCAGGTCGTCCTGCTCAACTACACCTCGGGAACGACCGGCTACTCGAAGGGCGTGATGCTCACGGTGAACAACCTCACGAGCAACGTGATGTTCGCCGCAACGACAATCAACACCCAGACCGGACAGCGGTACTTCCAGAAAGGAGGCCGCACGCTGTCGTTCCTGCCGCTGGCCCACGCCTACGGCTGCGCGTTCGACTTCCTCGCGCCGCTGGCCGTCGGCGGACACATCACCCTGCTGGGCAAGATTCCGGCGGCGAAAATCCTGCTGGAAGCGATGGCCGTCGTGAAACCCACGATCATCTGCTGCGTGCCGATGATCCTCGAAAAAGTCTACCGCAAGCAGGTGCTCCCGATGCTGGAGAAAGGCCCCATGTCGATCGCCATGAAGATTCCGCTGCTCAATTCGGCCATCTACTCGGTGATCCGCAAGAAACTGATGGACGCCTTCGGCGGCAACGTCGGAATCTTCATCGTCGGCGGCGCGCCGATGAACCAGGAGACCGAATCGTTCCTGATGAAGATCAAGTTCCCGATCACGATCGGCTACGGCATGACCGAATGCGCCCCGCTGATCAGTTTCACCCCCGACAACGAGTTCAAGGCCGGTTCGTGCGGCCGGTTCCTAAAAGGACTGCTCGAAGTGAGGATCGACTCGGAAGACCCGCAGCGCGTGGCCGGCGAAATCCTCGTCCGCGGCGAGCACGTTATGAAGGGATACTACAAAAACGACAAGGACACCCACAAGGTCCTCGACGAGGAGGGATGGCTCCATACGGGCGACATGGCCACGATGGACCCCGACGGCACGCTCTACATCCGCGGCCGTTCGAAAACCATGATCCTCTCGGGCAACGGCCAGAACATCTATCCCGAGGAGATCGAGGACAAGCTCAACAACATGTACCTCGTGCTCGAATCGCTGGTGCTCGACGCTGGAAACGGCAAGATCAAGGCCCTCGTGGTCCCCGACTACGAACAGGCCGAGGCCGAGGGCGTGGACAAGGCCGACCTGCCGCAGATCATGCAGAACAACCTTCAGGAACTCAACGCGCAGCTGGCCGCCTACGAGCGGATCTCGGGCATCGCACTCTACCCCAACGAGTTCGAAAAAACCCCGAAACGAAGCATCAAACGCTATCTATACGAACCCTCGCTGTTGAACAAATAAGGCACAGGCAGGTAACCAATTGGATTCTCTATCCCAAAATTCTTCATAGTCACTGAATCCATTCTAACAATGAGGCGTCACTAATTAGTACGGTTACCTGCTTTCTTTCACACCCGGCTCTTCGGAAGCCGGGTGTTTTTTGAATCGGCGCGTCGCGGGCAAAGCTCGATGCGTCGCGGCAAAGCTCAAACAAGTTTGGCTTTGCCCGCGACTTTCACTATATTTGAAGCATGAAAATCCAGAAAAAACAAGCTATCGGTGAAAACCTGCTCTACGTGATGGTCTGGACGGCCATCATCCTGGTCCCGGTCCTCAACTCGCAGATGATGTCCGAAATGCACGTCAACCTGGAAAACGTGCTGACTGCCTGGAGGTATATCGCCCCCTATCTGATCATCTTTCTCATCCACAATGCCATCATCGCCCCGCGCTACATGCTCCGACGAAAATACGGGAAATACCTCGCGAGCAACCTGGCGCTGATCATCAGCGTCTTTTGGCTGGTGCAGATCTACGAGGACCACCTCACGGACCACCTCCTCAAACAAAACGATCCCGAAGCGCTCGACGCCTACCGCAAAGCGTCGTTCTCCAATCTGGAGATGTACTGGAACGTGGTGCTGGGATTCTTTATGACCGGAGCCAACACGGGTATCAAGCTGATATACCAGTCGATGCGCGACGAACAGCAGATGGAGGCGCTCAAGCGCCAGAACCTTCAGGCCGAAATGGATTACCTGAAATACCAGATCAACCCGCACTTCTTTATGAACACGCTCAACAACATCCACGCGCTGATCGACATCGACACGGAATACGCCAAAAACGCCGTGATCGAGCTTTCGAAAATGATGCGCTACGTGCTCTACGATTCGGGACGCGAAATCATCTCGCTCAACAAGGACATCCAGTTCATCCAGAATTATATCGGGCTGATGCGCATCCGCTACACCAACGACGTGGACATCCGGGTGGAGTATCCGCACGACCTGCCGACGCAGGTCTCCATTCCGCCGCTGCTGCTGATCGTCTTCGTGGAGAACGCATTCAAGCACGGCGTGAGCTACAACAACCCGTCGTTCATCCACATGCACGTCGATTACTCCGACGGCAAGGTCACCGGCACGATCAGCAACAGCCGCCACACCCAGAAAGGCGAAAGACACAGCGCCGGGATCGGACTGGACAATGTCCGCAAGCGTCTGGAACTGATCTACGGCCCCCGGAACTACACGCTCGACATAGAAGAAAACACTACGACATACACCGTAAAACTCGTAATACCGACCCTCAATGCTTAAGTGTATCGCCATTGACGACGAGCCGCTGGCTCTGCGTCAGATCGAAAGTTACATACGGAAGATTCCTTATCTGGAGCTTACCGCTTCGTGCAACAACGCACTCGAAGCCCAGCAGTTTCTCGCCGGACAGCATGCCGACCTGATCTTCGTAGATATCAACATGCCTGACCTGAGCGGCGTGGAGTTCGTCCGTTCGCTGGTCGAAAGGCCGATGGTGATCTTCACCACCGCCTACTCGGAATACGCCGTCGAAGGGTTCAAGCTCGACGCGGTGGATTACCTGCTCAAGCCGTTCAGCTTCGCCGATTTCAGCCGTTCGGCGGGCAAGGCCAACTCGCTCTACGAACTGCGCCACAACCAGCGTCCGGCCGACGCATCGGAACCCGTTCCGGAGGCGCTGCCCAAAGACAAGGAGTATATCTCGGTGAAGGCGGACTACAAGGTATCGCTGGTGAAAATCAGCGACATCGTCTATCTCGAAAGCGAAGGCGAATACGTGCGCATGCATCTGGCCGACGGCTCGACGATCACCACCCTGTTCCGTCTCAAGAACATGGAGACGGCGCTCCCGTCGGAGATGTTCATGCGCGTACACCGCTCCTACATCGTGAATCTGCGCTGCATCAAAGGCTATGTCCGCGGCCGCGTGTTTCTGAGCGACACGGAGTACGTGCCCATCGGAGAAAATTACAAGGAGAGCTTTCAGCGTTATATCGACGCCAATTTCAAGAATCTATAAAGCCGCGAAGTCCGGGAATCCCGCCAGCTGGACATAGCGTCCGCCGCGGTACTCGCAGCAATAGTGTTTCCGGCCGTTGGTCAGGATGACGAAGCGCGCCCCCAGCACCGAATTGTAACGCACGGCCTGCGAAAGGGTCCGCTCGTCGATCCGGATCTCCGGGGCCTTGCATTCGGCCAGCACCAGCGGTTCGGCGCTGTCGCCCACCACAACGACGTCGGCACGCTGCGGCTGCCCGTTGACCGGCACGGCATATTCCTGAACGATGCGTTTGGGCAGCACCCCGCAGTGCGACACGAGGTAGGCGATCAGATGACGCCGCACCCACTCCTCAGGCGTCAGCACGAGGTAAATTCCCCGCAGGTCGTCCCATACTTCGACCTGCCCGCCACGGCGGCGGGCGCGCAGCCGGATGGCAGGAAAATTGAGTTTGGGAAATTCTGACATCTCTAGTT
>ENA-UESS01001255-UESS01001255.1-human-gut-metagenome-genome-assembly--contig:-NODE-1255-length-11340-cov-9.216639_pt1 | contig 11340 bp, 7 predicted proteins | sample MGYA00243004_ERZ508005 | MGnify/ENA primary metagenome ERZ508005 (study PRJEB26167, sample SAMN06115471) | human gut metagenome | host: Homo sapiens | place: China:Guizhou | collected 2016-06-29...
TGTGACGGTTGTCTGCGATGAGGCAGCGCTTTCCCTGTCACCATTATAGAGGTAAAGTCAGAGAAAAATGGGGGATTTAAGATGAGAATTAAGAATGCACTTGTATACACGGTAGAGCACGGATTTGTGGAGCGGGATGTCCTGATAAAAAACGGCTGTTTTGCGGGGGGTGAAGCGGCCGGCACGGACGGGGAAGAGATTCTGGACGCAGGGGGAGATTACCTGATTCCGGGGCTTGTGGATATCCATTTTCACGGATGTGCAGGTCATGATTTCTCGGACGGAACACCGGAGGCATTGCAGGCGATCGGTGCGTACGAGCTTCGCCAGGGTGTGACAAGCATCTGCCCGGCATCGATGACACTCTCGGAGGAGACGCTTAAGACGGTGTGTGCCAATGCGTATGCGTATACAAAGAGACCGGAGGCAGAGCAGGACACCGGGGCGAGACTGATCGGGATTCATCTGGAAGGACCGTTTATTTCCATGGAGAAAAAGGGTGCGCAGAATCCGGCTTATATCCGGAATCCGGATGTAGAGATGTTCCTGCGGCTGCAGGAGGCAGCACACGGGCTGGTGCGTCTGATTACGATTGCACCGGAGACGGACGGTGCCAAGGAGTTCATCCGCCGGCTGGCGGATCAGGTACATATCTCGGTCGGACATACCTGCAGCGATTACGAGACCGCATACCGCGCATTTTCACTGGGGGCGGATCATGTGACGCATTTTTTCAATGCGATGCCTCCGTTTACCCATCGCGCGCCGGGCGTGTTTGGTGCGGCGTTTGACGCGAAGCATGTCATGCCGGAGCTGATCTGCGACGGAATTCATATTGATGCTTCGGCGGTCCGCGTGGTATTTTCCCTGTTCGGGGCAGAGCGCATGATCTTAATCAGCGACAGCATGATGGCGACCGGTATGGAGGACGGTGCGTATTCCCTCGGCGGACTTCCGGTTACCGTGCGTGGCAATCTTGCAACCTTAGAGGACGGAACGATTGCCGGCTCGGCGACGAATCTCATGGACTGCATGCGAAAGGCTGTCTCCATGGGAATCCCGTTAGAGACAGCCGTGCGCGCTGCAACCTATAATCCGGCGAGAGCGATCGGTGCGGCGGATGTGTGCGGAAGCATTACCGCAGGCCACCGCGGTGACTGTGTCCTTCTCTCCAAGGATGATCTGTCCACGAAAAAGGTCATCTTCGGCGGAAAGGTGGTCGCCTAGCGCTCGATCCAGTTGCGGACATCCGGGACCTTAGAGAGCACCGGAAGCAGTATCAGACTAAGAATAATGCCGACAACACCCTGTACGATGTTAAACGGGATACCGGTTGCAGAGGAAGCAATGCCGGCGGCGATAGATGCCTGGTTTAAGACTCCGCTGCCGAGTGCGGCAAGTCCGGTTTCGTAGAGAAAATAGCCGATGACCATAATGGCTTCTCCGACGATGCCGCCGAGTGCGAGCGCTGCGTAGCGTCCCTTTTTCGAGTGCAGGGTGTTTTTAAAATGATGGAAGAGCAGTCCGGCAATGCCGCCCGTGAGCGCTTTGATAATGAAAGTTGCAGGAGCCCAGGTCACGTAGCCGGAGAAAATGTCCGAGAACATCGAGCCGATGCCGGCAGCGAGCGCTCCGGGAAGCGGACCAAGCACGACGCCGCACAGCAGAACGAAGCCGTCTCCCGGATGAATGTAGCCGAAGGTCGGTGTCGGGATCTTGATGATCATGGTCGCCACGCATGTCATGGCGGCGAGGAGGGCAGCAGTTACCAGTTTTTTGATATTTTGATTTGTCATAGGAAGTCTCCATTTCTGTCAGATTCATATAAAAGTTTATATTTCAACGTTGATGCATAAGAGTATAGCACAAGATGGATTGATAAAAATGTCCAGTTGCGATTAAATTGACCATGCCAGTTTGCCGGAATGGTCTTTTTTCTTGCCTGAAACACAAAGCACTGATACACTAGAGACGATGAGAGAGAAGAATAAGGGAGGAATTTTATGAATAAAAAGTGCAGAATCCTATTGTATGTGCTGTCGATTGTCATGGTGGCAGGATGTATTGCTGCCGTGGCGCGGACGAAAGGGAGCACGCCGGAAGTAAAGGTGCCGGGCGAAGAGCTGGCAGCTGTGGTATCGGGTGAGGACACGGAGCATGCGGGGGCGGATAGCGGAGCGGATCGTGCGCCTGCCAGGGAGGAGAATGAGACCGCGGTGGAGACCACGGAGGCGGAGGAGAGAACGGAAGCCGCGGAAGTGGCCGAAGAAGCGGAAGCGGGCGGTCAGGCGGAAGCGGAGGGCAGTACGACGATTCTTTTTACCGGGGATGTCCTGTTTGCAAATGCGTTTAAGGCGGGTTATGATGCGGACGGAATCAAGGGCGTGGTTGCACCGGAACTGCTGGAGGAGCTTCGGGCAGCGGATATTCTGATGGTGAATAATGAATTCCCGTTCTCGGACCGCGGCACGCCGATGGCGGACAAACAGTTTACATTCCGGTGCAGTCCGGGCTATGTAAAGGCATTAAATGAGATGGGCGTGGATGTGGTATCACTCGCCAACAACCACACACTTGATTATGGAAGGGAAGCGCTCTCGGATACGTTTGCAGCGTTAGACGGCGCCGGAATTCTATATGGCGGCGCGGGCGATTCCGCGGAGCGGGCAAAGCAGGTGCAGGTAATCGAAGTCCACGGGAAAAAATACGGATTTATCGCGGTATCCCGGGTTGTCCCGACAGCGGACTGGAAGGTGGAAAATGCAGTGCCGGGACTGTTTAGCTGCTATGACACCACGGCTCTTGTGGAGGTAATTAAGGAAGCGAGGGAGACCTGCGACTATGTGGCGGTCTATCCGCACTGGGGCGTGGAGTACCAGGCATATCCGGAGGCGAACCAGACACAGATTGCGAAGGCGTGCATCGATGCCGGGGCGGATGTGGTTGTGGGGTCACACACCCACTGTCTGCAGGGGGTCTCCTATATCGACGGGAAGCCGGTATTCTACAGTCTTGGCAATTTTATCTTCGGGCAGAGTATCGACCGGTCGGCGATGCTTGAGGTGACGATCGACGCCGCGGGGCGGGCATCCTACCGGTTCGTGCCGGTGTATGCGGCGGGAGGCGTGACATATCCTGCCGAAGGCGGACAGGCAGAGTCGGTTTTGAATTATCTGGACGGCATTTCGGAAGCAGCTGTGGCATCGGATGGAACCGTGACGGAAGATTAACTAAAATTAGTTTACAACCAGTTTAAAAAAGTTTATAATTTAGAGCAAGAAAGCTTCCTTCTGCGCGGCAGAAGAATATCAGTAAAAGGAGAAAAAGAGATATGAGTTACATGGAGGCTTACAAAGAGTGGTGCACAAACCCGTATTTTGATGAGAATACAAAGGCAGAACTTGCTGCAATAGGGGACGATGCGGCGGAGATTGAGGATCGTTTTTACCGTCAGTTGGAGTTTGGAACCGGCGGACTGCGCGGCGTGATCGGAGCGGGAACGAACCGCATGAACATTTATACCGTGCGTCAGGCGACACAGGGACTGGCGAACTACATTCTCTCCCAGAACGGACAGGAGAAGGGAGTGGCGATCGCCCACGATTCCAGAATCATGTCCACTGAATTTGCGGATGAGGCGGCGCTCTGCCTGAACGCAAACGGCATCAAGGCGTATGTGTTTGACAGCCTGCGTCCGACGCCGGAGCTTTCCTTTGCCGTGCGTGAACTCGGCTGCATTTCCGGAATTGTGATTACGGCGAGCCATAATCCGAGAGAATACAACGGCTACAAGGTATACTGGGAGGACGGCGCGCAGATCACACCGCCGCACGATAAAAATATCCTGGCGGAAGTGGCGAAGGTGACATCCTTTGACCAGGTGAAGACGATGAAAAAAGAGGATGCCGTTGCGGCAGGACTTTACAAGGTCATCGGAAAAGAGATCGACGACCGTTACATGGAGGAACTGAAGAAGCAGTCGATTCATCCGGAAGTCATCAAGGAGATGGCGAAGGACATCAGGATTGTATACACACCGCTCCACGGAACCGGCAACCTTCCGGTGCGCCGCGTGTTAAAGGAGCTTGGATTTGAGCAGGTGTACGTGGTAAAAGAGCAGGAGCTGCCGGACGGCAATTTCCCGACGGTATCCTACCCGAACCCGGAGTCCCCGAAGGCATTTGAGCTTGCGTTAAAGCTGGCAAAAGAAGTCGATGCGGACATCGTGCTCGCGACAGACCCGGATGCAGACCGTCTCGGCGTGTACTGCAAGGACACAAAGACCGGCGGGTATGTGACATTTACCGGAAATATGTCCGGTATGCTGATCGCGGAGTACATCTTAAGAGAGAAGACGGCGATGGGAACCATGCCGGAGAACCCGGCGCTCGTGGAGACGATCGTGACGACTGATATGGCAAAAGCGATCGCGGCAGCCTACAACGTGAAGCTGATCGAGGTGCTGACCGGATTTAAGTATATCGGAGAGCAGATCAAGTTCTTCGAGCAGCAGCATACCTATCACTATGTATTCGGACTCGAGGAGAGCTACGGCTGTCTGGCAGGAACCTACGCGAGAGACAAGGATGCGTGCGTGGCGGTCATGATGCTTTGCGAGGTGGCTTCCTGGTGCAAGAAGCACGGCAAGACCCTGTGGGATGCAATGCTGGATATGTATGAGAAGTACGGCTACTACAGAGAGGGACTGGAGACAAAGACCTTAAAGGGAATCGACGGTGCGGCACAGATCCAGTCGATGATGAGTGAGTACCGCACGAACCCGCCGAAGGAGCTGGGCGGTCATCAGGTACTGGCAGTGCGCGACTACAAGGAGGACACCAGAAAGGATCTTTCTACCGGCGAGGTGACAAAGACCGGATTGCCGACATCGAATGTGCTCTATTATGAACTTTCTGACAATGCATGGTGCTGTGTGCGTCCGTCCGGAACGGAGCCGAAGATCAAATACTACTTTGGCGTTAAGGGAACTTCCCTTGCGGATGCGGATGCAAAGCTTGCGGCATTGAAGGAAGATCTGTTGAAATAAGAAGCGGGAGATGACATGGGAGCAATTCATTATTACGAAAAAGAACGGGTTTTTAAACTGGATACACCACATACCAGTTATCTGATCGGTATCGTGGATGAAGAAGGGTTTCTGGGACACATGTATTACGGCGCAAAGATTACGGACTATGACGTCCGTGCACTGATGCGCACCGGGGAGGCACCGTTTGTTCCTTCGCAGAACAACCGCGACCGGAGCTCTTTTCTGGATGTGTTTCCGATGGAGTATCCGGGGCATGGCGTCGGCGATTACAGGGAGAGTGCGATCTCCGTATCGGACAAAAGCGGCAATACGGCGGTGCAGCCCCTTTACAGGGAACATAAGATCTATGCGGGAAAACCGGGACTTCCGGTACTTCCGGCCACGTTCGGCAGCGAAGAAGAGTGTGAGACGCTTGAGATTGTGCTGGCGGACGAGGTGCTGGATCTTACGGTCACGTTGTATTACACGGCATTTTGTGACGTGGATGTCATTGCGCGGAGCGTGCGCGTGACGAACCATGCCAAAGAACCGGTGTATCTTACGAAGGTATTTTCTACGGCGTTGGATCTTGACGCGGAGGATTACCGGATGCTGACGCTGCATGGTTCCTGGGCGAGAGAGCGACAGATCGAATACCGCCAGATCGGCTACGGAAAACAGTCTGTTGGCTCCTGCCGCGGTGAATCTTCCCATCAGGAGCACCCGTTCGTGGCGCTGGTGTCCGCAAACGCCGGACAGGAGCAGGGGCGCGTGTACGGATTCCATTTTGTGTATTCCGGCAATTTCCTGGCGCAGGTGGAGAAGAACCAGTTTGATTCCCTGCGCGTGGTGCTGGGAATTCATCCGCAGGATTTTAAGTGGGAATTAAAGCAGGATGAGACATTTACGGCACCGGAGGTTGTGATGACTTATTCGGATGCCGGGCTTGGCAGGATGACGAGAACGCTGCACGATCTCTACCGGAAGCATCTGATCCGTAGCCCGTATAAGGACAGGGAGCGCCCGGTGCTCATCAACAACTGGGAGGCAACCTACTTTGACTTTGACACGGAGAAGCTGCTTGCGATTGCGAGAGAGGCGAAGAAATCCGGAATCGAGATGCTGGTCATGGACGACGGATGGTTCGGCCACCGCAACGATGACAACACAAGTCTCGGCGACTGGCAGGTAAACGAGCAGAAGATTACGGGTGGATTAAAACGGCTGGTCGATCAGGTGAATGAGATCGGATTAAAGTTCGGCATCTGGTTTGAGCCGGAGATGATCTCGCCGGATTCGGAGCTGTACCGGACGCATCCGGACTGGGCGATTGCCCTTCCGGGCAGAACGCCGTGCCGGTCGAGAAATCAGTATGTGCTCGATCTCTCCAGAAAAGAAGTGCGGGATTATGCGTATGAGTGTGTGGCATCCATTTTGCGCAGCGCGAACATCGCTTATGTCAAGTGGGATATGAACCGGCAGCTGACCGATCTGGGAAGCGGTGTGCTTCCGGTGGAAAAGCAGGGAGAATTGCTGCATCGCTATGTACTGGGCGTCTATGAATTACAGGAGCGTCTGATCACCGAATTTCCGCAGCTGCTTCTCGAGAACTGCTCCGGCGGTGGGGCGAGATTTGACCCGGGAATGTTGTATTACAGTCCGCAGATCTGGTGCTCCGACGACACGGATGCCATAGAGCGCTTAAAGATTCAGGAGGGAACGGCGCTGCTGTATCCGCTCTCTGCGATCGGCGCGCATGTGTCCGACTGCCCGAACCACACGGTGGGACGCGTGACTCCGTTTGAGACCAGAGGAAATGTGGCGCTGGCGGGTACGTTCGGCTACGAGCTGGATGTGACAAAGCTTCCGGAGGAAGACCGGGCGAAAATTCCGGGGCAGGTGGCGCTGTACCACAAATATCATGCGCTGATACGAAGCGGCGACTATTACCGGATCGCTTCCTATTCGCAGAATGATTCGTTTGACTGTTATGAGGTGGTGGCAAAGGATCAGTCGGAGGCGTTAATCACCTTTGTTCAGGTGCTTGGCAGACCGAATGTGCACAGCAGACGGATCCGGATACCGGGACTTGATGAGAAGAAAAAATATCGTGTTGAGACAACGGGGGAAGTGTACTGCGGAGATACCCTCCTGCATGCGGGACTGAATGTTCCGGCGATGTGGGGAGATTTCCAGTCGGCACTGATACACTTATCCGAGGTGCCTGATGAACAGTAGTTGGAGGATGAAAAAATGGCAAAAGCGGTAAAGCTGGCAGATATTGCGGGACAGCTTGGCGTGAGTACGGTTACCGTATCGAAGGCGCTGTCCGGACAGAAAGGCGTCAGCGAGGAACTGCGGGAGAAGATAAAAACGCTTGCCGATGAGATGGGATACAAACAGCCGTCCGCCAGGCGGCGCGAACACGCGGTAAAAAGCTATAATATCGGTGTGCTGATTGCCGAGCACTGGCTGGATAAGTATGATTCCTTCTATCTGCAGATGTATCAGCAGGTGGCGACGCGCGCGGTGGCGAAGGAATGTTTTACGCTGATGGAAGTGGTCAGCGCACAGATGGAGACTGCCTGCGAGATGCCGAAGCTTGTGCAGGAGCAGAAGGCGGACGGTCTGATTATCATCGGACGCCTGACGGGAGAATATCTGAAGTTTTTGAATGAAAAAGCAAAAATTCCGCTTCTGTATATGGATTTCTGTGACGAGAAGACAGATACGGATGCGGTGATTTCGGACAGCTATTACGGTGCTTACCGCATGACGAATTATCTGTTCGACATGGGACACAGGGAGATTGCCTATGTGGGAACCCTGCTTGCAACGGGATCCATCACGGACCGCTATCTGGGGTATACGAAATCCCTGATGGAGCACGGCGTTGCGGTGAGGGGGGACTGGACGATCGCAGACCGCGACATCCATACGGGCAAGATTGATATGGACCGGCTGTTGCAGCTGCCAAAGGAGATGCCGACGGCTTTTGTGTGTAACTGTGATCTGACGGCGAGTTTTCTGATCCGCAGGCTGCATGAGCACGGATACCGTGTGCCGGAGGATATATCGGTTGTGGGATATGACAATTATCTTTTCCCGGGACTCTGTGATGTGGCGATCACCACTTATGAGGTGGATATGAAGGAGATGGCGAGACAGACGGTTCACACGCTGATCAAGAAAATGGCAGGCGAACCGTACCGCCAGGGAATCTGTATCGTCGAGGGACATATGGTCACAAAGGACAGCGTAAAAGCCAGAAAAAATATGGGTTAGTGCAGGGAAGACTGCCGGAATTGCAGAGGTGTGATTCCGGCATCTTTTTTGAACAGATTGATAAAATGTGTCGTGTTTTCAATCCCTACGGCGGCGCTGACCTCACGGATGGTGAGGGTTGTCGTGCGCAGCAGCGTGCGTGCGGCTTTCAGCCGGACCCGGTTCAGATACTGGATTGGCGGAACACCGATGCAGTCTGAAAAATCATGGCAGAGCCGGTAGCGGCTGACTCCGAGAGAACTCTCGAGCGCGGCGAGAGAGTGGGAATGTGCGTAATCGGTGTCGAAAATCTCTTTCATGTGTGCCACATGCGCGGGAAGGGAAGGCGTCGATGCAGCACGGCGGGAAGCGGCGAGGGAGGACAGGACAAGCGAGAGCATGGCGGTCAGATGAAGCGAGGAAACCGGTTCATCGGAGAGCAGCTCGCGGGAGAGGCAGGGCAGAATACGCCATACGATGTCATCCGCCTCGGTCCGGTTCGTATGAAAAATGCGGTCGTTCGCACACAAAAACGGAAGATATTCCGAAAAATACTCTGTGGACAGATAAAAACAGTGGTAGCAGAAAGGGGTATGCGTCGTGGAAAACCGGTATGCGGTCTGATCCGGAAGAAGCATGAGATCCCCCGGTGCAAGCTGGCAGGATTCCGGCTCCTGCACAGCGTCGCCGGCAGTCGTTAAAGTGCCGCTTCCGGATTCGACATAGAGAAAGAGGAGGTACGGCAGCGCATCCCGCGTCAGACGGACGGGGGACGCGTAGCTGATGCGCCCTCCTGCAGGGACAAAACGGTTGTGTACAGCCGATGTGTCCTCGCGGAAAACGAAAGCCGGGTCGTCTGAAAGATCGGAAAAACGAATGCCGTTTCCGGCTGCCCCGGAGAAGTGATAAGCCTGATTCAGGCGTGCCTTGATCGTGATGGGTTCCATAAGAATCGGTCCTTTCTGCATAACTATCCTATATTATAGCGGAACTATTTTGCAATACAATAGGTTTCTTGATTATTAGGTTAAAAAATAGCAAAAATTAAGTAATTAAAATTAAATTAAGAGGAAAAAGAGAGAAAAAGAAGAGGCTAAAAATATGAAAAATGACTAAAAACAGGATATAAAATTTGTATAACATGTGGAAAATGCAGGAAAACGCAAGAAAATAATATATTGTGCAATAATATGTGATGACTAAAAATAGAAAAAATATATAATTAAATTAAGCTACAAAATGAGCTATAAAAAAGGAGGATTTTTATTATGAAGTTGAAAAAAGTTCTGGCAGTCAGCCTGGCAGCAGCAATGACTTTGAGCATGGCAGCATGCGGCGGCAGTTCATCTGACAGCAGCGCAGCATCTGATGATGCGACAACAGGAAGTGTGGCAGCAACCACAACTGAGAGTGGGGATGCAGCAGAGACCACAGATGGTGCTCTGAATTATGCAAGCATCAAATTGGGCGAGGATTACACCGACATCACGACAACCATCCATGTATTCAACCAGAGAACCGATATGTCCGAGGACAGCTATCCGGGAAAGAACTGGGAAGCTTACATTGCTGATTTCAATGAGATGTACCCGAACATCACCGTAGAGGTTGAGACGGATACCAATTATTCTGATGATTCCCTGCTTCGCTTACAGAGCGGTGACTGGGGCGACATCATGATGATCCCGGCAGTTGACAAGGCAGACTTGAGCGAGTATTTCCTGCCGTACGGCACACTCGATGAGATGGAAGGACAGATCAAGTTCGCAAATACCTGGGATTACGACGGACTGGTATACGGTGTTCCTTCTACCGGTAATGCACAGGGTGTTGTATACAACAAGAGAGTCTTCACAGAGGCCGGAGTGACAGAGACACCGAAGACACCGGATGAGTTCATCGCGGCACTGCAGGCGATCAAGGATTACGATTCTTCCATCATTCCGCTCTACACGAACTACGCAGACGGATGGCCGATGGAGCAGTGGGACGGACAGATCGCAGGTACGACAACCGGTGATTCTACTTACATGAACCAGAAGCTTCTTCACACAAAGGATCCGTTCCAGGATTACGGCGATGGCACACATCCATATGCACTGTACAAGGTGCTCTACGATGCAGTGGCAGACGGACTGACAGAGGATGACTTCACCACAACTTCCTGGGAAGATTCCAAGGGCATGATCAACAGAGGCGAGATCGCAACCATGGTACTTGGCTCCTGGGCATATTCCCAGATGGTAGACGCTGATTCTCACGGCGAGGACATCGGCTACATGCCATTCCCGATCACGATCGACGGTAAGCAGTATGCTTCCGCAGGCGCTGACTACAGCTTCGGTATTAATGCGGCATCGGATGCAGATCATCAGGCAGCAGCAATGGTATTCGTAAAATGGATGACAGAAGAGTCCGGTTTTGCATACAACGAGGGCGGTATTCCGATCGCTGCAGACGACAACGCTTATCCGGATGCATACGCAGAGTTTGGTGATGTGATATTTGTATCCGACGAGTCCGCATTAGAGGGCGAGGAAGATTTACTCAATGCGTTGAACGCTGATTCCGGATTGAACATCAATGCAGGTGGAAAAGAGAAGGTTCAGGAGATTATTGAGCACGCTTCTAACGGCGATATGTCCTACGATGACATCATGGCTGAGTGGAACGAGAAGTGGACACAGGCACAGGAAGACAATGGCGTGACGGCAGAATAAATAAGACATCATGCACAGATGGGACCGGAATGAGAGATCTGTTTCCGGTCCCGTTATTTTAAAAACAGGGTGAAAAAGATGGAGGTTGGATATGGCGGCGACATCAGTAAAGGAAGTAGAAAATAAAACGGCCAGGCGTGGATTCCTGAAGTGGGCAAAAAGCAGGAAGGGGCAGCAGACACTGATTATACTGGCATTTACCATAATTCCGCTTGTGCTGCTGGCAGCATTTACCTATATGCCATTTGTTGAAATGGTGAAGTTCAGTTTTTACAAAATGAAATATTCCACGCCGGTAGATAAACGGGTATTTGTGGGTTGGAACGG
>ENA-UESS01001266-UESS01001266.1-human-gut-metagenome-genome-assembly--contig:-NODE-1266-length-11288-cov-8.602801_pt1 | contig 11288 bp, 6 predicted proteins | sample MGYA00243004_ERZ508005 | MGnify/ENA primary metagenome ERZ508005 (study PRJEB26167, sample SAMN06115471) | human gut metagenome | host: Homo sapiens | place: China:Guizhou | collected 2016-06-29...
CGGCGGCTGGTCATGCCGGCCTCCTTTTTGATGGTGCTGTTCTTCGGCATCTATCTGGTGGTGCGCAACGCACAGGTGGATTTTGCAAAAGCCAGCGGTCTGGTGATGTTTTCCGGCATCGTGATCTTCTGCTTCTACTCCTTTATCCGTTTGAAGGAGCTGCTGCCGGTGGAGACCTACGGCTATGACGCGATGTTCTTTATTCTGCTCATCCTCTGCTTTGCCTGGGGCGGCGATACCTGCGCCTACTTTGCAGGCAGAGCCTTTGGCAAGCACAAACTCTGCCCCGTGGTCAGCCCCAAAAAGACCGTGGAGGGTGCCATTGGCGGCGTGCTGGGCACCATGGTGTTCGGCGTGGTCGCCACCGTCATCTACTCCATTGCGGCCAACCGGATGGAGGCGTTCACCCGCACCAACATCGGCGTTTCCATGTACCTGATCATTGCCCTGCTGGCCTGCGTGGCCGCTGTGTTGGGCATCTACGGCGATCTGTTCGCCAGCGTGGTCAAGCGCCAGTGCGGCATCAAGGATTATGGCACCATCTTCCCGGGCCACGGCGGCATTCTGGACCGCTTCGACAGCGTCATGTTCATTGCGCCGTTCGTCACCATGGTGGTCATCGCTGTTTTCTATCACTGAATGCAGGAGGTAGCTTATGTCTAAAAAAATCACGCTGCTGGGTTCTACCGGTTCCATCGGCACCCAGAGCCTGGATGTCATCCGTGCCCAGGGGTATGAGGTGTTCGGCCTTTCCGCCCACAGCCATGTGGAGAAGATCCTGGAGCAGATCGAGGAGTTCCACCCCCGGTATGTCTGCATGACCGACCCCGATGCCGCCGCCCGGCTGGACGCGGCGCTGGCGGGCCGTGCCAACGCCCCCCGGCTGCTGACCGGCCCCGAGGGCCTGAAGGAGCTGGCCGCCATGGACGGCCCCGATGTGGTGCTGAACAGTGTGGTGGGCATCGCCGGTCTGGGTGCCAGCCTGACCGCCATTGAGAGCGGCCATGATCTGGCCCTTGCCAACAAGGAGAGCCTTGTCACGGGCGGCCACCTGGTGACCCAGGCCGTGGCAAAGCACGGCGTGAAGCTGCTGCCTGTGGACAGCGAGCACTCCGCCATCTTCCAGTGCCTGCAGGACAAGGAGAGCGCCAAGAGCCTGACCAAGATCCTGCTCACGGCCTCCGGCGGCCCCTTCTTCGGCATGAAGACCGTGGAGCTGCGGGGCAAGACCAAGGCCGATGCCCTCAAGCACCCCAACTGGAACATGGGTGCCAAGATCACCATCGATTCTGCCACCCTGATGAACAAGGGCCTGGAGCTGATCGAGGCGGTCTGGCTGTTCGGCCTGCCCCCCGAGAAGATCCAGATCGTGGTGCAGCGCCAGAGCATTGTCCACTCTGCCGTGCAGTACAGCGATAACTCCATCATTGCCCAGCTGGGCGTGCCCGATATGCGCATCCCCATCCAGTACGCCCTGACCTACCCGGCCCGTGTGCCCGGTGTGGTGCCTGAGCTGGACTTTACCACCCTGAAGCTGCTGACCTTCGATGTGGCCGACGAGGAGACCTTCCGCTGCCTGGCTGCCTGCAAAAAGGCCATCAAAAAGGGCGGTCTGGGCCCCTGCGCCGCCAACGGTGCCAACGAGGAGGCAGTCAAGCTCTTCCTCGAGGATAAGATCGGCTTCCTCGATATCGGCCGTCTGGTGGAGGCTGTTGTGGACAGCGACAGCTTTGGCGGCGATTACACCCTGGCCGATGTGTATGAGTGCGACAAGATGGCCCGCGCCTTTGTGAGAGCGCACCTGTAAGGAGAACTGATGTCTTTTATTGTCACCTTTATTGCTGCGGTGTTCGTGTTCAGCGCCGTGATCGCCATCCATGAGTTCGGCCACTTCATGGTGGCAAAGCTCTGCGGCGTGCAGGTCAACGAGTTCTCCATCGGCATGGGGCCGGTGCTGTGCAGGCGGGTGCGCAAGGGCACCCAGTACAGCATCCGCGCCCTGCCCGTGGGCGGCTTTGTGGCGCTGGAAGGGGAGGAAAGCCCTGAGAGCAAGCAGGCGGAGGAACGGTCAAACCCCTCAGCCGCCGATGGCGGCAGCTCCCCTGATAGGGGAGCCCTTGGCATAGCGGAGACTTCCCCCGAGGAGGAAAAGCCTGCTGGTATTCCTCTGAATGAGGCCCCTGTCTGGCAGCGGGCCCTCATCATGCTGGCGGGAGCCGGGATGAACTTTGTGCTGGGCTTTGTGGTCATGGCCATCCTCATCACGGCCCAGAGCGAGCCCATCACCAGCAAGGTCCTCTATCAGGTGGAGGAAAACGCCCTCTGCGGCCAGACCGGCCTGCAGGCAGGGGATAAGATCCTTGCGGTGAACGGCCGCCGCTGCTTTGTGGCAAACGATATCCTCTATGAGCTGATGCGCACTGAGGACTACACCGCCGATCTCACCGTTCTGCGGGACGGCAAAAAGGTGGAGCTGCCCGGTGTGCAGTTCGACACCTGGCAGGATGACAAGGGCGAGACCCACATGAGCCTGGGCTTTACGGTCTACGGCATCAAAAAAACACCGCTGAACGTGCTGAAAGAGGCGGGCAACAGTGTGCTCTACTACGGGCGCATCATCTTTGCCTCCCTCTCCGACCTGCTGCGGGGGCGGGAGAGCATCAACGACCTCTCCGGCCCGGTGGGCATCGTAACGGCCATCGGGCAGGCCGCCAGCTACGGCTGGCAGGACCTGCTGGAGCTGCTGGTGCTCATCACCGTGAACCTGGGCATCTTCAACCTGCTGCCCTTCCCGGCGCTGGACGGCGGCAAGGTGGTGTTCCTGCTCATTGAGGGCGTGACCGGCCATGCCGTGCCCGAAAAGATCCAGAGCGGCCTGACCGTGGCAGCCTTTGCGCTGCTGTTCGGGCTGATGATTTTTGCAACTTACAACGATATCCTCCGGCTCATTACCGGGGCAATGTGATACGGAAAGGAAAACGACCATGCGGCAGCTGAAACGAGAAGTAAAGATCGGCAATGTGACCATTGGCGGCAACAACCCCATTGCGGTGCAGACCATGCTGAATGTCCCCGTGGAGGACATTGAGGGCAACGTTGCCCAGGCAAAGCGCTGTGAGGCGGCGGGCTGCCAGATCCTGCGTGTGACCTGCCCCAGCGCGGCGGATGCCAAGTGCATCGAGGCCGTGAAGAACGCGGTGAACATCCCCATCGTGGCGGATATCCACTTTGACTACAAGGCAGCGCTGGCCTGCGCCGACGTTGGTGTGGACAAGATCCGCATCAACCCCGGCAACATCGGCGACGACGACCGGGTCAAGGCCGTGGTGCAGGCCTGCCAGCAGAAGAACATCCCCATCCGCATCGGCGTGAACGGCGGCAGTCTGGAAAAGCACATCCTGGCAAAGTACGGCGCACCCGTGCCCGAGGCCATGGTGGAAAGCGCCCTGTACCATGTCCGCCTGCTGGAGAAGTTCGATTTCAACAACATCGTCATCTCCATCAAGAACTCCAACGTGCCCCGCATGATGGAGGCCTACCGCCAGCTGAGCGCCGTGACCGATTACCCCCTGCATGTGGGCGTGACCGAGGCCGGTACTTACCAGATGGGCCTGCTCAAGAGCGGCATGGGCATTGGCGGGATGCTGCTGGAGGGCATCGGCGATACCATCCGCGTCTCGCTGGCCGCCGAGCCCGAGAAGGAAGTGGAAGCAGGCTACAACATCCTGCGCGCCGTGGGCTTCCCCGTGGCCGGCCCCGAGGTCATCACCTGCCCCACCTGCGGCCGCACCCAGTACCCCTGCACCGAGATCGCCAACGAGGTGGAAAAGCGCCTGCAGGGCTATAAAAAATCCATCAAGGTGGCCGTGATGGGCTGCGTGGTCAATGGCCCCGGCGAGGCCCGCGAAGCCGATATCGGCATTGCAGGCGGCAAGGGCGAGGCTGTCCTTTTCATCCACGGCCAGCCCATCAAAAAGCTGACCGGGGATAATATCCTCGACCAGTTTATGGAGGAAATCTATAAGATCTGAGAGACAATAAACCCCACCGTCATCCCTACGGGATGCCACCGCCCCTAGTAGGGGCGGCCTTGGCAAAACTGGAAAGCTTTACGCCATGCCAAGGGCCCCCCTATTAGCGGGGGCTGGCACGCGAAGCGTGACTGGGGGGTTCAGCAAGGAGAACACAATGCCCTTAGAAAACAAACTTGGTTTGACCGACGAGGCCGCGCTGGCCCGGGCTGAGGAAAAGATCAGCAAGACCAAAGCGCTGGAGCTTTACGACACCGGCCTGCTGGATGCCTTCCCGGTGGGGACATTTGCGGGCCTGCAAAAGATCCACGGCTATCTGTTCGGCGAGATCTACCCCTTTGCCGGGCAGATGCGCACCGTGAACATTGCCAAGGGCAATTTCCGGTTCGCACCGGTCATGTATCTGGCTGCGGCTCTGGAAAGCATCGACCGGATGCCCCAGTCCACCTTTGATGAGATCATCGAAAAGTATGTGGAGATGAATGTGGCCCATCCCTTCCGGGAAGGCAATGGCCGCAGCACCCGCATTTGGCTGGACTGCATCCTGAAAAAGGAGCTGCATCAGGTCATCGACTGGAGCCGGGTGGATAAGAGCGATTATCTCCTTGCCATGGAGCGCAGCCCGGTGAAGGATGTGGAGATCAAAGCCCTGCTCCGTGCAGCCCTCACAGACCGGATCACAGACCGGCTGGTCTATATGAAGGGCATCGACGCAAGCTATCATTATGAGGGCTATCACGTCTTTAGGACGGAAGATTTGTAAAGGAGTAACCCATCGTGACACCACTTGTATCTCAGCTATGGCCGCAGTTCATGGCGGACCCGGATTTCGCGGCCAGCTTCGGGCGCGTGATCGTGGAACATGCCCGGATGCTGCGGCAGGAGCGGCAGGTCGTTTTTACCCTGCGCAGTGCCGCCCCGCTGGACAAGGGGCTGTGCGCCCGGCTGCTGGCCTCCCTGCAGCCGGACTATGAGGGCTTTGAACTGAAGATCGACAACCTCTTCGGCTATGCCGCGCTGGACGAAGCCGCCCTGCGGGAGCTGATGGAGGAGATGAAGCGGGACGGCATCCCCATCAACGGCTTTCTGGACCGGTGCCGGATCACCATCACCGGCCAGAACATCACGGTGGGGGTCTGCCACGGCACCAAGTTTTTGCAGGAGATGGAGTTTGAGCGCCTGCTGGCGGACCGCGTTGCCGCCCACACCGGTGTCAGGCCCAAAGTCACCCTGACAAGCGCGGTGGGCGAGGCCGAACAGCGCCAGATGGAGGAAAAGCTGGAGCGCAAGATCGCCCCGCCGGTGGTCAGGTTCGAGAAAAAGAACACCGCCCCCTCCATCAAGGTGGAGGGCCTTGACCTGACCGACAAGCCCGTGACCATTTTCCACGGCAAGATGTTCACCCCCAAGAACCTCACCCCCCTCAAGGACCTGGGCGGCGAGGGCGGCAAGTGCGTGATCTGGGGCGATGTGTTCTTTACCGAGGTCAAGGGCAACTACCGCAAGATCTACACGGTGTCCATCACCGATTACACCGGCTCCATCAACCTGAAGATCCGCGCGCAGGAAGGGGAGGACTGCTCCAAGTGGGAGAACATCGCCAAGGGCACCACCCTGCTGGTGCGCGGCGACTGCACCTACGACAAGTACGAGCACGACTACATCGTCTACCCCTACGATGTCCTGTTCGTGGAGCGGAAAAAGCGGGAGGACAACGCCCCGGAAAAGCGGGTGGAGCTTCACCTGCATACCAAGCTGTCCAGCATGGATGCCTTCTGCGACCCGGGCGGCATCGTCAAGCTGGCCCACCGGATGGGCCACCCTGCCATTGCCATCACCGACCACGGTGTCTGTCAGGGCTACCCGGAGGCCATGCTGGCCACCGACGAGATCCACAAGAGTGACCCGGAGTTCAAGCTGATCTACGGCTGCGAGGCCTACTTTGTGGATGATATGGTGCCCTGCGTCTACGGCGTGAAGGACCAGCCGCTGGACGGCGAGTTCTGCGTGTTCGACACCGAGACCACCGGCCTGGACCCCGGCGTGGAGTACCTGACCGAGATCGGCGCGGTGATCGTGCGGAACGGGGAAGTGGTGGAGGAGTTCGACACCTTTGTCAAGCCGGGCAAGCCCATCACCCCCAAGATCACTGAGCTGACCGGCATCACCAACGAGATGGTGGCCGATGCCCCCGGGGAGAAGGAAGCGCTGGAAGCCTTTCTCCGGTTCGCGGATGGCCGCATCCTGGTGGCCCACAATGCCCATGCGTTCGATATCCGCTTCCTGAAAGCCGCCGCCAAGCGCAGCGGCATTTCCTTTGAGCCGACCTATATCGACACCCTGACCATGGCACAGGCCATGTATCCGGGCCTGCACAACTACAAGCAGGGGACCATCAACAAGCATCTGGAGCTGCCCAGCTACGAGGCCCACCGCGCCTGCGAGGACTCCGCCGCGCTGGGCCGCATCTTCTGCGTCATGCTCAGTGACCTTGCCGAGAAAGAGGTCACCACCGTGGAGGGCATCAACACCGGTCTGGGCGGCAACCGGGAGGTGCTGAAAAAGAAGTACTTCCACCTCATCATTCTGGTCAAGAACCAGATGGGCCTGAAGAACCTGTACAAGATCGTGAGCGAGGCCCACGTCAACTACTTCTTCAAGAAGCCCCGTGTGCCCCGCAGCCTGCTGAACAAGTACCGCGACGGCCTGATCCTGACCAGCGCCTGCGAGGCGGGCGAGCTCTACCGTGCCGTTGTGGAGGGGCGTTCCTACGAGGAACTGAAGAAGATCGCCTCCTACTACGACGTGCTGGAGATCCAGCCCCTGGGCAACAACGAATATATGGTGCGGGACGGCAAGGTGGAGAGCGAGGAAGTCATCAAGGACTTCAACCGCACCATCATCCGGCTGGGCGAGGACCTGCACAAACCGGTCATCGCCACCGGCGACGTGCACTTTACCGAGCCGGAGGATGCCATCTACCGCACGGTGCTGCAGGCGGGCAATGGCTTCAAGGATGCGGACACCCAGCCCCCGCTGTTCTACCGCACCACGGAGGATATGCTGAAGCAGTTCAGCTACCTGCCCAAGGAAAAGGCCTACGAGATCGTGGTGACCAACCCCCGCAAGATCGCGGCCACCATCGACAACAACGTGCGGGCCATTCCGCGCGGCACCTACCCGCCCAGCATCGAAGGTGCGGAGCAGCAACTGCGCGATGCCACCTGGGAACACGCCAGGCGGGATTACGGCGACCCCCTGCCCAAGATCGTGGAGGACCGCCTGAAAAAGGAGCTGGACTCCATCTGCGGCCACGGCTACGCGGTTCTGTACGTCATTGCCGTCAAGCTGGTGGCCTACTCCAACGCGGGCGGCTATCAGGTGGGCAGCCGTGGCTCGGTGGGCTCCTCCGCCGTGGCCCACTTCTCCGGCATTTCGGAGGTCAACAGCCTGCCGCCCCATTACCGCTGCCCCAAGTGCAAGTACAGCGAGTTCATCACCGACGGCAGCGTGGACGACGGCTTTGACCTGCCCGATAAGGACTGCCCCCACTGCGGCACCCGGATGCTGGTGGACGGCCACGACATCCCCTTTGAGACCTTTCTGGGCTTCTACGGCGACAAGGAGCCTGATATCGACCTGAACTTCTCGGGCGAGTATCAGTCCAACGTCCACCGCTACACCGAGGAGCTGTTCGGCAAGGCCAATGTGTTCAAGGCGGGCACGGTGTCCGGCATTCAGGACAAGACCGCCTACGGCTACGTCAAAAAATATCTGGAAGCCCGCGGCCAGACCGTCAACCACGCCGAGGAGAACCGCCTGACCCTGGGCTGCACCGGTGTCAAGCGCACCACCGGCCAGCACCCCGGCGGCATGGTGGTTGTGCCCGATACCTACGAGATCTACGATTTCTGCCCCATCCAGCACCCGGCGGATGATGTGGCGGGCGGCCTGCTTACAACGCATTTCGAGTTCAAGTACCTCCACGACACCCTGCTCAAGCTGGATGAGCTGGGCCACGATATGCCCACCTTCTACAAGTATTTTGAGGAATACACCGGCATCCCCGTGGACAGCATCCCCATGAACGACCCCAGGGTGTACAGCCTGCTCACCAGCCCGGAGGAGCTGGGCGTGACCCCGGAGCAGATCGACAGCCAGACCGGCACCTTCGGCATCCCGGAAATGGGCACCAACTTCGTGCGCGGAATGCTGGTGGAGGCCCGGCCCCGGAACTTCTCAGAGCTGATCCAGATCTCGGGCCTGTCCCACGGCACCGATGTCTGGACCGGCAACGCCGACGAGCTGATCCGCAGCGGCACCTGCACCATCGCGGAGGTCATCGGCTGCCGTGACAGCATCATGCTCTACCTGCTGCGCAAGGGGCTGGAGCCCAAGATGGCCTTTGATATCATGGAGGCGGTCCGTAAGGGCAAGGTGGCCAAGGGCGGCTTCAAGCCCGGCTGGGAGGAAGCCATGCGGGAGCACGAGGTACCGGACTGGTACATCGAGTCCTGCCGCAAGATCAAGTATATGTTCCCCAAGGCCCACGCTGTGGCCTACCTGATGAGCGCCATCCGGCTGATGTGGTTCAAGCTCTACCGCCCGGCAGAGTTCTATGCCGTTTACTTCACCGTGCGCGGCGATGATATCGACTATGAGGCCGCTGTGGGCGGTGCGGCTGTGGCCCGCGCCCACATGGAGGCGGTGAAGCGCCGCCTGAAAGAGGAGAAGAACGCCAAGGACGAGGACGTGCTGGTCAGCCTGCAGCTGGTCAACGAAATGCTGTCCCGCGGGTATGCGTTCCTGCCCATCGAGCTGGGCAAGAGCCGGGGCAACAAGTATATCGTGGAGGATGGCAAGGTGCGCCTGCCCTTCTGTGCCCTGAAGGGCGTGGGCGGCACTGCCGCCGCCTCGCTGGAGCGGGCCACCATCAACGGGCAGGAGTATATCTCCGTGGAGGAGCTCCAGCAGGCCACCGGCGTGACCAGCGCCGTGCTGGAAAGCCTGCGCACCGCCGGTGTGCTGGCAGACCTGCCCGAAAGCAGCCAGGTGAGCTTCTTCTGACCCCTTATGCAGCAAAAAATCCCCTGCCAATATCCGGCAGGGGATTTTTGTGTTGTGTGGTTCAGCCTTTACGCTTCCTTTTCCATCGCAAGCAGCGGGGTCAGGTACTCCTTGCAGCACTCCTCGTACATGAGGGAGTATTCCTTGCTGGGGTTGTGGTGCATCAGGCTCTTGAGGGTGTGGGAATCGTAGTCATCGCCCTCGCTGGTGCCCACCAGACGGGCCGCCACGTTGGAGCAGTGGTCGGAGATGCGCTCCACATTGTTCAGCACATCCAGGAACACCACGCCGGTATCAATGGAGCAGATGCCATCCTTCAGGCGCTTGATGTGGCCGTCGCGGAGCTTCTCCACCAGAATGTCGATGACCTCTTCCAGCGGCTCCACCTGACGGGCCAGCGCGATGTCATCGTTCTCAAAGGCATCGTTGGTGCGGGTCAGGATCTGCTCCAGTGCGGAATCCAGCAGCTGCAGCTCGTTCTTGGCAATGTCGCTGAAGGAGGCCTCTTTCTCGTAGAGCTCCACAGCCTTTTCCTGAATGTTCACGGCGTAGTCGCCGATGCGTTCGAACTCGGTGACAAAGTTCAGCAGCTCGGTCACGGCGTGGCTCTCGTCGTCGCCCAGCTCCTGGTCAGTCATCTTGATGAGGTAGTTGGAGATCTCCACCTCCATCCGGTCGATGAGATTCTCCCGCACATTGATGGCGCTCACCACGTCCTCATCCATCTTGAGCAGCAGGGGAGTGGAGAGGCTGACGTTGCGGGCGGCACGGCGGGACATCTTGACCACGGCGCTCTTGGCCTGCTGCAGGGCCACGGCCGGGCTCTTGAACAGGCGCTCATCCAGCACGGGCATACTCATCTCCTGTGCTTCCTCGGCACTGTTGGGCACGGTGAGCATGGCCAGCTTGGAGAGCACACTGCTGAAGGGCAGGAACAGCAGCATGGCCGCCACACTGGAAAGGGTGTGGATGTTTGCAATGGTGCTCTTGTTCATCACGTCGCCCCACACCGGGATGCCGATGGTGTACCGCACGGCGTAGATGGCACCCAGCAGCACAAAGCTGCCGATGATGTTGAAATACAGGTGGATCAGGGCGGCGCGCTTGCCGTCCTTGGAGGAGCCGCCGATGGTCAGCAGCGGGGTAAAGGCGGTGCCGATGTGGGCACCCAGAATGATGGGGATGGCGCTGCCAAAGGTGACAAGGCCGGTGCTGGACAAAGCCTGCAGGATACCCACCGAGGCCGAGGAGGACTGGATGATGACGGTAACGACCATGCCCACCAGCACGCCCAGCATGGGGTTGGTCATGGTGACGAACAGCTCCTGAAAGGCTGCGCTCTCCCGCAGGGGGGACACGCCGGTGTCCATCAGGCTCATGCCTGTGAACAGGATGCCGAAGCCCAGCATGATCTGGCCGATGTTCTTCTTCTTGGCGTTGCGCAGGAACACATAAAAAATGCAGCCGACAAATGCCACCACCGGCGCAAACGTCTTGGGCTGGATGAGGGTCAGCAGAAGGCTGTCACCCGAGATATCCGCCATGCGGATGAGCTGGCCGGTGACAGTGGTACCAATGTTTGCACCCATGATGACACCCACCGACTGCGTCAGGGTCATAATGCCAGAGTTGACAAGGCCGACACAGATGACGACTGTGCCTGCGGAGGACTGGATCACGCCGGTGATGAGGGTGCCGAAAATGACACCCTTGATGGTGGAGGAGGTCAGCTTTTGCAGCACGCCCTGCATCTTGCCGCCCGCCAGCTTTTCCAGGCCGGCACCCATGATCGACATACCATAGAGGAACAGCGCAATACCGCCCAACAATGAGGTGATGTGTGTGATATCCATCTCGATACTCCTAAAAATGTTCTTCCTTTTTCTTTTGAACAGACAAAGGACGGCCGCCGAGCTCTTTCCGCCTGAACGCCGTCCTTTTTATTATAGCATCGAGCGGCCTGTTTCAACAAGCCTTATTTTACATGTTTTTTGCGTTTTTGATACATTTTTGCGCGTTTCGCCGGGTTTTGGCACAGTTCTTTTCGCAGATTTTACATGGATTTTACAAAACCGATACGTTGGATTTGACATTGACCTGTTACGATGGTATCGGTCAGGAATGTGTAAAATATGAGAATGAGTAAACGGGAGAGAACAATATGAGTATCTTTGATGTGCTGACGATGAT
>ENA-UESS01001267-UESS01001267.1-human-gut-metagenome-genome-assembly--contig:-NODE-1267-length-11287-cov-34.507672_pt1 | contig 11287 bp, 11 predicted proteins | sample MGYA00243004_ERZ508005 | MGnify/ENA primary metagenome ERZ508005 (study PRJEB26167, sample SAMN06115471) | human gut metagenome | host: Homo sapiens | place: China:Guizhou | collected 2016-06-29...
AGGCATTGAAAGAGCCCATACCACGAATACTCAAAGAAGCTGAAGAACCCGGCTGGCCGGAAGCAGAAGTAAACTGTACACCCGTAGCATTTCCCTGCAACAAATCCTGGAAAGAAACGGAAGGCACATCGGCAATCTTTTCATTCTTCACACTGGCAGCCGAACCCGCATAAGCAGATTTCTTGAATGTACCGTAACCAGTTACAACCACCTCTTCCATCATATTTGCATCCGGCACCAATACAATCTTCAATATCTTACCCGAAGTAGCTTTCACTTCCTGACGAACATAGCCGACATAAGAGACAAGCAAGGTAGCCGATGCATGCTCCACCTTGATAGAGAAACCTCCATTCAAATCGGTAATCTGGCCGTTTGTAGTACCTTTGACCAAAACATTGGCTCCAATGACGGGCTCACCGGTCTCATCCACCACTGTTCCGGAAATAACATTAGCTTGTTCTACTGCCTTCACAGCATTCACTTCATTGGCTGGACGGATAGCAATGGCCCCGTCTTTTACAACATAAGCCAATCCGCTATTCTTAAGACATTCATCCAGCACTGCTGCGATTTTTCCATTCGTGACCCTCAAATTACGTACCTTGACATTCTTTACGTCATTTGTACTATAAATGAAAGTAAAATCCGTCTGGCGTTGAATTTCCCATAACACGTCACTTAAAGTGGCGTCCTGCACATTTACAGTAACTGTTGTCTGGGCAAACGCCGTATTGGCGGCCTGCACAAAACCAATCATAATGAAACTGAAAAACAGGAATGTAATCCACATACGTTTACTACCTTCCCAAAACCTGGTGTAGCTCTGTTCCTTAGTCATAATTAAATTATTAAATGGTTATTTATAGAATATAATAGTTTTACCGTTGATTTTGACATGTATGTTTTCCGTCGCTTCCAGTAACTCAAGGAAAGGAGCTATTTCCTCATAACGGTTCACATAGCAACCGAAACGCAGGTTCTTTAACGCTTCGTCTGAATAGTCCACTTCAATATTATACCACCTTGAAAGGGTTCTCATAATATCTTCCAGCCGTTGATCTTTAAAATTAATTTTTCCCTTCACCCATGATGTATAGAAGGCAGTATCTACTGTACGCACTTGTATATTCCCGCTCCCGGGAATTAATGATGCCTGCTGTGAAGGTTTTAAGACAAGGCTCTGTCCCTCCCCGGTGTCCACCTTAACAGAACCACTGACAAGAGTCGCCTGATATTCTTCACCCGGATAGGCCGAAATATTGAAAGTTGTCCCCAACACCTCAATCTGCATACCTTGAGTCGATACAATGAAGGGATGACCGGTCTTATTTACTTCAAAATAAGCTTCTCCCGCCAATTCCACTTCCCGCTTCCCAGCTTCGAAAGTAAGCGGAAAACGTAGACTGCTCATTGAATTCAGATGTACTTTTGTACCATCATTCAGAACAAGTGTATACTCACCGCCTTGAGGCACTTCAATTTTATTATATGCCAAAGCAGACTGCCCAACCTGCCCGTCTGCAGCGCTGTAGTTCAAGGTCGTCGAATCTATCTGTATTTGTTTACCAGCCAACTGCAACTGCCGCCCATCGGCATTCTCATCCAGATAAACCGTTTCCCCATTATCCAATGTAAGAATAGCTTTGGCTCCACCCGGCAGTATTTGCTGGGCAGCCAATAATTGATTGCCATCCATGACATGGGGTACAGAAATATCCTGAAGTGCAAAAACCAATATCAGCACCGGTGCAATAAAAAGAGCAACGTACCGTAACAGTTTCAAATGTCTCCTTCTGAGCTCCATCCTCTTGATACGTGTTTCGACACCTTTCCATCCAGCTTGCGAATCAAACTCCATTTTACGAATTTCGTGCTGTGCATAATATTCATCACTACAAATCTTTTGGAAAAGCTGCTCATGGCTTTTGCTCTCTTTGCGCCATTTATCCAAAAAACGGTTTTCTTCCGGTGTTACTTCACCGGATAGGTGCCTGGAAATAAGATGAGCTATATGAAAGTACTCTTTTATCATAATTTGGCATGTTTTAGTCTATCTTTAATGATAATACAAGCCAAAATAAAAACATGGTGAATCGATAAAGATTTTTTTTTGAAAAAATAGAAAAAAATGTGCTTTTAGATAAATAACAGAAGGCAATAATAATAATCGGTAAGGAATGCACGAAGCTTTTTATAAGCCACTTTTTTAAGAGTATGTACCGTTTCGGGAGAGACATTGAGACGCTCTGCTATTTCTGCATTCTTTATACCTTCCAAAGCCAACTGCATGATGGCTCTCATTTGGGTAGGAAGTTTCTCTATAGCTTCTGACAGAATCCGGAAAGTCTCTTCTTCCACAATCGCATCACGAAAAAAAGCATCTGCTTTTTTGGCTATAATCTTTTGCTCGTATTCATGAGCTACCTTCGAATGCTCAAGTTCGTTCAAGGCATGGTTACGTACGGCCGAAAAGCTTTCACCTGATGAAGATAAAAGAAATCGTCTCTTATCTGCCACAACTTGGCAAATACGTCTTGTACTATATCTGCTGACATATCCGCATCCTCCATGTATTGGAACGCAAAAGAACAAAGCGCCGCATAATATTCCTTAAAAATATTATGAAACTCTTGCTCATCCAGCTTAATGCTTACAACAGAACGAGACTCATCCTTTTTTATCAGATTTAGCGCCATATTTATGCTTTTCGGGCGCTAATATAGTTAAATTTTCAGAATATAACCAATATAACTATCAATCCTCTAAATCTTTTCCCCATAAATCAATATCGGATGGAGCTTTCCATAAGCTCCATCCGACCAATAGTCCTATTGCCAATAAAAAAAACAAATATATCATTATAGTCCGGTTTGTTTCAATGTCTTATAATAACACAGTAAACTGGATTAAAGTTCACTCCACCCAAAATTGTTGTTTTTCCTATGTATACTTTTCAATGCAGAGAGTGTACTATTTGGTTTTCGTGTACGAAAACGAGCAATTTTGTGCACGATAACGACCAATTTCGTCCAAAATTGTCCCATTTACTAAATAATTATGCTTTTCGAGTTTGATTAATTGAGAAAAGGTCTTATTTTTGACCCGGTTTTTAATTCATACTATTGCAAAAACAAACTCAATTACCTAATTAAATCACAAGAGAATGGAACAAGTTTTCGGCTATATCATCGGCTTAGGAGCAGCAGTGATGATGCCTATAATCTTTACAATTTTGGGAGTATGCATCGGCATTAAATTCAGTAAGGCGCTAAAGAGCGGTCTGCTGGTAGGTGTCGGTTTCGTTGGTCTGTCAGTTGTCACTGCGTTGTTGACCAGCAGCCTCGGTCCTGCTCTGAGCCAAGTCGTTGAAATTTACGGTCTTCAGTTGAAAGTATTCGATATGGGATGGCCTGCAGCTGCGGCTGTAGCCTATAACACATCGGTGGGTGCATTCATCATTCCGGTATGTTTGGGAGTAAATCTTCTGATGTTATTAACGAAAACGACCCGTACGGTCAATATCGACCTTTGGAACTACTGGCATTTCGCATTTATCGGCGCAGTCGTTTATTTTGCCAGCGACAATATCTGGTGGGGCTTCTTCGCCGCTATCATCTGCTACATCATTACCCTGATTATGGCCGACTATACCGCCGACAAATTCCAGGGATTCTACGACAAGATGGAGGGTATCTCCATTCCCCAGCCTTTCTGCGCAGGTTTCGTTCCATTTGCCGTAGTCATCAATAAAGCATTGGACAAAATCCCCGGTTTTGACAAATTGAACATCGATGCGGAAGGCATGAAGAAGAAATTCGGCTTGCTGGGTGAGCCTTTATTCCTGGGTATTCTGGTCGGTTGCGGTATCGGTGCCTTGTCTTGCAAGAACGGTCAGGAACTGGTAGACAAGATACCTTATATATTAGGTTTGGGTATCAAGATGGGCGCCGTAATGGAGCTGATTCCGCGTATCACCGCTTTGTTCATCGAAGGCTTGAAGCCTATTTCCGATGCGACCCGCGAACTGATTGCCAAGAAATTCAAAGGTGCTGTCGGCTTGAACATCGGTATGAGCCCCGCATTGGTTATCGGCCATCCTGCAACGCTGGTGGTTTCCCTGCTGCTGATTCCCGTAACCATACTGCTGGCTGTCATCCTGCCGGGTAACCAGTTCCTGCCTTTGGCGTCGCTGGCCGGAATGTTCTACCTCTTCCCGCTGGTACTGCCCATCACGAAAGGAAATGTAGTAAAGACATTCATCATCGGACTCGTTGTACTGACCATCGGTCTTTATTTCGTAACAGACCTCGCCCCCTATTTCACACAAGCAGCCCACGATGTATACGAGAAGACACAAGATGCTGCCGTGAATATCCCTGCCGGATTTGAAGGCGGCGCACTGGATTTTGCATCCAGCCCCTTCGCTTGGGTCATTTTCCACCTAACCTACTCGTTGAAATGGATAGGCTCCGGTATCCTTGTATTATGCACATTGTTCCTGATGATTATGAACCGTCGTGCTATTATCAAATACCAAAAATCAATCAAAAATTAAAAGTTAAAAATTAAATAGTAACAAATTATGAAAAAGTTAGTACTTGCATTTATGATGGGAGCAGCTGCCATGGCAGCCAATGCCCAAGTGAATTACAAAGTGCAGACCGCCTGCCATCCGCAGGACGTGAAGCATTATGACACGGAACTTCTACGCAGCAGATTCATGATGGACAAAGTCATGGCTCCAGATGAAATCAACGTAACCTACACCCTCTACGACCGATTGATTTACGGTGGCGCTATGCCGGTGAACAAGACATTGAAGTTGGAAGTGTTCCGTGAACTGGGTCCGGAAATCACTTACTTCCTCGAACGCCGCGAACTGGGTGTCATCAATACCGGTGGTGACGGAGTGGTTACTGTAGACGGTAAGGAATACCCCATGAAGTATAAGGAAGCACTTTACGTAGGCTGCGGAAATAAGGAAGTAACCTTCAAGAGCAACGACGCTACCAATCCCGCCAAGTTCTACATCAACTCGGCTCCGGCCTACAAGCCCTATGTTACTCAGCTGATTACTACCGATGCCAAGCTTCAGAAAGCCAACCCCAAGAAATATGCACTGGGCATCTCCGACCATTATGGAAAAATGGAAGACAGCAACGACCGTATCGTAAACCAGCTGATTGTGAAAGATGTACTGGAAAGAGTGAAAGACGGCGGTACCAACCAGTTGCAGATGGGACTCACGGAACTGGCTCCCGGCTCTGTATGGAATACCATGCCTGCCCACACGCACACTCGCCGCATGGAAGCTTACTACTACTTCAACCTGAAACCCGGCAACGCTATCTGTCACCTGATGGGCGAACCGCAGGAAGAACGTTTGATATGGCTGCACAACGAACAAGCCATCACTTCTCCCGAATGGTCCATCCACGCTGCTGCCGGAACCAGCAACTATACTTTCATCTGGCGTGCAATGGAAGAAGTAAATTTGCTTTCTGTCATATCATTCCCCTTCTTTTATTACATATCCCACAGAGCGCAGTGTTGTAATCAGTTTTATCCCAAAACGATCATCTACCTTTGCCCTGATATACCGGATGTATACATCAATGATATTGGTTTCTCCGGCATAGTCGTATCCGCACACAAGGTTCAGCAGTTTTTCCCTGTCCATGACAATATTTTTATTCTGCATAAGGACTTTTAACAGTTCATATTCCCTGTGCGTCAGTTCAATCCGCTCTCCATGACAGCTGACCTCATGCCGGTCATCATCCAGAATGACCTGGTTTACCTCGATTCTATGTTCTTCTTTTGCCCCTGCCGCCTTTGATTTCTTTAAGGCAACCCGGATTCGTGCCAGAAGTTCCGGTGATTATGCTTACGGCAAGGGATGCAGTGATGGATAAAGTATCGGGACTTGATGCCGGTGCGGATGACTATATCACAAAACCGTTCGGGATCGGGGAACTGCGGGCGAGAGTTGCTGCACATATCCGGCGGGAAAACAGGGAAAAAACGCATACGATCTGTATCGGGGAGGTGCGTTTTTCCATGCAGGAGAGAAAAATCTATGTGCAGGAACATGAACTTGTTTTTACAAAGGCGGAATATACGATCTGCGAATTTCTGGCATTAAACCACGGACAGGTATTTTCGAAAGAACGGATTTTAGAGCATGTATTCGGATTTGACGGGGACAGCAACAGTTCCGCAATTACGGAGCATGTAAAAAATATCCGTGCAAAATTCCAGAAATTCGGGATCAACCCGATTGAAACGGTTTGGGGGATCGGCTATCGATGGAAATGAAAAAAAGAAGACAAAAAACACTGACCGGGCTGTTTTTGAAATTTGCGGCGTTATTCTGTCTGGATACGTTCGGAATCGGAATGTTCTGTCTGGTGCTTCTGGTATTAAGTCCCATGACAGGATTTACGCTGCCTGCCAATTATGCGGAGCTGCAACTGACGGACCATACGGAAGAAATTAAGGCTGCGGGGACAGATGTGGAAGCCCTGATTCCGGATGGATGCAGATACGGGATTTACGATGCGGCGGGGCAGTTTAAGACCGGAACTTTTTCGGCAGACGCGCAGAAAAGGGCATGGCAGGGGTATAAAAACGGCAGTAAGTATGCATCCATGGGAAAGTATTACCGCTATATTAAGCAGAACAGCGGCGATATCTGTATTGTAAAATACGATTTGCATATGAGGTATGCGTACGATAAATTAAACGGCATTGTCCCATCTCTGGAGATACTGACACCGGTGCTTGGCGTGGTGCTGTTTTTCCTACATGCCACATTGTTGTCCGGCCATTTTGCAAAAAAATTAAAACGGGAGCTTAGGCAGCTACGCGAAGTTACGGAAAAAATTGGACAAAATGATCTGGAGTTTGAAACCGGACCATCGCAGATTAAGGAGATTGACGATGTGATGTCCTCACTTTCCGGCATGAAAGAAGCATTAAAAGATTCGCTGACCAGACAGTGGGACGCACAGCAGCAGAAAAAAGAGCAGCTTGCGGCACTGACACACGATATCAAGACACCGCTTACTGTCATCAAAGGAAATGCCGAGCTTTTGGCGGAGACGGATTTGTCTGCGGAAAACCGGGAGTGTACGGATGCTATTTTGGCGAATGTGGGCAGCATGGAGCAGTATTTGGAGCATATGCGGCAACTGCTGTATGGACGTGACCGCGCAGAGGAGACAGAAGTAGTCACCTGTGCGCGTTTGAAAGAGCAGTTCAAAGAAGCAGCCATGCAGATTGCGGCAGCGGAAAAAGTTCCGGTTGTTTTTCAGGAGGATTCCCTGTGTGGGAATGTATGCTGCAAGCCAGGACCGGTTGGCAGAGCGTGGAAAAATGTGGTCAGCAATGCGGTGGAACACACAGACCGGGCGCGCGGGATCGTGGTGCGCCTGCAGATGGAAGTGTATGAGGGGCAGGAGTATCTGACTGCAACCGTCCGCGATTTTGGAAAGGGTTTTTCGGAGCAGGATCTCATCTATGCAGATCAGGAATTTTACAGCGGGGATGCCAGCCGGCATGACCGGACGCATCAGGGGCTTGGTCTTGCGATCACAAAAAAATTCTTAAAAGAGCAGGGCGGCATGCTTTGTTTTTACAACCACGCGGAGTCTGGAGCGGAAGTGGTGTGCCGGATCAAAACGGCTGAGTTGTTTTAAACAATACATCGTTAAATCGGGTAAATGGTAAGTATAAAAGTTGAAAGCCAATATTATCATGTATGGAAATGTAAACGGTTACATGGCAAAAATAACAAAATAAATAGGGAAAATGACCTGAAAAAGAGAAAAAACTGTGCAATACAACGAAAACAAAGAGCATGTATTGACATAAATTTTGCATAAGCATATAATGCAATCAATGAAAACGGTTACATAAGGAGGCGTTAACTATCGATAAAAATATCACAATATCAGATATTGCAGAGAGAGCAGGAGTCTCCAAGGCAACGGTATCCAGAGTATTGAACTCTCCGGATATTGTAGAAGAACATACAAGAGAAACTGTAAGCCGGATTATAAAAGAGTTACATTATACACCATCCCAGACGGCAAGAAATCTTTCTATGAAAAGTTCATCAACAATTGGTGTTATCGTACCAGAAATCAGTAATACCTTTTTCGGAGAATTGTTTTCAGGGGTCGAAGATGTAACAAAGAAACATAACTATTCTCTGCTTTATTCTGGAAATGACAATGATAAAGAGGCTGATTATAAAGCTTTGGATATGATGAAAATGCAGCGGGTCAGAGGATTATTATATATTCCTGCAGTGAACTATGCAGCATTAGGCATTCTGGATAAGTTGCAGCGAAAGCTGGATCGGATGAATTGCCCGATTGTATGTATGGATCGAGACGTTGGACTCAAATGCGATATTGTTCATTTTGATGATCAGAGTGCGGTTCGTAAAGCAGTGCTTGCCTTGGCGAATGAGGGGCACAGTAAGATTGCAATTATTATAGGTGAGGAAGAAAATATTCTTTCCATCCAACGTTTTGAAGGCTATCTGGAAGGCCTCAAACAGGCAGGAATCCAGTATGATGAGAAGCTTGTATTAAGAGGTTCCTATACAAGGGTGTCTGGTTATCAGGTAACAAAGAGGATGATTGCACAGGAAGATCAGCCGACGGCTGTGATTACATGCAATAACCTGTTGAGTAAGGGTTATTTGCAGGCGGTATGTGAACATACACACGGAAAAACCGATTTGTATACACATATTGGTCTGGATGAGATTGATATGATGCAATATCTTGGTATTCCTTATAATTGTATCCAGCGTGATGCATATGAATTAGGTCGTTCGGCGGCCGAATTACTGATGAAGAGGATTGAACAGCCGGAGGAAGCATATCAGCACATGATATTGAGTTCTCCGTTAATTCATCAGACGTTCTAGTTTATAAAAGAGTGATTGTGTGTTACTCATAAAATACACAATCACTTACTTATTACAAAAAAATGAAAGCGGTTTCATTAAACGAAAGGAAGGTAAGATATATGAAATTAGCAATGGGATGTGATCCGGCAGCGTATCGGTTCTATCAGAAATTATTAGAGAGAATGAGAGACGAGGGGTACGATATTATTGACATCGGATGTGAGTCCGAACAGGAAGCCGATGGCGGAAAATATGCAGAAATAGCAGAAATTGTTTCAAACAAAGTTGTGAACAGAGAATGCGATTATGGAATTCTTATTTGCGGAACCGGTCAGGGAATGGCAATGGCAGCTAACAAGATTCCAGGAATTCGTGCAGTGCTTTGTTACGATGTATTTCCGGCGGTTCTTAGCAAGAATGATAATAATGGAAATGTTTTGTGTACGGGCGCATGGTTTATGGAGAAGAAAGGAATTGATTTCACAATGGCAATGATTCATGCGTGGCTGTTCTCTGGTTATACAGGGACACATGAAGATGGCATGCAGGCGCTTAGTCGCCTTGATCATAAAAAATATCAGGAGGTGATGTAACATGGATCGTTTTCAGGAGTTGTCAAAGATTGCATTGGATGAGTTATCAGAAGTTTTTGCAAGAATGAGCGATGAAAATGTCAGGGAACTATTGGAGGAAATCAAAAAAGCAGACCGTATTTTCCTGCTGGGTGCAGGAAGAGAAGGGCTTTCGACGAGAGAGTTTGCAATGCGGTTAATGCATTTGGGGAAGGAGTCTCATTGGGTATGGGACGATACAACTCCATCAATGGGCAAAGGTGATTTGTTCATCTGTGCATGCGGAAGCGCAGACGTGGCGCATGAAAATATACTTTGTGACAATGCAAAGAAAACCGGCGCAACGCTTCTTCTGATCACACCGTCTGCGAAGGGGCACATTCTGGATATCGCAGATAAAGTGGTTCGGATTCCGGCAACAGCCTATAAGGCGGTATACAATTCAGAGGATGAATATGTACCGACCGTTCAGATGATGGGGAATCAGTTTGAACAGGCCTTGCTAGTATTCTTTGATGTTATTGTAATGATGCTTAGCGAAGAAATGGGAATTTCCAATGAAGAGATGGAATCCCGCCACAGAAATATTGAGTAGATAAGAAAAAGGGGGACAAAATTATGGTAAAAAAATTATTAGCAATGGTTTTAGGAGTAACAATGTTGATTGGTGCAACAGGTTGTTCGGCGGTTGATACAGGATCGGGAACAGGAACCAATGATACAAAATCAGATACGCAGGTAAGTGTGAATGCAGATTTATTAGATGCAACACAGTATAAATCTGATAAAGAGGCAGCAGATTGGACCATCGCAGTTGTTGTAAAAGATGGAACTTCTGACTGGTTTAAGCGTATGCAGGTCGGAGTCGATGAGTTTGGTCAGACAAAGACGGTTAATGTTATTCAGAAAGGACCAGCTAATGCAGATGCAGCTTCACAGGTTCAGCTGGTGGAAGATATGATTAATCAGGGAGTCGATGCTCTTTGCATTGTTCCGATTGATCCGGGTGCACTTGAGTCAGTCTTACAGAAAGCAATGGAAAAAGGCGTTGTTGTAATCAGTCACGAAGCATCTGACCTTAAGAATACATTGTATGATGTAGAAGCATTTACCGCAGAAGATTTTGGCGACACAATGATGCAGGAACTTGCAAAAGCGATGGGTGAGAAGGGACAGTACGCACAGATGGTTGCCTACACAACGTCGACAACACATATGGAATATTCTAATGCTGAGTATACATATCAGAAAGAAAACTATCCGGACATGTCCTTAATTAATGATACCGTACCATCTGCTGAATCATCTGAAAAAGTTGATACAGCATACGAGAAAGCAAAAGAGTTATTAAAAGCAAATCCGGAACTCGCAGGATTTACAGGTGCGGCTTCTGTTGATATTTTAGGTGAAGCACAGGCAACAGAAGAATTAGGTTTGACAGATAAGGTATCAATTGTCGGTGTCGGTACACCAAATGCCACAAGAGAGTATGTAAAGAATGGAACAATTGATGCGGTATGTCTGTGGGATCCGGCATCTGCAGGTTATGCAATGTGTGATCTGGCTTATAAAGTATTGGCAGGAGATGAAATTACAGAAGGCATTGATCTTGGACAGAAGGGATATGAAAGCGTTACAATTCAGGAAGGTGCAAATCGTTGTGTATTAGGAAACGCTCCGTTAATTTTAAATACGGACAATATTGACGACTATGACTTTTAAATTTTAGATCCAGTATCAAAACTCCTTATAAATTTTGATGGAAATCCGGATTGACGAAACATAT
>ENA-UESS01001271-UESS01001271.1-human-gut-metagenome-genome-assembly--contig:-NODE-1271-length-11276-cov-29.508349_pt1 | contig 11276 bp, 9 predicted proteins | sample MGYA00243004_ERZ508005 | MGnify/ENA primary metagenome ERZ508005 (study PRJEB26167, sample SAMN06115471) | human gut metagenome | host: Homo sapiens | place: China:Guizhou | collected 2016-06-29...
CGATTTGCAAGAGTAAAGCAGCCCATTCTATAGGAAATAAAAAGTAGCCTCTCCCGCGAAAAAAACGATCCCGGAAAGTCCGCAGACTTTCCGGGATCGTCCAATTCAAAAATAATTTTCCGCCGGTTTATATGCTATAAAGATGCTTATGCCGCGGGCTGCTCTGCAGCAGCAGGCTGCTCTGCAGCAGCAGGCTGCTCTGCAGCAGCAGGCTGCGGATCAGCAGTCACCGTAATGGTGCGGCTGATGGTACTGCAGGAGTAGTTGCCCCCCGCCTTGGCGGTCTGGGTGTAGGTGCCGGGCTCGGTGGGCACGCCGCTCATTTTGCTGCTGAACCACAGGAAGGTCTTTTTCTTGTAGGTGTAGCTCACCTTGCCGTTTTCAGCCACCTGTCCGTCCGAGATCACCTTGGCGGTCAGATCAGCGCTTTGCAGCTGAGAGACGGTCATGCTGGCCGGGGCATCCGCTGTCCAGCTCAGGCTGACGTTTTCGGTCTTGGGCTTGATCTTGAACATGGCAAACCCGGCGGCGTTGATATCGCTGCTTTCCAGCGCAATGGCACCGGCAAAGTACTTGCCGCTGTCCTTGGGCTGCTCGTCCAGATAGATGCGGCTCAGCGCACCCTCGGGCAGATACTTGCGGATCAGGCTTAGCGCCAGCTTCATGCCGTTGGAAACATTCTTCACCGTGGTCAGGTAGCTGGCCGGGACAAAGAAGCTGACGGTGTCCATCACCGACACTACTTCGTCCGCCACCCGCAGCAGCACGCCGACATCGTTGCCGTCGATCAGCTGCTTGAGGTAGCTGTATACGTTGAATTCCTCGGCCTGGTCCGGGGTCTGGGACATCTTTTTGGGCAGGGGGATCAGCTTGAGCAAAGTGCGCAGCTTATCCGAGATCATCAGGGTCACATAGCCGTAGGCTTCGCCGCTGGTGCCCAGCACCACGGCAATATACTGGGTGTTTTCGGGCCGGGTCTCCACCTCCAGCTTATAATCGGAACCATAGACAAGGTTTCCGGTCGCCCGGATGCGGATGTTGACGATATCATTTTCATCCTCTGCCGCGCTCAGCGCTGCGGCATCGGGCAGTTCCTCGCTGACAACAGCGGTGCTTTCCGGCTGCTGGGCTGCCGCTGAGACGGGCATCGCCAGCACACCAAGCATCATGCTGACCGCAAGCAGCAGCGAGATCCATCGTTTGGCCTTCATACGAAAACCTCCTTTGTTATTTGGTATCATACTCACATTTTACCGCAAAATAATCCTAGGGTCAATAACGGGATTCAAGCCGGGCGCATCACTCCCCGATATAGGTAAAGCGGGGCTGGGTAACGCCGTCCCGGGTCACGGTTTCCAGCCACATGGCGGCGGGGCGCACCCACAGCCCGCCCTCGCCGTACAGGGCGCGATACACCACCATTTCCTCCTCGGTCTCGCTGTGGCGTGCCACGCCCAGCACCTGATATTCGTTGCCTTTAAAGTGGCGGTAGCGCCCGGGGCGCACCGGATATTGCAGTTCCTTCATAACTGTTTCCTTCTCTTTCTTCAAAAAAGGGCTGCTGCGCCGGGCGGGTGCAGCAGCCCACAAACCTTATGTTATAAATATTACAGTGTGCTGTCCGTTCCATCGCCGGGGGTCTGCTCGGCAGAGTACAACAGCATCAGGTGGTTGGCCGAGGCTTCCAGCTGGCTCTTGGCCTGCCGCAGGGCGGCTTCCTCGGTCTCGTTCATCTTTTCGGGCTTATCCTTGCGCAGGCAGCGGCGCAGGCTGGCAAGGTCGTTCTTGACTCGGTTCTTCTCGTCCTTGTCCAGCTCCTTTTTGCACTTGGAGAGGGCTTCATCCACCTTGTAAGCCAGCATCTCGGCCTGATTGTGGAGCTCCAGCCGCTCCCTGCGGCGGGTATCCTCCTCCTCGTAGGCAGCGGCATCGGCCATGGCGCGCTGGATCTCGTTCTCAGAAAGATTGGTGCTGCCGGTGATGGTGATGTTCTGCTCCCGGCCGGTGCCCAGATCCTTTGCAGACACCTTGACCACGCCGTTCACATCAATGTCAAAGGTGACCTCGATCTGGGGCTTGGAGGAGAAGCCGGAGCGGATGCCGGTGAGCTTGAATTTACCCAGGCTCTTGTTGTCGCGGGCAAAGTGGCGCTCGCCCTGCAGCACGTTGATCTCCACGCTGGTCTGCATGGGGCGTGCCGTGGTAAAGATCTGGCTCTTGCGGGTGGGGATCATGCTGTTGCGGGTGATCAGCGGGGTGGCCACGCCGCCCAGCGTCTCAATGGACAGGGTCAGCGGGGTGACATCCATCAGCACCAGACCCTGTGCGGCGGCACCGGTAGCACCAGCCAGCTTGCCGCCGCCCTGCAGCAGACCGCCCTGCACGGCGGCACCCATGGCCACGCACTCGTCCGGGTTCAGGCTGTGGCTGGGCTCGCAGCCCAGCAGCTCCCGCACCTGGCGCTCCACGGCGGGCATGCGGGTACTGCCGCCCACCAGCAGCACCTTGCCCAGCTGGCTGGCGGAGATCCCGGCATCCCGCAGGGCGTTCTGCACCGGGGTCACGGTACGGGCCAGCAGGTCACCGGTCATCATCTCGAACTGCGGGCGGGACAGCGACAGATCCAGATGGTGGGGGCCGTCCTTGCCCACCGCGATGAAGGGCAGGTTCAGCTGCGCGGAGGGTGCACTGGACAGCTCCTTCTTGGCCTTTTCAGCTTCCTCCTTCAGGCGGCCCATCGCAGCCGGATCGCGGGAGAGGTCGATGCGGTCGGACTTCTTGAACTCGGCCACAGCGTACTCCACGATGCGCTCGTCAAAGTCATCGCCGCCCAGATGGGTGTCGCCGCCGGTGGCCAGCACTGTAAAAGTACCGTCCTCGATCTCGATGATGGACACGTCAAAGGTGCCGCCGCCCAGATCGTACACCAGGATCTTCTGGGGTGCTTCGTTGTCCAGGCCGTAGGCCACAGCGGCAGCCGTCGGCTCGTTGATGATGCGCAGCACGTTCAGGCCCGCGATGCGTCCGGCGTCCTGGGTGGCCTTGCGCTGGCTGTCGTCAAAGTAGGCAGGCACCGTGATAACGGCCTCGGTCACCGGCTCGCCCAGATAGCTCTCGGCGTCGCGGCGGATCTTGGCCAGGATCATGGCGCTGATCTCCTGCGGGGTCAGGTCCTTGCCGTCGATGTGCACCCGGTAATCGCTGCCCATGTGGCGCTTGATGCTGGTCACGGTGCGACCGGAGTTGGTGGCGATCTGCCGCTTGGCCGCGCCGCCCACCAGACGCTCGCCGTCTTTGGTAAAGGCCACCACGCTGGGGGTGGTGCGCTCGCCCTCTGCGTTGGTGATGACCACAGGCTTGCCGCCTTCCACCACCGCCACACAGGAATTTGTTGTGCCAAGGTCAATGCCGATCACTTTGCTCATATCGTTTTCCTCTCTTTGCGGCGCATCCCGTCCGCCAAAGCATTTTATTTACCTGATCATCTTACCCGATGCCTGTGACCATTTTTTAGTCCAATTGTAAAGAATCTATGTTGTAGGCCGTATTCCGGGGCTTCGGATCGGCCAGTTCCCGCAGCAGCTGTTCCGCTTCTGCCTGCAATTCGGCCGCATCCGGTTCCTTCTCCCGGGCCAGGATGGCAAAGCCCTGGGCGGCCTCTGCCGCCAGTGCCATGGCTTTTTTGGCCGAGACGTAGCGGGTCTCGGCCTGGGCAAGGCGCAGACAGATGCGCGGGGTATACTCGATGTCCGGCATGCCCTGCGCCGTCTGCCGGGCTTTGCGGTAGTACAGCAGGGCCTTGCCCGCTTCGCCCCGGGCAGCGCAGTCCTCGCCCAGCGACAGCATGGCCAGCACCTCGCCGTGGTCGGCGGCGGTGCGCCACATCCGGCGGGCCTCGGTCTTGTTCTGCATCTCGCCCCGGCCCCGGTACAGGCAGTCGGCCAGCAGCGAGAGACCCATGGCATTGCCCTGCTGGGCGGCTTCGTCGTAGTGGTCGGCCGCCATGCGCCAGTCCCCGGCGCGGGCCGCTTCCCGCCCGGCTTCTACTTCTTCGTCTCCCGGCTCCTCCGGGTTGTGGCCCGCGTGGAGCAGGCCGTTGAGCAGGGCCTCATCCAGTGTGGCCGAGTGGCCCCACGGGTCGATGACCACGCCGTCGATGTCCGGCGCATCCAGTACCAGTTCCATGGCGTCCTGCAGGGTGTAGTCCGCCATGGGGCGGGCCGCCGTGCTGCGGTCCACGCAGGCAGCTGCGCTGGAGGTGAACAGCGGCAGCCAGGTACGGTCCTTGTTTTTCAGGGTCCAGAGCGCAAGCCCTCTGGCCTTTTGCTGCGGGACGGGGTTCTCGGCCCAGGGGGCCGGGGTGGGCGGTGTGCCCGGGGCCGTCTGCAGCGGCACCAGAACATGGGTCTCCAGCTCCAGCGCGTAGTTCAGGGCCCCCATCAGGGCCCAGAAGCTCTCCTCGTTCTGCCCGTGATACAGCTGCTCGATGGCCTGCTCGATTGCCGGGCAGCCGGTGCCGCCGGGGCTGTAGCGCACCGGCGTGCGCGGGTGCCGGCTGCTGCCCACCGGGCGGAAGCGCACCCCGCCGTCTGTTCTTCTTGCCATTGTATGTTCCCTGCTTTCCTTCAGTGTCACCTCCTAGTATAGCAGGATTTTCCATCTTTCTCAACGGAAAACCTGCGCTTTGGCTCTGCATCTATCCCGGCAAACGTATGGTTTTTTTCAGCTGTGTGCGCTATAATAGGTAAAATTCCAGAATACTGGGATCAGAAAAGGAGGAAATAGCCTTGAACAACATGCTTGGCTATCTGAGGAACTACAAGCGCGAGAGCGTGCTTGCCCCTCTGTTCAAGATGCTGGAAGCCACATTTGACCTGTTCGTGCCGCTGGTCATGGCCGATATCGTCAACGTGGGCATTGCCGCCCACGACCTGCACTACATCCTGGTGCGGTGCGGCATCCTGCTTGTGCTGGCCGTCATCGGCCTGACCTGCAGCCTCACGGCGCAGTATTTTTCCGCCAAGGCGGCGGTGGGCTACTCCACCGCCCTGCGGCATGCCCTGTTTGCCCACATCCAGAGCCTGAGCTTTTCGGAGATGGACACCCTGGGCACCAGCACCCTCATCACCCGCATGACCAGCGACATCAACCAGGTGCAGAGCGGCCTGAACCTGTTTTTGCGCCTGTTCCTGCGCAGCCCCTTTGTGGTGATCGGTGCCATGGTCATGGCCTTCACGGTCAACGCGCGGGCCGCCCTGATCTTTGTGGTGGCCATCCCGCTGCTGAGCGTGGTGGTGTTCGGCGTGATGGTCATCACCCGCCCGCTGTACAAGACCGCGCAGGTGCGGCTGGACCGTGTGCTGGGCCTGACCCGCGAGAACCTGACCGGTGTGCGCGTGGTGCGTGCCTTTGACAAGGAGCAGGACGAGATCGACCGCTTCGAGAACGCCAACGACCTGCTGACCAGAATGCAGCTCCATGTGGGCCATCTTTCGGCCCTGATGAGCCCGCTGACCTATGTGATCATCAACATTGCCATCGTGGCACTGCTGTATGTGGGCAGCATTGAGATCAACGTGGGCGGCATGGCCTCCGGCGACGTGATCGCGCTGGTGAACTATATGAACCAGATCCTGATCGAGCTGGTCAAGCTGGCCAACCTGATCGTGCAGGTAAGCAAAGCGCTGGCCTGCGCCGGCCGTGTGCAGGCTGTGCTGGACACCAAGCCCGGCATGGACTTCCCCGCTGAGCTGCGCAGCGAGGTGCCCGCCGACAAGGCCGGTGACGCCGTGCGCTTTGACCATGTGAGCCTGACCTATGCCGGGGCCGGCGCACCCAGCCTGTCCGACATCAACTTTACCGCCAAGCGCGGCCAGACCATCGGCGTCATCGGCGGCACCGGCAGCGGCAAGTCCAGCCTGGTCAACCTGATCCCCCGCTTTTACGACGCCACCGAGGGCACCGTGGAGATCCTGGGCCGCCCGGCTGCGGACTACCCCCGCGAGGCCCTGCGCGGCAAGGTGAATGTGGTCATGCAGAAGGCCCAGCTGTTCGGCGGCACCATCCGCTCCAACCTGCTGTGGGGCAACAAGAATGCCACCGACGCCGAGCTGTGGGCGGCCCTGGAGACCGCACAGGCGGCAGAATTCGTCCAGGCAAAGCCCCTTGGCCTGGACGAGCCCGTGGAACAGGGCGGCCGGAACCTTTCCGGCGGCCAGAAGCAGCGCCTGACCATTGCCCGTGCACTGGTGGGCAGGCCGGACATTCTGATCCTGGACGACAGCGCCAGCGCCCTGGACTACGCCACCGACGCGGCCCTGCGCAAGGCACTGGCCGCTCTGCCCGGCAGCCTGACCGTGTTCATCGTGAGCCAGCGCGCTGCCAGCCTGCAGCACGCCGACCAGATCCTTGTGCTGGATGACGGCAGGCTGGTGGGCCTTGGCACCCATGACCAGCTGCGCCAGAGCTGCCCGGTGTACGAAGAGATCTATGAGAGCCAGTTCAAGAAAGGGGATGTGCAGAAATGAGCGCGAAAGCCAAAGCAAAACTGACCCCGGAACAGCGCAAGGCCACACTGACCCGTGTGCTGCACAAGATCCGCCCCTATTCCCTGTTCGTGGTCTGCAGCCTGATCGTGGCCGCCGTGAGTGTGGCCGCACAGCTGTATATCCCCATCCTGTGCGGTGACGCCATCGACCTGATGCTGGGCAAAGGCAATGTGGACTTTGCCGGTGTAGGCCGCATCATCGTGGAGGTGCTGGTGGTGGCCGTGGTGGCCGCCTTTGCCCAGTGGCTGCTGAGCGTGTGCAACAACCGCATCACCTTTTCGGTGAGCCGGGACCTGCGCAACGAGGCCCTGCGCAAGATCCAGACCCTGCCGCTGTCCTACCTCGACAGCCACCCCTCCGGCGACATCGTGAGCCGCATGGTGGCCGATGTGGACACCTTTGCCGACGGCCTGCTGATGGGCTTCACCCAGCTGTTCAGCGGCGTGCTGACCATTCTGGGCACCCTGCTGTTCATGCTGAGCGAGAATGTGGTCATTACGCTGGTAGTGGTGTGCATCACCCCGCTGAGTCTGCTGGTGGCCAGCTTCCTTGCCAAGCGCAGTTACAAGTATTTTCAGGGCCAGAGCAGCGTGCGCGGCGAGCAGACTGCGCTGGTCAACGAGATGATCGAGGGCCAGAAGGTGGTGCAGGCCTTCGGCCACGAGGCCGAGAGCCTGGACGCCTTTGACGAAGTGAACGGCCGGCTGCAGGACGTGAGCCTGAAAGCGATCTTCTTCTCCAGCATGACCAACCCCGCCACCCGCTTTGTGAATAACATCGTGTACGCCGGTGTGGGCCTGGTGGGTGCCCTGTACGCCGTGCGCGGCGGCATCACCATCGGTCAGCTGAGCGTGTTCCTGAACTACGCCAACCAGTACACCAAGCCCTTCAACGAGATCTCCGGCGTGGTCACCGAGCTGCAGAACGCGCTGGCCTGTGCGGCCCGCGTGTTTGAGCTGCTGGACGCCGACGACCAGATCCCGGAAGCCGAGAACGCCGCTGTGCTGCAGCCGGACGGCCATGTGCAGCTGGAGGATGTGTCCTTCCGCTACCTGCCCGACCGCCCGCTGATCGAGGGCCTGAGCCTGGACGTGAAGCCCGGCCAGCGCATCGCCATCGTGGGCCCCACCGGCTGCGGCAAGACCACCCTCATCAACCTGCTCATGCGCTTCTATGACGTGAACGGCGGTGCCATCAAGGTGTCCGGCACCGACATCCGCAGCGTGACCCGCGCTTCGCTGCGCGGCAGCTACGGCATGGTGCTGCAGGATACCTGGCTGCGGGCCGGTACAGTGCGTGAGAACATCGCCTACGGCAAGCCGGACGCCACCCTGGACGAGGTGGTGGCTGCCGCCAAGGCCGCCCACGCCGACAGCTTCATCCGCCGACTGCCGGACGGCTACGACACCGTCATCGCGGAGGACGGCGGCAACATCAGTCAGGGCCAGAAGCAGCTGCTGTGCATCGCCCGCGTGATGCTCTGCCTGCCGCCCATGCTGATCCTGGACGAGGCCACCTCCTCCATCGACACCCGCACCGAGGTGCGCATCCAGAAGGCCTTTGCCCGCATGATGCAGGGCCGCACCAGCTTCATCGTGGCGCACCGCCTGTCCACCATCCGTGAGGCCGACGTCATCCTTGTGATGAAGGACGGCCACATCGTGGAGCAGGGCAACCACGACGAACTGCTGGCCGCAGGCGGCTTCTACGCCAAGCTGTACAACAGCCAGTTCGAGGGTGTGGAGACCTGAGCCAAAGCCCCATAAAACCACAAAAATCCCGTCTGAAGCAATTCAGACGGGATTTTTTCGTGTTTGTCAAGGGCTGCCCGCACAGAGCATGTGCGGCGGGCCCTTTTTCTGCCCCTGTGCCGCCTTTTTTGTTGACAAAGCACCGCCTTGCTATTATAATAATGTAGTCAAAATGGCATCATTGCGCGGCTTTGCACCTGCGCGAATCAAGTATAGACAAGGAGAGATTCTCAAATGGCACAAGAGATCAAGATGTCCGCTGCCGGCCTGAAAGCTATGCAGGAGGAACTGGAGTACCTCAAGACCGTGCGCCGCAAGGAGCTGGCCGAGGAGATCAAGGAAGCCCGCAGCCACGGCGACCTGTCGGAAAACAGCGAGTACGACGAGGCCAAGAACACCCAGGGTCTGGTGGAGAACCGCATCACCGAGCTGGAGCAGATGATCAAGAACGCCGTCATCATCGACGAGAGCGAGCTGAGTGTGGACAGCGTGTCTGTGGGCACCCACGTCACCATCCAGATGACCGGCGAGGATGAGACCGAAGAATACGACATCGTGGGCCGCACCGAGGCCGACCCCCTGAACGGCAAGATCAGCGACGAGAGCCCCGTGGGCCACGCGCTGCTGGGCCGCGCTGTGGGCGCCAAGACCGAAGTGCTGCTGCCCACCGGCCACACCGTGGAGTACACCGTGCTGGCCATTACCCACGCACGCAGCTGATAGGAGAAACCATGGAAGAGCAAAAGAAGAACCCCGCACAGGGCCTGTCCGAGAGCGAGCAGGTGCAGGTGCGCCGCCAGAAGCTGGCAGACCTGCAGGCCGCCGGTCATGACCCCTTTACCCTGACCAAGTACCCGCAGGACGCCTACTCGGCCGACCTGAAGGAAGAATTCAAGGACCTGCCCAACGAGACCGACAGCGGCAAGCAGGTTGCTCTGGCCGGCCGCATGATGTCCAAGCGCGTGATGGGCAAGGCCAGCTTTGCCCACCTGCGCGACGACAAGGGCGACATCCAGCTGTATGTCCGCCGCGACGAGCTGGGCGATGAGCCCTACGCCGCCTTCAAGAAGCTGGACGTGGGCGATATCATCGGCGTCAAGGGCGAGGTGTTCCGCACCAAGACCGGCGAGCTGAGCGTGCGCGCCACCGAGCTGACCCTGCTGGCCAAGAGCCTGCGTCCCCTGCCCGAGAAGTTCCATGGCCTGACCGACACCGAGATGCGGTATCGCCAGCGCTATGTGGACCTGATCGCCAACCCCGAGGTCAAGGACACCTTCGTCAAGCGCAGCCAGATCCTGAAGGAGATCCGCGCTTATCTGGACGAGAAGGGCTTCCTCGAAGTGGACACCCCCATCCTGACTCCGTTTGAGATCGGTGCCTCGGCCCGCCCCTTCTACACCCATCACAACAGCCTGAACATGGACATGGTGCTGCGCATCGAGACCGAGCTGTACCTCAAGCGCCTGATCGTGGGCGGCATGGACCGCGTGTACGAAGTGGGCCGCATCTTCCGCAACGAGGGCATGGACCCCAAGCACAACCCGGAGTTCACCTCCATTGAGCTGTATCAGGCCTTCACCGATTTCCACGGCATGATGGATCTGGTGGAAGAGCTGTACAAGCGTCTGGCTCAGAAGATCTGCGGCAGCATGGTCATCCCCTATCAGGGCAAGCAGATCGACATGGGCCACTGGGAGCGCCTGACCATGATCGAGGCCGTGAAGAAGTATTCCGGCGTGGACTTCAACGACTGGCAGACCGACGAGGACGCCATTGCCGCCGCCAAGGAGCACCATGTGGAGCTGCCGGAGGTGCCCACCAAGGGTGCCATTCTGGCCGAGTTCTTCGACGCCTTTGTGGAGGACAAGCTGATCCAGCCCACCTTCATCTACGACTACCCCGTGGAGATCAGCCCCCTGGCCAAGCGCAAGCCGGACGACCCCGCCTTCACCGAGCGCTTTGAGTATTTCATCGACTGCACCGAGTACGGCAACGCCTTCAGCGAGCTGAACGACCCCATCGACCAGAAGGGCCGCTTCGAGCGCCAGGTCGCCGAGCGCAAGGCCATTGAGCCCGACTGCAAGGCCCAGGTCGATTACGACTACGTCAACGCTCTGGAGTACGGCCTGCCCCCCACGGGCGGCCTTGGCTTCGGTGTGGACCGCCTCGTCATGCTGCTGACCGACAGCGCCTCCATCCGTGACGTGCTGTTGTTCCCCACGATGAAGCCCATCGACCAGTAATCTGCGACATATAGCGCGTATCAACGAAAGATTTTCACTATGTGTTGTCTGTTAAAGCTGTGTCAACCGTGTTTTGACATCAATTTGACAGCAAAATCCTGAAGAATCACGTCCCGTTATGAAGCGTGACGGATTTCAGACAAAACGCACAAGGCTTGAACAAAGCTGTAAGAGCACTTCTTGGAATCATCCAAGAGGTGCTCTTTTTGTTTGCTCCTGCGGCCAACTTCTGTCAGACAGTCACAAAAAACGGAGGATAAAATTATGAAAAACGACTACAAGCCCATCAAACCCATGAAAGAAATTCCCGACCAGCTTCGCAAGCTGCGCCGCCAGTTCCTGCGCTACCAGCAGGCAGAAATCGTGTACAGCTTATCTCACAAGAAGCTGCTGGAGCTTGCCAGCGATGCCGGGGCAATCTACCGCTTCGACAGCACGGTACTTATCAACCGGGAGATTTTTGATGCCTATTTGGAACGCTTCCATGAACCTGCAAGAAAAATTACCGCGGAGGAGGTCGAGGACGAGTGAGCGGCAGTGTGTGGATGTTCTCCGACCAGATTGACGATGAAGATATGGATTTTATGCGGCATGAGTTCGTGACCTACAGCATGGCAAGCGATTACTACGGACTGGGGTTGAAACCTGTCACCCGGATGGCACAGGAACTGTGTCACGAGGCAGGCATCGACGGGGAACGCCCTACAGTGGCATTGACGGCAGAGGATTATCAT